>JAABUZ0100002223.1_pt1 | contig 32935 bp, 38 predicted proteins | sample 5562091 | NCBI WGS metagenome assembly JAABUZ01 (sample SAMN12813069, study PRJNA571459) | rock metagenome | isolation source: Antarctica rocks | place: Antarctica: Victoria Land, Linnaeus Terrace sud | collected 2015-12-21
GACCACTGCGCTGGCGGTGCACCGGTAGGCCCAATCGCGCGTTGCCTTCGTTCGACTGGCAGCAAGGCCACACCGACACTGTTCACACGACGCGGATGATTCGTTGGAGCTCCAAGGTCTGGAGCAGATGATGGATGTCCTTGGGATCCGAGGTGAGCACCTCGTACCCGGGCCGGTCCTGAGCTGCCAAGGCCACGAGCGCATCGAGCACATCGGAGGTCGTGGCCCGACCGAGTAGCTCGCCGGCGCGCCGAGAGAGAGGCCCATCAGCCACGATCAGCTCCGCTCCGGACAGCACCTTGGCCAGGCGAGCTTGGCGGGGACCACCCCGCCAAGCCTGGGCGAGAACGGGGGCGGGCACCACGGGCCGTTGTCCCATCCGGTGGGATTCGGTGAGCAACGCCCAGGCGTCGCGGTTTCCCCGGTCAAGCGCAATGAGCGCTCCCGCATCGAGAACCCTCACGCGGCAGGTGGCTTTCGGCGTCGAGCGACTGGCTGCCATGCGGTACGGGCCCTGGCTGCGGCTATGTCCTCGTCGGTGATCGGACCGGCGTCAACTTCGTACTCAGCGATGGCAGCGGAGAGGCGCTCCCGTGCGAGACGTTCGGCAGCGGCCTGGGCTATCCAGGAGCTCACGCCGCCTCGACCGGCACGCACCCGCACTTCCTCCACCAGGTCGCCGGGAAGAGTCACGGTTAGCCGAGGCATCTCTCGATCCATGGCACAAGTATGACACGAGTCCTACTCACTTTGGGGTCTCTCGGGCTCCGGGACCGCCCGATCCCCGGTGCGACGGCGCCTCATCAACGAAGCCCGCACCCACTACCGCTGGCCAATCCGACCCACCACCCGAAGACTCAAGTAACCATCAATTGCCGGGCGCTCTTAGTTGGTTCTCACACGGCGCTGGCGCCCTGCCGAATCACCCCCGTCGCTCCCAGGATGGTGAGTAAAGTTGATCGTTAGCCTTCCGTTGGCGGTTCCTGTTCCGCAAGGAGACGTGTTGCCTCCTTTCGAATCAGACGGGAAGGGTGCTGCTCTGCGAGGCCGGCGACGCGGTTGCGGACCTCAACCGGCTGCAAACCCCCCGGAACTCCAATCAGCGCGCGCAGCACGAGCAGCGGCGCAAGCAGGCCGTCCTCAGCGAGCAGGTCGGCGAGGCGTCTCTGGGCGACCGGCTCGAGCGGCTCCTCCGGCTGGGCGAGAACTGCGAGCGCGCGACCCGCATGCGCGCGGACCTCGACGTCGTCGTCACGAGACAGGGAAAGGGTCAGTGCCAAGAGTTCGCTCCGCGGCCTCACCGCGGCAAGGGCGGCTAGTGTCACTGCCGCCTCACGACGAGGTGTTCCGCTGGCCCCGGCGGCCAACGTGGCAGTGGCATCGTAGGCGTCGGCGTCGTTAAGTAGCCGGTAGCTGCCAAGGAAGCGGAGTGCCGCCGGGAACGGCACGAGCTGAGGGCCGAAAAGACCGGGGCCGGGGCTAGCCAATAGCTCCTGCGCGCCGTTCCGAAAGTCTTCGGCGACACCAAGCGGTAGAGCCAAAGTTAGAGACTCTGCGGCAAGGCGATCGAAGGCAGCGGACCGGTCCTCATGCTGCACTGCCGGATCCAGCAAAAACTCTGTCAGCCCCTCCCAAAGTTCTCCCGCGCCTGCATGAACAATTAGCCCGACGGCAACGTCGGCGACGTTGATCCCGCCCCCCGCGTAGGAGCCTTGCGCCGCTTGCTGCCGGATCGAAGCCAATTTCTCCCGCAGCACGGACATTTCCTCGCTGGTCAGCGCAGGCTGGAAATCACCGCCTCGTATGGCAAAGTTAAGTCGGACAGCCAATTCGTCCAACTTGGACGACGATGTCGGGGGTCGCGGCAGCTGCCCCATCCGTAGAGTCACGGTTTCAGCTGTAAGTCTAAGCGCGTACGGTCGGTCTAGGAAATGCTTCAGCCATCGCTGCTGCACGTCTGCCGGCACGGCTTCCCAGTCGAGCTTGGTCAACGCACGCGTCAGGGCGTTGTCGAACAGTTGGTCCTCCGCTGGACCTGCGACAGCTTCGGCAAGAAGCAACTCGGCAACCTCGCCGACAGCGTCGCAGGTATTGGCCAGCGCAGCAGCGGTGGTCCACGCGACCTCCTTCCGGAGCACCTCAAGCTCCCATTCTCCAGGCAGGTTAGGCGGGCCCCCGCCGTCGAGCGATACGCGCACTGCGTCAAGAGCTTGCCGCGCCTCTGGCGGCGCAAGGAGCTCTGCGGCCACTCTTAGAACCCGCAACTCCACGGTCCTGAGCAACTCTGGTGCGGTACGCGTCCGGAGGATCTGCCGCGCGTCCTGACTCAGCGCCGAGAGCGGGCCTGCTGTCTCCAACCGGCGAAGTGCGAGATCGAGGTCGCTTTTCGCCGCAGCATGCCGAAGCAGCCGTAGAGCATCCGCAGTCTCGCTCGGGACGACCACACCTTGGACCAGTCGGAGCACCGCCAGCTCCCGCCTACCGCTAGAAACGCGGCCGTGGCCTAGGAGCTCCAGGGCTAGGACGGAGTAGAACAGGTCCGGTTTGGCCGGACCTCCGATGCTTCGGGTTTGACTGCTGAACCGCTCCGCGAACAACTGAGAGACAAATTCCGAATAGGTCTCGGCGCGGGAATTCGCTACTTGTAGGCGCACTTCCGCAACCGGGGCGCGGATCCGTTCCTGCCACGATGGGATTATCCCCGTCGCCTGGTGAGCGATGTCGTCAAAGGAAACGAAGCTCATGGCTGCGTCAAGTAGGTTCGCTCGTAGATGCTCTAATGTCGTCTGATGCGACCAAGAGATTCCGGGACTGACACGGAAGGGTCTGCACGCGTCGAGAGTGAGCGGGCCGAGCAATGTCGCCACTTCCACTGCCGTGGACACATAGGGCTGGCCAGAATCCCGCAGCCGAAGCGCCTTCTGCTGCAGTAGAGCAGCGCGCAGCACGGCCTCGTCCGGCGAAGCGACCTCCGTTGTCCAACGGAGCTGCGCCTCTAGAACGTCGAAACATGTTTGGTAGTCATCGAGCTCAGCTGCAGCAGAGCAGGTAAGCAACGCGATAGCCGCGGCTTCGGCGAGATCGGCGGGATGCCCACCGGTGAGCCGCTTGGCAAGGGAGCCCACGCTTTCGGCGATCGTGTCGGGGTGAAGTACTTTTTGCGCGAGTGCGAGCAGGTCGTCATACGGACCGTCGGCTGGTGGTGTTTTCAGCGGGTGCACGGGATGGGTGGTCCCCATCACCAACGCGGCCAGCCGAGCGGCGGGTTGTGTGTCGTAGGCCTCGTCCGGAAAATTCGGGTGGGGAGCGACGTCGCGCGGTCGCAGCACAGCGACAATCCAGGCGAGGTTCATAGGTAGCCGCCATTCGTGTGGTATTCCGGGGCGCTAGTTTGGACGGACAAATCGTTGTCCCACCTCGTATCCGCGGCGGCCCGGCGGGGATCGCGGCTGATAACGACCTGCAACCACCTCGCCATTAGATCGCGCAGCTGATCTGCGTCTTCGGCCCCCGCGACGTAGACGGAGTGACAATGTGGCATGTGCGCCAACCAGTCAAGCAACGTTAATTCAGCTGGTTGATAGGCAGGACCAACGGGCGAGATCCCCACGGTCAACGAGCGATGGAGATCGCATTCTACGCGGGCGCGGTGTACTGACTCGCGCACACCGGCGGATAAGGCCAAAACCAGATCCGCGTCGTGCACCGCGATCAAGAGGTCGACGTCTGCGTCTGGAACATCCCGTACGTCGTGCACAGTCACGGTGTGGGTCGAGGCTGTGCGCCGCGCTTCATTATAGAGCTGCTCCCAAAGTAGCCCGGAGGGATCGCTCCAGAACTTGGTGACAATCGTAGGCCTCGCCGCGATGGCAAGTGGCGGCGGTCGAGACGCCGCATGGAGCCGCTCCCGGGCGGCCTGCTCGGCGACCTGGCGCCGCTCGGTGATGAGACCGTGCAGCCAGCAGACAATCTCTGAGTCGTGGTCCGCAGGCTTGACGATGGAGCTGTGTGAGCCAGTGAGGTGCAGACGCTGGCCGGTGGGAACTCCGAATGCGGCACTGAAGGTACTCACGTACCTGTCGGCGACCGCCAGGGCCGCATACGTCGGCAAGACAAACCGGCCGGTTGCCGACGACACGGTGTTGAGCCGTTCCACGTTAGTCGCGAAGAATTCGTCAACGTCGGCATTCCGGTTCGTGAGCCGGCCCAATACAGAGAAATCCGGCAGTAACCTGGCGAGCGCCGGGAGGGCCCAACCGGATCCTGCTCTTGGCGCGGCCACAAGAACGAGCGCAGCGAGCGGTGAAGCGGCCTCTGCGTAGCTCTTCCTGCTGGCCTGAACGAACTTCATCGCGGCGGCCTCGACAATGAGTCCTCCCAGACTATGGCCGACGAGAAAGATGTTGTGGTAAGAGCCCTCGAGTTTGTGCAGGTGGGCAGCAAGCTGCTTTACCCAGAAATCGAAACTCGCCCCCCGGCTGCGTAAGCGCCGAATTCCGCTCACGTAGTCATAGACAGCCACGTCGACGGCCTCTCCCTCACTGCCGGAAAATAGCCTGGGCGGTATTTGGCCCCAAGTCTTGTATCCCTTACCGCTGAGCCCGTGGACGAAGACCACCACACTATGCGAGTCGCCGCCCTTGGCGACATGTAGGTTGAGTCGCCCAGGGCCAAATTTAACCGACACGAAGTCGGCCTGCGGCAACCGATTTACCAAGGCGCTCCCTAAGTGGACTGTGACACAGGTTAGCTTGACCACGGTGCTCAGACCTACGGCTAACATCGATCTTTCACGTGCCGGATGTGCTGGTCTGCTCTGGTCGGGCGGGTCCGATTTTCTCCCTTGTTCCGCCTTCGGCTGTGGCTGGTGCCTGGGTGTTCAGTCTGGGTGTTCTGCCGGTTCTACGTTGCCGGTGGTGGTGCGGTCTCGTTAAGACTGTGCTGCTCCCGTCGCCGATTTTGTCGCCTGGCTTCGTCGGCTGCCGCCGCCGGTCGGCGTGGGCCCGGCGCTTGAACTCGGTCAACTCGACCGCCGTGTGCTCCACGTCCTCCGGTGGCTCCTTCATGCCGAGCACGGTATGAGCCGCCGAACACCCGCACAAACCCCCGCCTGTGGCGTCAGACCCGCACAATCCGGTGTGCCATCTGGCGGGAGATGCGGCAGATTGCCGCGATCTCGGCGACCGAGCCGCCCCGATCCACGTATTCCCGGGCGACCTTCCTCCGGAGCTCCAGCAGCTCGGTAGTGGAGGTGGCGGCCTCCCTCAGCTGATCCGAGATGGAGAGCAGGTCCCCGATCACCGCATCACCACCCTCGAACCAGCGGCTCCCCCGCTGCTGGTCCCAATAGAACATAGTGCCGTCCTCCAGGGCGAATGTATCGCTGCCTCCACCGGAATCCAGGATTTCGGTGGCAGCCTCGTCGTAACCGGGGAGCCCGTAAATCACGTCGTTCCAAATATTGTCGTACGGGTTCTGGCCCTCCTCGTCGTCCCAGTTGTCTGCGGACTCTGCGTAGTCGTTGAGTTGGGCGAGCATTTCGACGGTGTCCATACCTCTGAGTGTAAACTCCTGTTGACGAACATGCAACCCCTGTTTACAACCCAATTCCGGCACCCCCACAAACAATTCTCTGTGGTGGCGGTGCGCCGTGGCGGGCGAAGTGACCGTTTCGGGCCTCCGGAGACTGCCACAACTGTCTGTCTAATCTAGCTTGCATAAACATGTGTTTGTGGGGTAGACTGAGGGCAGAGCCAGGAGACGCCGGACCCCCACACAGGGAGCGCACCATGACCACCATCCACATCGACGGGTGGTTCCGCGATTCACCGGACGACGATCTCTTTTACCGCCAGCGCGGGCGCCCTGCCGAGCCCTCCGAGCTCGTGGCGCTGCACCTCGACCGCGACACCGGCGAGGTCTGGGCTGACCTGCTTTTCACCGACGGCGGGATGGACACACGGGAAACGGTGTTCACCCGGATCCCTTCCACCACCGTCGCCGGCGCCGTGGAGATTCTGGAGCAGCTCACGCCGGCCCTCCAGCGGGTACTCGACGCGGTGGACTTGAGCGATTATGAGGACTCCTGGAACCCGACCCTCGAGGACGACCCGGAATATCAAGAGGCCCAGGATGCCAAAAGAGACCTCGAAGTCCGGCTCGGCGGGCTGACCGAGGGGGTGGAGTTGCCTTCCTACATCGACCCCTCGACTTCGTATTTTGCCGAAGGGTGGAACTCCTACATCACCCCCGAGACGACCGATGAGGAGCTGGGCGAGTTCGCGGAAGCGATGAGTGAGCCCCAAGACACGCAGGTGATCCGGGTAGGGGATGCCCTCGAATACCTCGAGGGCATCCGGGAGGAAAAAAGGGAAGAGGCGGCGCGAGAGGCCGCGGAGGAGGCGGAGGGATGACCACCACGACGGCCCCGGCGTGTGTGACCCACTCGCCGGGGTGGCTGGACCCCTCCGAGGCGGATGCGCTCCTCGCAACCCTGACCACCAGCATCCCGTGGGAGCAGAAGACCATCCTGATGTACGGCCGGGAGGTCGCTACACCCCGGCTGACCTGCTGGATCGGAGACTCCACCTACACCTACAGCGGCACGAAAAACGTGGCGCACCCGTGGCTGCCGGAGCTCGAGGAGCTGCGGGCACGCTTGGAGACCGCCACCGCCGCGCGGTATAACTCCTGCCTCGCAAATCTCTACCGGGACGGCCGCGATTCCGTGTCTTGGCACAGCGACGACGAGGCCGAACTCGGTCTCACCCCGACCATCGCCTCGCTCAGCCTCGGCAGCACCCGCGCTTTCCAGCTCCGCGATGAGGCCACGCACGAGGTCGCCACGATCCCACTCGGCCATGGCGACCTCGTCGTGATGCGCGGTGAATCGCAAAGCCGTTTCCGCCACTCGATCCCGAAGCGGGCCCACGCCGGCGTCCGGCTGAACCTCACCTTCCGCCACTACACAGAGAGGAAGCAGCCATGACCGCCGTCGGGTACGCCCGGGTGAGCACCGGCGGGCAGACCACGGCCGGCCAAGTCGACCGGCTCGAGGCGGCCGGATGCGAGCAGGTCTTCACCGACGTGGCCTCCGGCGCGAAAGCGTCGCGCCCGCAGTGGGATGAGGCCCGGCGTTACCTGCGCGGGGGTGACACGCTCGTGATCACCAAGCTCGACCGAGCCGGTCGCAGCGTGCACCACCTCGTGGAGCTCGCCGCCGATCTGCACGAGCGCGGTATCGGGCTGCGAGTGCTGGATCAGGGGATCGACACCACCTCGCCGGCCGGGCGCCTCTTCTTCCACATGCTCAGCGCGATGGCCGAGTTCGAGCTCGCCCTGATCCAGGAGCGGGTCAATGACGGCCTGGCAGCGGCGCGCGCCCGCGGTCGGGTCGGCGGCCGGAGACCGGTCCTTACGGGTGCGAAACTCACACGCGCACAAGAGCTCTACGACGCCCGCGAGCTCACGGTGGCGGAAATTGCCAAGACAGTCGGCGTGTCCGAGACGACCCTTTACCGGCGGCTGGGCACCGATGCAAGGGCGCTCAAAGCACCCCACCCGGCGTAGGCCCGAGAAGCGACATTCCCGGGCGTTACGCGGTGCGCCTGGCAGCCGCCGAGCAGGTGATAAAGGTGCGGAGCGCGCCCCGCGAACGGGTTTCGCGCCGTCCTGCAGGGAGGTTCGCCCTGTCAGGTTCTTCTGGGCCTCCTCCACTACCTTGGCGAACGTGCCTGCCAAGGCGTCCACGGCGGACGCGCTCAGCGGGATCCCACCTTCGTGCAGTGTTTCCGTGGCTAGGCTGACCAACCCGAGTAGGAGGGGAGGGCTGTGCGTAGAGCGTTCGTGTTCCGGTTCTACCCGACGGCCAGGCAGCAGGTGGCTCTCGGGCAGATGATGGGCGCCCACGCCGAGGTGTACAACGCCGCAGTGCAGGAGCGTCGGGATGCGTGGCGCCAGTGCGGGGTGTCGGTGCGGGTGGGTCAGCAGATGGCACAGCTCAGCGAGATGCGTGTGGCACGTCCGGATCAGGCCAGGTGGTCGTTCACCTCCCAGCAGCAGACCTTGCGTCGAGTGGACAAGGCCTTCGCGGCGTTCTTCCGCAGGTGCAAGGCCGCTCAGACACCGGGGTTCCCGCGGTTCAAAGCGGCCCGCCGGTGGGAGTCGGTCGACTTCCGCCACGGCGATGGCGTCAAGTGGCTGCACACCGGCCGCGCCGCCCATGCCCGGTTGCGGGTGCAGGGTGTGGGCTGCGTCGACGTGCGCATGCACCGCCGGTTGCCGGCGAACGCGGTGCTCGGTCAGGTCACGCTCAAGCGTGACGGGGTGGGTGCACGGGCGAAGTGGTTTGTGGTCCTGCCCGTCGACACGCCCACCCCCGCACCATTGCCAGCCGCCGGCCGCGAGCTCGGCCTCGACGTGGGCGTCACCCACCTGGGCACCTTGACCGAGCCAGTGGCCGGTCTCACCGACACCGACGGGCACATCGCCAACCCACGGCACTACCGGGCCGCGCAGGCCCGCCTGGCCCGAGCCCAGCAGGCTCTGTCCCGCTGCCGGCGAGATTCGGCGCGGCGGGTGAAGGCGCGGGATCGGGTGGCAGCGGTGCACGCCCAGGTCCGGCGCACCCGTTGTGATGCACTCCACAAGACGGCGCGGGCACTGGTCAACGCCGCTGATGTGATCGCCGTGGAAGCCATCCTCACCGCGAATCTGGTCCGGGCACCCAATCCCCGCCCGGACCCTGATGCTCCCGGTGTGTTCCTGCCCAACGGGCGGGCCGCGAAAGCCGGGTTGAACACCTCCATCCTCGATGCGGGATGGTCGACGTTCCTCGCCATGCTCGACGCCAAAGCCGAAGAAGCTGGGCGTCGAGTGGTACGGGTGAACCCGGCCTACACCTCCCGCGACTGCTCCCAGTGCGGACACCGGAAAACCGAGCTTTCCCTGTCCGACCGGGTGTATGAGTGTGAGCACTGCGGTGTGGCCCTCGACCGAGACGTCAACGCCGCACACAACATTCTCCTCCGGGTAGGAACTACCCGTCGTACTGCCGCTCAAGCGGCCTAGCGAGAAGCTCTCGGCGTCACGTGAGAGAGGTTCACGGCTTGTCCTCTACGAGACTCATGTCGGTTTCTCCTTCACTCGGTTGCTCGGTTGCTCGGTGCTGGTGGTGATGTGTGCGGCGTGGGCCGTGTCCGCCCAACTCGACTTCCGCGACGCCGGCCACGTCCGTGCGATCGCCGCCGCCGCTGGTGCCCTCGCCAGCGCAGAGGAGAACGTCCGCAAGGGCGTCGCCGAAGCGCGGGCGGCCGGGGACTCCTGGACCGTCATCGGCGCCGCGCTCGGGACGAGCAAGCAGACCGCCCACGAGCGGTTCCGGGCATTCGTCGACCACTGACCTTCCCCAACCGCGTCTACATGCCTACATGTGCGCAAGCGCGCATGCAGGCATGGCGCCTCACTCTTCGGCGATGAGCGGGCGGATCGTCTCTCGGCCGACCACGACGACTCATGATCGGAAGTTACGACGGAAGCTGTGTCGGTAGTAGCATGGTGCTGAGCGAGAGGTGGGCCCACGGTGGCTGCAGTGCTGGAACGGGCGGTAGAGCCCAACGAGATCGTCGCCGCGCTGGGGCGTTACGGGCTGACCCAGCGGGATATCGCCGTGGCGGCCCATGTCAGCGAGCGGACCGTCTACGCATGGAAGCGCGAGCACGGCGGAGTGCGAGACCGTAACTACGACCGGCTGGCGGTAGTGCGCGAGGTTGTGCTGATGCTGCGCGACAGCCTCACCGATCGCGGCGTCGGTCAGTGGCTGCGGGCTCGAAACCGGCTCCTGCAGGGCCGGCGACCGGTAGAGGTACTGGGCGAGGGTGACATCGAAGCTGTCCGTCGGGCCGCCGCGGCCTTCGCTGAGGGCGTGTACGTCTAGGCACCGCACCTTCTCACTGACCTAATTGTGGGAAACGACGCTCCCAGCTCTCCCGGATAAGATCGGGCAACCGCAAAGACGACCACGCAAGCAACCCACGATCGAGAAATCTGGACAAATCGTCCTCGGCCTTTGCCTCACGCAAGACCGTTTCGTACATCGTGCAGATACTGACTGCGTCACTGAGGTCGTAGGTGTTCGAAGGAGTCCAGTCGAGGTGCAACGGAAGTGTCACGCTTCCCGCGGTCGGACCGCGAAGGTCATCCAGCGTAGTCAGGAACGAACACAGGTTTGGTGTTCTCGAAGCTGCAAATGCCCGATGGCCCCACGGGCCTGTACAGCTTCACTGTCCTACCCTCCCCTGTACCCCGGCTGCTCGTGCATCGTTCCGAGTGTGACCCCTGCTGCACGCGCATCACCCACCCATTCGGGCGATAATGCCCTGCACCGCCGGGGATGACGTGCAGCCGTAGTTGGCCCACGTTGCACCATGTGAGAGTGCCCAGCAGTCCGCGGCATGATCGAGATTTGGCGAGCCGACCGCGCGGACGGCGTAGCCGAGCCCAGGGCCATATGCATGATTCTGGCGATAATGCGCGTACTCGTGCAGCATCACCGATTCCAAAATGTCGATGGGGGTCCTCGGCGCGATGCTGACCGTTATCACAGAGCCGGAGCCGTCCGTGGTGGTGTTGCCGAAGTTGCCGGTGTCCGCGACCCGATAGCTCGGCCCGGGATGCCTGGCCACGAATGCCGCATAGATCCCCGACCAGCTGCTGATCGCGGGTGCTGGCGGTGCTGGTGCTGGTGGCGGCGGCGGCGCCTGTACGACCGGGGCGGGACGCGGCGGTGCCGCGGCAACCGGGGGCGCGGGTACGGGGGCAGGTGCGGGAGTCCCGATCGGGGCGGGCGCAGGGTTCGGGGCCGGTGGCAACGAGGCCGGGCTCGGTGCGTGGGTGACCGGGACGGTCGGCTGCGCGGGGACGGACGGCGCGGCCGGCGTGTGGGTGGACGGGACGGGCTGTGGTGCCGGGGCGGCCGGCGCCGAGGTGTTCGTGTCGGGGGCGGCCGGCGGTGGTGTGGCGGCCGGATCCACGGTCGGGGTGTCTGTGGTGGTGGTGGCCGCCGGCGGGGTGTCGGTGGTGGACGGCGGTGGTGCGCTGGTCGGGTCCACGGTCGGGGCCGGGGTGTCGGTGGTGGCGGTCGGGGTGGAGGCGGACGCCAAGGGCTGTGCGGCCGGTGGCGCAGCGGTCGGCGTGTTCGCGCCGCAGCCGCTCAGGGCGAGACCGGCGATGACGGCGGCTGCTACGAGGGTGGTGCGCGTGCGGTTCATGGTCGGCTCCTGGTGCGGTGGGCGAATAGATATGGTCACATGTAACCACCCATCCACCTCGATTGCAATTACATGTAACCAGTGGGAGAATGAACGGCATGGAAGAAGATTGGCTGCGCCGCGTGGTCGACGCGGAAATGCGCGTGGTTGGTGCCCGCCGCGCCCTAGGTGATGCGGTGGACGACCGAGGGACCACCCTGCGCACGGCCCGAGATAACGGCGTGAGCTGGACGTCGATGGTCAAAGCCCTCGCGGCGCACGGCCGACAGGTAAGCCTGCAGAATCTCCGCGCCGCCAGCCTGCCGCGCCCGGAGCGCGTCGGCCCGCGGTTGGTGCCGCCGGAGGAACGCCGCAAATCCGGGCCGAAACCCCGCGATGAGGGCTATACAGGGACCGCGTCCACATAGACGTTGTTCAGATAACTGCGTCCGCTGAGAGCCCCACCGCAACTCAGCAACACCAGTTGGCGCGGCCCATCCGGACCAGCAAACGCGCCAGCGTCGAGCTGCTGTGTCTTCGGCAGCTCGTACCTCCTGGTCACCACCCACGCCTGCACCCGGCCACTCGGCGAGGAGGTGAAGATCGCGTCGCCGCTGCTCATCTGGGCGAGTCGGGCAAATGCCGCGTTCGGCAGCCGGTTGAGATTTATGTGGCCCGCGAGAGTGGTCATGCCGGCGCCGGCATCCAGAGAGGCCGAACCCTGCCAATCACAAAGCATACCAATGGAATTGGCTGGTGGCTCCAAAATGCCACCGGGCTCGGCACAAATTGGGCCGAGTGGGGACGGACCGACATTGAGGGTGGGCAACGCGAGCGTGTTCGGGGGCATGGTCGGCGGGGTTGCGGCCCTCGCCGCAGCCCGTGCCGCATCGCTGACGCCAGAGCCGGCTCCGGTGTCAACCGCTGCGGCGTTGCCGGGGTTGCCCGGGGTTTCACCTTGAACGGGGACGCCAGGGATTCCGGAGGTGCCACCGCCCGTAGTGCTGCCGGGATCGCTCGCCGAGCTGCCGGGCTGGCTGGGAACTGCCGCGCCGGGACCGCTCGCCGGTGCGGGCTGACCGGGCGCGCCGGCATCACTGCCGGGACTCGAGACCGGGCCATCCGCCACCGCACCAGGAGACGGATGGCCCGGAGAACTGGGGGTCGAGACCGGGCCCCCCGCCGCCGCGGCACCAGCGGGCGGCGACGGGAGACCCGGAGCATAGGGGGTAGTCGAGCTCGGCGCCCCGGCGATGGCCTGCGTGGGATCACCCGGCTGGCTTGGCCCGGCGGTCACGAACAGCGCCAGGCCGGCAACGACCAGCGCCGCGGCGGTCAGGGCGGCGGCCACCCGGCCGCGTCGTGGGTGGCTGGTGGGTGTGGTCATCACGAGGCTCCAGGAATTGGGGCCCGGCGCGCGGGAAGAAGGGTCCGCGCGCCGGGCCGATCGGGGGGATAGGGAGCCGGCCGCCTGAGAGGGGGCTCAGGCGGCCGGGCTCGATCGGGGGTCAGGACTGGCGGCGACGGCGGGCGATTAGACCTCCCGCAGCGGTCAGGCCGGTCAGACCCAGGAGGGCGCCGAGGACTCGCTGACCAGAGCCGGTGCTCGAGTCAGCGGCCGGCGCAAGGCCCGCGTCAACCCCACGCGGGGGTGCCACTCGTGCCACCTGCGGAGCCGGAGTGACCGGGACCGCGATGGCTACGCCTGGGGCCGGGGTGACCGGGACCGCTACCGGGGCCGGTGTGACCACAGGTGGTACGACCGGAGGGGTGGTTACCACGGGCGACGTCACGACCGGAGGTGTCGTAACCACAGGAGGTGTGGTCACAGGAGGGATCACGGGGGGTGTCGTAACCACAGGAGGCGTGATCACCGGAGGAGTCACCACGGGTGGAACCACCACGGCGGCGACCGCATCTCGCAGCGTCGCTGTGACCACGGTGCCTCTCCCATCCGCCGTGGTCCCGGTGGTAATCACCCACGCCGGACTACCCGGTGCAGGAGTGGTCGCCGGCGCCAGGCAGGCGCTGAATCCCACGGGGAGGCTCTGCGGGCTCGTGTCGAGAGCGAACCCCGTCGGAGCGATTGTCTCCGTGATAACCACGGGCACAACCCCAACGGTGGAAGTCGAGCCCAGCGCCGGTCCCGAATCCACCACGACGGCGGAGGGGTCGGTGGCTGCGCCTACCGCGGCGACGGGCGTGATGTTGAGAATGCCGTTCGCGTGGGTGGGCTCGGTCAACGAGGACACCTCGACTGCTGCCTTGAACGCGGCGAGCTGCGCTGCCAGTGGGGCCGGCAAGTTGACTTGATCCACGACCTGCAGCGATCGGTCGCTGAAGACCCCGAGCCCTGGGGAGGGGGTTACCATCCCGGTGGGGCTGGTCGTGAACGCCAACGCCGCGGGCGGGGGCGCGATCGCGGAAACCGGGGTCATGAAGTTCAGCGTCAGCGTTCCGCTCTGGAACGTCCCGGCCGGGACTGGGCCGCCAGGCAGGGAAATGTCGCTGGCCTGCAGGGTCACCGAACCGGGCTGGGTGCCGCGGAGGGTGAGGACGGACATTCCTCCGGTCACGTTCGTGATCGTCCGGGTGGCGGGGTTGAAAATGGCGCCGTTGGTGGCGCTCACGAAATCCACACCCGCGGGCAGGACCACCTGGCCACCGGGGCGGTTGGTCAGGTCCACGGTGAAAGTACTACCCACCTCGATCGCGTGCTGGGGGTTGCGCGCGCCCGTCCCGGTCGGGTTCGTGACCGTGGGAGCGCCGGTCGGTGCGGGGTTCGTGGCCGGGGCCGGCCCGAGGCCGTTGGTGGGGCCGATGTCTGAAATGCCCGCATTCGCAGCCAGGAAGGCGATCTCTGCTGCCACCTCCGCCCTGGTCGCGGCCTGGAACGCGACCCCGGCGGAAGTGTCAAAACCAGCCGCAGCACTGTCCGGGATCGTCGGCGCGTTGGCGAACGGGGACAGGATGGCGAGGCTGGCCCGCACATCAGCGATGGTCGTGGAAGGGACGGCACCCCCGGCGTCGCGGAGAAAGGGGAAGGCGGTGGGAGAAAGGGGACCCTGGGCGGTGATGGCGGCGTTGAAAGCGGCGAAAGGGGCCACCAGCTGCGCGAACTGGGCGTTGATCTGCGCGACCTGCGCTGGGGTGAGCAAAACCGCGCTGCCGTCTGCGGTGGCGACCTTGAATGATGCCCCTGCCAGGGGCAATCCGGTGGCGGCATCCACTTTGGCGATTTGAACCTGGCAGCCGGAGAACAAGCCCAAGGCCTGCGCTGGTGCTCCGATTACTGCCGATCCGGCGGACACCGCGACCGTACAGGCGATAGCAGCGAGCGCGGAACCACACCGAATCTTTGCCTTGCGGGGGGTTGGTGTGCTGGTGCTGGTCATGACGTGTTCTCTTTTCTCTGTGGTGGTGCGGGCCGCTCGCGGGGTGCGGCGGGGTAGATCGGATCGGTCTCAGGGGGTTGTATGTGCGGCTGCCTGGGATTTCCCTACGGCAGACCGTGTGATCTGCGTCACACTCTTTTACGGGTGGCAGTCGTAGGGCACGGCGCCCCTTCCGACCGCGACCCACTGCTGGTCGGAGGCCAGGCTCACCACGCCTCGGCCCGTGACCGGGTAGGGGGCGGTCCACCCTGATTGGCTCTTGCCCCATTCCGAAAACGAGTGGCGGGCCACGAGCTGGTCGGCCGGGGTGTCGGTGAGGGTGGCCCGCCACGGCGCGCCTGAAACATGCGATCCGATGTAGACAGTGGCGGTGCCGTGGTCCGTGCCGGGGTCGCAGGCGACGGCCGCGCTCAGCTCCGGTACGGCATTGGGAGCTGCATAGAAGGCGTTCGCAGCCGGGGCCGGGGGTGCAGTGATGGCCGTGGTGATGGAAACCGCCAAAGCGGTGGCGGCGAGGCCGGCGGCTGTGCCGGCCAACGCGACCGGGCGGGCGGGGCGTCTCATCGCTGTGCCCCTGTGCAGAAGTAGTCCGTATATGTGGGAGCCGGCATCAACCAGGAATCGGCCCCTACGGTGGCGGTCCCGTCGAGGCGGGACAGTGCGAACCGGCTCTCGGCCGGGGCCCTCGAGGGACCCGCAATCGAGATATTGCCCAAGGGGTGCGGCAGGTCGGTCGGCACAAGCTGCTCGCTGACGAAGACCGTGCCGGAGGCCGGACTCGTGTGCGGGGAGACCGTCACGACAAGCACGGGTCCGGTGCGCTGGCATTCGACCGCGGTCTGGATCGCGGGGGCGCCTCGATCCCCAGCAACAGGCGCGGCGACAAGCGTGACGGCAGGAGGTACGGGCGGGGCGTCGGCGCTGTACCGGCCGCCCACCGCACCCGCGGCCGCCACGGTGAGCAGCGCGGCGCCGGCGAGCACGCGGCGGGGCGGGCGAGAGAGGTTCATGGCGGTGGTCCTTTCTGGTGCGGGTGTTCCTTGTATGTAGTGGTGTGCGGGGGTGGGCGACGGCCCTACAGCGGGTCGAGGAGACGCCAGGTGATCTCCCCATCGCCGGGGCCGCCGATGGCGGTCAACATCGCCTCTAGCTCAGGGGCGGCACCGGCGGCGATGGTGTGAATGGCGTCGGCCGGGTCCTCAGCGGGCTCGGCGATGTCGATGGTCTCCCCGGTTTCGAGGTCGAGGACCTCGACGCTGCTCACCACCGCGGGGATGCCTGCGCCGGCGAGCAGCCGCTGTAGCTCCATGGCATCCCCGCGATCGCCGATCACCCACAGCTCCGTAGCGCCGGTGGGGAGTTCACCCCCATCGGGCAGCTCCATGACGCACAGCCCACACTCGATGAGCACCCGGGCGGCGTGGGCAAGTGTCGCCGGGTCATCGGCGATCAGCCACGTGGGCAGGGCCCAGTGCTCGCGCAGGCGAACCGGGGCGGTGGTCGTTGGTGTGGTTGTGGTGGTCATCTGGTCTCCTCGAATTCGGTCGGCAGCGGCACCGTGTCGATTACGGCCTCGATGCTGACGGCGCGGAGCCGGCGCTCCAGGACACGAGCGCTCCCGCCCTGGACCCAGAGCGGATCACCCGGCATGCGGGCGGTCCCGTCGGGAGATGCTGCGATGAGGAACCCGTCGGCGGCGAGGGCGGCGGCGGCACGGTCGAGGACATCCGCATCCGCGATCAGCCAGAGCGCTGGAAAAACGTAGTGATCGTGGATGCGCAGCGGCGCGGGGGTGGTTGGCGCGGTGGTGGTGGTCATCGTGTTCTCCTCGGGTGCGGTCGGGGTGGGTTGGTCGGGTGGTGTGTGCGCGGTGGGTTGGTCGGGTCGCGGGAGGGGCGCAGGTTAGAAGGGCGCCCCGTCGGCTGGGGCCGGTTGCTGCGCCTCCGCCTCTACGGCGGCCTGCGCCTCCACCTCCATCTCGGCCATCTCCAGCTGCCACGCGGCCTCGTCCTCCGCCGCCTCGGCGGGGGTAGGCCGGGTAACCGTGGCAATCACCGCCGGGATGCCGGCCTCGATCAGCGCGTGCTGAAGATTGCGCGTGTCGCCGAAGTCGTCGTCGCACCAAAAGGCGCTACCCCGGCCGGGCTTGGTGTCGTGGGGCGGCTCCGCGAGGAGGTAGCCGCCGGCGGCGAGTGCGGCCGCGGCCCGCTCAAGGGTGTAGGCATCGTCGGCCTCCACGCGGATGGGATCGCGCCAATGATCGTGCAGGCGCACGGGTGCAGAGGTGGGAGTGGGTGTGCTGGTCATGTCGGTCTCCTCGGGGTGCGGTTCCTGGTCGATAGAGGTGTGTGCGGCTAGCTGGTGCTGTCCACACGCGCGCTACGTGTGCGGCCGTTACGCCGTCATCCGCGTCTTGTGGTCAGGGTGTTCCTGGCGGTCCCGGGGCGATCGGCTCGGTGGGGTGAAGCGCATCGACCGCGGAGCGCGGGATGAGGACAGCGCGCCCTACGCGGACGGCGGGGAGCCGGCCACGGTACACGGCGAGGTGCACCGCGGCCGGGGAGCGCCCGAGCCGAGCCGCTACCTCATCCGGGCTAAACGTGGCGGCGCGCAGATCGGTGAGAGCGCGTTGGATGCGACGGTCGTCCGATCGGGTGGAATGCAACGTCATTATGCAAGTCTATGGTGCCGAGCACGGATGTGCAACATGTCTTTACACTCGACCGATGCCCGCCCCCCGAAGCACTGAGATGCACCCGGAGATCATCGAAGCTGCCGAAAGGCTCGCCTCCGGACCGGTTGCCGAGCTCATCCGGCGGGAGGCGAGCCGGCTCGCGGCTCGCCTCCCCGAATGGTGGGAGCGAGAACCATTCGGTCCATGGACCGCCGAAAACACACCTTCTCTGCACCCGGACGACTTGGCGCGTGTTTTGGCGGCCGCCGTCGCCGAGACAGTGGGCTCAGAGCTGCGCGCTGAGTTCGCCCGTCGGGAAATGTTGATCAGCCCGGCGCGCCCGCGAAGTCGCAGTGCCGCGAACTCTGTGCTGGGGCTGCTCATCGGGACCACCCGGCAGGGAGCCGAGGCCCGATTCAGGCTGCGCGAGCGGCTCCCCGGAGACCCGGACTGGGACTGATTTGCGGAGGATGAAGTCCCTTCGTCGCTAGTGTCGGAACTTTCGGATTTTTCTTCTACACATGACCGGACGGCCTGCAGCAATTTAGGGGCGTTCAGAGTTCTAATAATGTAGAAAAGTTCCGACACTAGCGACGAGTCTATGGATCACTGCAGGTCACGAGGCATTTCCGGCCCGTCGCTAGTCCCGTCGCTAGTCCGTCGGAAGTCGGAACTTTCTACGCCAGAACCGGCATTCCGGGCACAACGCCGCTGTATCGTGACCGGCGCCATCCCCGCCAGCAAACCCGGTTTGTCCTGTTCCCGGCCTCGGCGGGGGTTCCGACGAAGTTGCGACAGGAGTACCGACGAAGTTCCGACGGGGTACCGACAACAAGCCAGGCCATCGCAATGAGCACGCTCAGAATGCGGTGCACCCGTCGCAGTGGCAGCCGGCCGGGTGGGTAGCCGTGCGGCACGGAGCGCAACGGCAACCGAGCGGGTGGCCGTCGACGGCCCCATCCAGCGAGGTCTGGTCGGCCGGGGGGACGAGCCTCCAGCGGGATGCGCGGCCCTCAACCTTGGCGGGGACCTGACCGACCGACCACCCGGCGGCGCGCAGCTCAGGTGAACCCCGGCGAATCCAGCCGGTCATAGCTTGGGGGGAACTGGGCCATTGGCCGCGGTGGCGCGCGGCCAGAAACCCATTCGGGTCGACCGCCGTCAGCAGGGCGGCGGCGCTGCCCTCCCAGGTGGCCTGAATCGTCGAGCTGAGCGCCATCCAGAACGGGTCGGAGGCGAGCTTTTCGGCGGCACGCTGGAGTGCCAGGTCCGCCCAACGTGACAGGCTGTCGGTACCCTCCTGGACGTCAAGCCGGGCAGCCGTGAGCGCGTAATCGGCCATTCGGGGCAAGACGGCCTGAGGCCTCGGGGCGCCGAGTACGTACACCAAGTCATCGAGCAGTGCACCGATGATTCCTGGTCGCAATGCCCGGTAGTCGGCCCACACTGACCGCTCGTCGCGCCGCTGCTCCGGACTCATTCGGAGCAGGTTCACGGTGATTGTCCGGTCGTCCAGGTCGCTCCGGGAGATCCCGGTGTCGATGGCTGTGGTGATGATCGGGCGCTGCAGCCGCAGTGAGTAGTAACCGCCGTTGGAGTGGAGTTTGCGTGCCTTATAGGTGTCACCGGTGATCATCCGGCACAGGACGTCGGAGGTGTCGTTGTCAAAGCGGGAGACGTTGTCCAGGAGCACGATCCAGGTTGCCGCGTTGGTGACCATCAGATCACGCGCGGTGTGGGGGATGCTGCCTCGGACCGGGGAGTCGCACGCAGACTCCCCGATCATCTGGGCGCTGGTGGTCTTGGCAGTGCCGTGTTCACCGAGTAGAGCCAGGATCGGGCACGGGGTCCCTGGCGGCATCATGGAATGAACCATCCACGCCCGGACGAGCGGCTGGTCGATGGCGGCCACAGAGGTCAGCGACCACAGGTCTTCGAGACTGCCGCCTCGGGTGGGGATCGGTACCTCACCGATCGCGGCGGTACGCAAGATGAACGCCCCGCACGCCGGTTCCACTGTCCACCCGTCGCTGGTGACGCGAACAGACTGCTCATCCGGGCGCCCAAGGTCGATCCAGGTAGCCCCATCGTCGGCAATGCCAATCCGTGGCCCGGCGGGCCGGGGCAGCAGCCGTGCTGCCCCGGCGTGCGTTTGCATAGCGGCCCGGAGGGTGCTCTCCCGCGCAACGCCCCCAGCGGTCAGCTGGGAGTAGAGGGCGAGCACCTGCTGCTGAAATTCGTCGGATTCCATCTCCGCCAGCACACCGCCGGCCGGGAGTTCATGCGTGGTGCGACGCACCATGTACACCGCTCGGGTGGCAGGGTCCCGGACCGGCCAGTACAGCGCCTGGAGAATGCGGAGCAGCCCACTCCCCTCCGCGGGCAAGCCTTCCTTGTTGCTGAAAACCTTCCGGAGCGAGACAGCGGCCGAGTAAGGCTCGGCGATGGCAACCAGCTCGGTGCCAGCATCATCGACCTCATCGGCTTCCCCGGACTCCGGTTCGACCACGGCGGTCATCATGATCCTGCCCAGGTGGCAGTGTGTGCGGCCACGATCTCGAAAATGTCTTCCGGGGCGGCGCCGCGGCACCGGGGTCGTCGTCGGGTCAGCGACCGCAACGCGGCAATGTCCGGGCCTTCGCCGAGCAACGTGAGCAGCGCCTCCCAGTCGGCAGCGAAGCGGCGCGCCAGCTGGCCCGCCAGTGTCCAGTCCCCGTGGCAGACGCCGTGGCCGAGAACCCCCCACGCGTCGAGCGCATGGCCGCTGTCGTCGAGCCCCCACATGGTGCGCAGTGTCCGGTCGAAGACGGTGATCGTCTCGGTCTCACCGGCGGCGTCGCCGTCGATGTACAGCCGCCCGTGGGTGTCATGCGCTTCCCCGCCACTCGGTGACCACCACCCGCGGGCACCAACCTCCTCCATCCCGAGGGCAATGAGTACGTCCGACGTACGGACCTCGGCGGACAGCCGGTCACCCGGGCGGGCGAAACCGGACTGGACGGCGACCCGCACCTCGCCGTGGCGGGCTGCCCTGGCTTCCCGCCCTCGCACGGTTGCTGCGGGGAGTGGGGGCAGGCTCAAATCAAGCTGGTCTCTGGTGAGCCGGTGGCGGGGGTTGGTGTCGAGCCCGAGGATCCGGCACACCGTGCCGTATTTGCCGGTTCTGCTGCCCGCGAGACGCAGGACGCGAGTCCGGTCGCCGATCACGGCCAGGTCGATGTGCACACTATCCGCCGCCGCCCGCGACGCCCACCATCCCTTGAACCGGGAGATGAGGTCCGCGTCGCGTCGTTGGGCGTCGGTGAGAACTCCGGGCATCCCGCGCAGCCTGTCTTCGCGGGTGGTGGCGAACCCCGGGTCCAGCCGGTTGCCGGGTGCGAGTGCCCACCACAGGTGGAAGCCGCCCCCCGTCCACACGATTAGATGCGGCGGGACCGGGCATTCCATGATCATGGTCTTGGCTTGTTGGGGGGTTGGCAACCCGACGGTTTTGTGCGCAGCGCCAGCCACCTCCACGTCTAGGTCCACGTACAGAGCGGAGAGCGGGTAAGTGTCCCGGCCGCCGCCGCGCTGCCAGCGTTCGAGCCCGGCTCGTCGGGGGGCCACGCCTACCCATGCGTCGCCCCCTGGTGCTCCTAGCCGTGTGGGTGGTGCTTGCCGCCGCGAGACGGTCTCCCAGATGGCGTCCCAGTCATCGAGCATGACGTGGTCGGAGTGCAGCGCCGGCCGCCCGATGACCCCCGTCCGATGGTGGGGCTGCCCCGGGCGCCCGGATGGGTAGCTGACACTGAGCCGGCCCCCCGGGTAGTCGGCGAGGTGCGGCTCCCAGATCAAGGCCCAGTGGGTGTGTGCCTGCGTTGCCGGGGTCATTCCATCCAAGGGCCATGCCCCGGGCCAGTTTCCCCAGGGGGCGCCACTCATAGCCATGCTCCTCGTCCGAGCAAGAAACCGCGCTCACCCGGGCGATCTGCGTCCACCGGACGTTCGTTGCCGCGAGCGCGACACAGGCAAGCTCGCGGTCCCCGGCTTTGGCACTGGTGCCGGGTACCGAGGGCGAGCCGGGCGATGCGTTCGGTACAGGCGGTGGCCCAGTCCCACTCGGCCGGGTCGTCGGTAGCCTGAGCGGCGACGTGCGGCAAGCCGACCGGCCGGTCCCAGGCGAGTGCGAGAGCAGCATCAACCCCGCCCTCGACGTCGTAGACGACAGTGACGTCGGACCGCGTCCAGCCCACCCCCAGACACTCGGGTTGCCGGGCCAGTGCGAGCGCGTAGCGGGCGCACAAAGTTACCTGCCGCGCCGCAGTACCGAGGTCGTCCTCGGGGGTGAGGGTGACTACCCACACGGCGGATGCCGCCCGCAGCTCCTCTGAAGTGGGCGTCCAGGCCCACGGCCTACGTGTTTGTTCGTACAGAGGGTGGTGCATGTCATCCTGCTCCCTGGCTGCCCCAGCGGGCTGCCTCGGTGGAGGTGTGCCCCGGTGTGTTCCGGGGCTCGCCTTACCTGCAACATCACCTTACCTCGATTTGGTTCAGTATGCAAGGTGAGGTTGCAGATTGCCTTGGTGTTGCTTCGATTCCACTATCTGTTTGCGTCTGCGCGCGGACCGGCTTCGCCCCGGTGTGTGAAGGATCTGTCCCTGAGCAGCCCACAGCGGTCCTATACCCGGTGATCTGCGCAGCTGCTTCATACCCAAGATGTGTACGGCCGCCCACCCATCCCCCGTGTTCGTAACCGCGCCGGACTCCGTCACAGTGACGGAACGGCCAACGCCGATGCCCCACCCCCGCGTCGCCCCACAACGACGAAGCCCGCCCCGTGATCGGGGCGGGCTGTTGGCGGATCGAGCCGGGGCTACGCGGTCGGCGGTGCTGGCCTGGGAACGCGATCGCGGCGCAGGAAGCTGACCGCCTCGGTATCTCGTGCGTCACGGTGGATCGTCATGGCGGGGGTTGCCGACTTCTTCGCAGCAGAGGTCAACCACGTTACGTTCGGCCAATGAAGAAGATCGCCCCCATCACGCCTGGCGAGGTCCTCCTGGAGGAGTTCCTCGAGCCGCTGGGTGTGACCCCGCACATGCTTGCAGCGTCTATCAGGGTTCCGCCTCGGCGGATCAACGAGGTCGTGCATGGCAAGCGTCGGATCAGCGCCGACAACGCGCTGCGCCTCGGGAGTTTCTTCGGAACCACCGATCGGTTCTGGCTCAACCTCCAGTCCCGTTTCGATCTGGAGGTTCAGCCGGACACCGACCCGGCCGTGCCGCAGACTACCGCGGGCGGCGCCGGCCTGGGAGCGCCCGAGCATCCAGGATCCCCCGGGCCATCGTGGGGCTGAACCCGACCTCCGCCCACTGGCTGGCCGTTGCAGGGTCGGTGAATCCCGCGTCTCGCCAGGCGACCAGGGCGGTGTGCGAAAACCCGGCCAACCTCCACATTTGCCACTCGTGTGGTGTATGACAGGCCGCCGTGGCCTCCATCACCACAAACGGGTCCACCGGGGACCTCATCCCCACGGCCACCCAGGCCGCGGCCCGTTTTTGATCCTGCTCGACGAGGTCGATCCAGGTCCACGCCTCGCCGGCCGTCCATCCATACGAGGCCCAGCGCCTTGCCTCCTCGACGTCAAACCCGGCGAGGAACCAGCTCTCGTAATTTGGGATCCCGCAGGCCTCCATCTCGGCGTACGCGGCGCGGAGCTGCTCCCAGGTTTCGGCGGCGTCGGTGTTCATCGTGGTCCTCATCTGTCGGGGTCGGGTGGGGTGTCCACTCCTATGTGTGCGGCATCGAGGTAACGCCCTCGAGCACACCGGCCGGCCGCCTCAACCGCCGGCCAGCCGGAGCACCAATTCCGCCTCCCAGCTGCCGGGTCTCCCCGCGATCAGCACCTCCGGCGTGCCGTGCCCCGCGGCCACCTGGCCGAGCATCTGCCCGAGCCAGCCCGCGAAATCGGCGCGCCCGCGCAGCGCCTCATCGAGCACGGCGATAGCTCGTGCATCCAGATCATCGGCCGGTGTTCCGATGCACGCCATGGTGCCCGGCCCCACCGACACCGCCGCGCTCCCGATGATGCCGCTCGAACAGCTCGGCGTAATCCTCACGGCTGATGTATCCCTCGTCCGCAGCCCGCACCACGTCCTGCCAGCTGCCCCGCACGTACTGCTCCGGCCACACACTGCCGTCGTTCGAGGAAACGATCATGGGTCCACGGCCAGGCCGTCAACACCTCGATCATCTGCTCGCGGCTCAGCTCTCCCGCGGCGTACCGCAGTGCGACCTCCCACGGCGTATCACCCGCGGCATCCGGTGTCATCCGCGCCTCCATGCACCCCATGGTGCCCGCACCGCTAACACCGCCCCGCTCAGCCGGCGTCTCGCCCCGGGCGCTCCCGCTTCTCGGCAGCCGCCCGGTCAGCATCGGCCATCTCGGCTCGGATCGCGGCGACGCGGGCGGCCATGCCTGGCAGGGCCCCCAGCTCCGCCATACGGGCCGTGGCCGCAACCGGGCCCACGAAGGTGATGGGCTCGGCCCCGTCGTCTTCATCCGGTGTGGAGGTCACGTCCGCACCGGCCGCTCGCGCCGTTGTTCTGGGTGAGCACGGCTGTGTTCTACCGCCGCCGGCAATTCCGGGGTGACGAGGTAGGCGCGCTCATCCGCGGTGAGCCCGCCAACCTCCGCGCGGGCGGTGTTCACATCGGAGCGCGCACGGGCCACCGCCGCGTCGGCTTCCTCGCGCGTCCGGGGGAGGTCGGCAAACGTGTTCCGCTGGCGGTCGAGGGTGATGGTCCAGCACCGCACCCGGGCGCGCGTTGACCTCAGCTCGGAGATCACTCGGGGGTCCGGCGCACCTCGGCCGGCTCGCCGCTCCAGCGCGGTCAGGTGGTCGCGTTCAGCCTGGAGCTCGCTACCGAGGCTTTCGAGCGCGCCGAATTCAATCTCCCTCCACAATGGATCTTCCCAATCCGGCGTGAGTGCCTGAAGCTCCACCTCTGCGCAGATCACCTCCGCCGCACGCAGGTGATCCAATGCGGCCCGCTCCTCGGCGTACCGGGCCTCCCGGACGGCGGCCAGCTCGTCGGCCAGTGTCGCGGCCCACCGCGCGTCCAGGGCTGCGAGCCGGCGCTGGTGGACCCGTTCCAGGGCGCGCACCAGGCGCACCCACGCGGCACTCACCCGATCCATCCACTTACCCCGCGCCCGGGCCAAACCCTCCGGCCCGGCGGCTTCAGCGACGGCGGTGAACAGTGCGTCGAGGGCGGCGGTGTACTCCCGGCAGGCCTCGTCACGCGCGTCGTCGGCCACCTGCTCCGCCCGGGTGAGCGCGCGCTCCGCACCGGCCCATGGTGACCCGGGAGTGGGGGCAGGGCGGGCACAGCGGGCACCGCCCTTGGCGATCGTTCTGCACATAGGGCGAGTCTACGCCGGAAAATGTGGTGCGTCCCCGTCGGCCGTCGCGGTCCTGTCTTCCGTGCGGCGGATGATGGACCACGTGACCAACCCCGGGTCCCACCTCACCACCGAAGGTGTCGAGTTCCTCCGCCGGCACTCGGGCGTCCGTCCGGCCTCTCCCTCGGAGCTGGCCGTCCTGGCCGAGCGCACGGCGGCGCTGGACGCCAGAGAGCTCCGGTTCTCGCTGCCGTTGCCCGCGGTCGCGGGGCTGCTGAGCGTGAGCGAGCTCGATGTGCTCGGCATGACGGAGTCCGGTGAGATGTACGTCCACGATCTGGCTGACGGACACCACCGATGGCCGGATTGGCAGCTCGACGGTGGCCACCTGTTGCCCCATCTCCGCGGGGTCGTAGGCGCGATCCCGGCTGGCGCATTTCCCACCCAGGTCCGCGCCTTGATGGTCACGCCCGACGCTGCGTTCCTCGACGCCGACGACGAGCCCATGGCACCGCGGGATTGGCTGCTCGCCGGCGGCGCCCCGGAGTTGGTAGTCGAGTTGGCCCGGGTCCTCGGCGAGCAGATTTGACTCGCGCGCCCGGTGTTGGTGTGTCCCCCTGAACCGCGCCGGCTAGCTCAAGCGGTCCGGCAGAAATCGAAGGACACGCGGACTATGCGGCGCAGCTCCTCGTGCTCGCCGGCCTCGATCATCTCGAGCATGGTTCTGCCGCCGTAAGCCTCGGCTGGCCGCCGCGCAATCGCGCTGATCCGGTCGGTCCGAAGGTGGTGGGTCAGGAGGTTGGCGATCTCGAGGATGATGACCGCCTTGCCTTGCCGCGCTGCGGGGATGCCATCAACGAGCCACAGCGAGGCGGTCTGCCGGGGCACCCCGAAAAACTCGCTCAACCCGGCGTCGCTGAGGCCGAAGGCGGCGGCGATCCGCCGAGCCATCATGGGTCCTGTCTCGAGAGCGCCGTCCACACCTCGAGGGAAGCGCGGAGGCAGCACCGCGTCAAGCCGAGCCTGTCCACGTGTGCACATGCGCGCACGCCCGCACAGGCGGCCAGTCGGAATCTCACCCACGCTGATCGGGCATTCACGGCCCGCTCTCCCACACACACCGCTCGAAAATCGCGCGATCCTATTTCCCCGATCACCGAAAGTGGCGTGTCCCCTGCCGCGGCTCAAATTGAGCCGCGGCCACCACAACCTTGACCCCAACCTCGACACGGCGGCAGCCGCAACCTCAGCTCAAACGTTGACATCCAAAGTTCGCTGCCGCGCGGCGGTGCGTACCGGGTCGGTGCGGGTCGTCCCGGTGGTGGTGGCGGGGTGTCCGGGGTCGGGTGTGTGCGGGGTCCGTCCGTGGCCTGGACCGTCCCGACGGGGGCCAGCGGAGCTGTCTTTCCGGAGCGGGTCTCAGTGCATGATTATTCACTCCGACTTGTAAGTATGTGATAGGATCGGTACAGCAAACGGAGTGAGGCCGGAAGGTCGCAGCGGGTGCAGCGGTACCGATCCTTTCCACAGAGCTCCTTCCCAGCCCGGCGTGCCATCATCATCCCGCTGGGTTCCGTACCCGGTAAGCCATCGCCGCGAGGGCTGCCCGCATCGGCCCGTTCCCTTTGCCTTCGGTGCGGCACTCCGCGAACTCCTAGTCCTCTGGTCGCTTCGCTCCGCCTGCCGGCGACGCTCCGCTCACCGAGCCGCGTACCGACCCTCCCGGGTCGGGAAGAAAGTCCCCTGCCGGGGATGTAGGTGTTCCCATCTCCATCTCGCTGCCGCGTGTTCACCTTCGCCCTTCCGGCCGAAGCCTCCATCCGCTTCCGCGTGTAGGCCTTCCTCGTCCTGCCGCGGTCGCGGTATTCGCCTTCGGCCCGAATCGTCGGTGGTGCCCGGCACACTTCTGACGTGCTCCCGCCACGCTGCCTTCACAATGCTGACGCTGGCTGCTGGCGCGTCGTCACGCAAACCTCGGCGCACCTGGTCGACCTTGACCGGCGCACTGTCACTCGGATCGAGGGCGCCGGTGTACCGAACCGAGCCGCCGCCGGATTCAGTGTGTCCGCGCTGCGCCGAGACCGCGAGCTCACGCCCCTGCTCGAGCTCGTGCGCTGCGAAGTCGGCTACCCGATGGCACTGCTTATCCAGGTCCGGGATGACTGTGTGACGGGCCGCCGGACCACGGCGGTCGTGTCGATCACACCCGCCGAGGAGTGATCACCGCACGCGGCGCGACCGTGACGAGCTGACGACCTGCTACTCGTCGAGGTAGTCCAGATCAGAGCCGTCCAACGCGATAGTTGGGTCTGCGTAGGCCTCGGCGGTGCCCTTCCACGCCGCAAGGGCGATGGTCAGCCGCTCGAAACCGCCGACCGCCGCGCAGGCCCGGGCGGTAGCGAGGATCTCCAGGACGAAGCTGCGCCGGGCCGCCGCGGGTAGGGATTCGAGTCGCGGCGGCCCGGCCGCCCAGGCAGCCAGCGGTTGGCACTCGGCGGTGATCTGCCGCTCGAGGTGAGAGCCCGGTATGAGACCGCCTTCGGTCACCACATCGACCCGGCCTTCCTCGAGGCCGAGAAGGTCCTCAACGGCGATTGCGAACGCGGAAATGTCGATCAAACTCGTGTGTGGACCTGTGCCGACGAGCAGATCGACATCGCTTGCGAGATTTGCTTCACCCCGCACGCATGAGCCGAACACGCGGACGTTGCTAAGGCTGCTGGCGGCGGCCGCTGCCGCCACCTCGGCGCTGTGTGCCGCGAGCCGTACCGACGGCTTGATGCGATTTTGCGCGCGCCGGAGCCTGGCCTGCGCTCTACCCCGGCGGAGCTCCCGGACGATGCCTCCGACCGGGTGACCAGCCGTGCGTGCAGCCCGCACACTGTGGCCCAACGCCCCCAGCGAAGACAGCAGCTCGCCGGTGGCGTCGGAAGTTCGCGCCGCGTCCAGCGGGATCTCGCGCAGTGACGGGTCGGGTTCGGTCATGGGTTCAGTGTCGTTGGTCGCTCGGCCAGGCCCTCGAGACGGGCACGCAGCCGCGGGCTGGCACTGCCCGGCCTTACCACGGCGGCGGCAACCAGTGCCAGCTCGACCTGGGCCCCGGGGGTGCCGGCGGGGAGCACCTGGGTGGCGGCGTCGAGCAGTGCCGTCACGCTCATCGCGCCCCCGGCGGTGACCAGGGCGACGACCCGCTTGGCCGGCGATGACGAGGCTTCCGAAACCGGCGCCGGGGCGTTCGCCGCAGCCGGAACAGCGGGGGAACTGCCACCCTGCGCACACCACCTGCGCCAGCCGGCGCGGGCCATGCAGTAGGCGGATCGCTGGTGCGTTCCGCGTGAACCGGCGCCCTGACTCCACGCGGCTGGTCGTCGGCCGGTGAGGCATTCGGGCACCGGCTCGGGGTCGGCGTCCCAGCCGGTTTTGCCACCGGGCCAGGTGCCCGCGGGCGCCACCAGCTGGTGTTCCGGCCAGACCGCCTCGAGGTACCCCAGCACCCGGTTGAGCTGTACGGAATCCACCATCGCCTGGTGGCTCACCCAGCCACTCGGCATGGTGTAACCCTCGATGCAGACGCGCCTGATGGCCTCTTCTGGCACGGCGTGCAGGTCGAGCAGGCCAAGAATCTCCGCCGCGGCGCGGGCGGCGTAGGCGCCTTCCCCGGCCACCTTGACCGGGTCCTCGGTGGCGGGATTGCGGTGAATTGTCAATCCATCGAATGGTTCCAGTTCGGGCACACCACCGCGGTCCAGGGCGGTACCCACGCGACAGAGCACCACACCGGTGTGCACCGCTCCGGGGTCGATGCCGAGAAGCCACCCGCCGCTCATCGTCTACCCCGCATCGCGGCGCGGTGGGCGGCGGCCCGGTCGGCCAGCCGGGCGGTGGGTGGTGCCTGTGCGGCAGGCGCTGTGGTTTTTGCGCTGCGCGCTGCGCTCGTCGTTGAGCGGGAGGGGCGCGTCTGTTCTCCCTCGACATACGCCAAGAGCCCGGCGGCCGCCGACTCACACTCACTCAAAGCATGCAGTCGTTCATCGTCACCCTCACCACACCGGGCCCGCAGCGCCGGGATCCGACCGAGTAGGTCAGCCGCGTAGTCGGCGAGCGCCCCACGTGGTGGGGGTTCTAAACCCGCGGTCTCGTGATGCTGCTCGAACGCCGCTCTTGCCCGCCCCGGCACTAGTCGGCCCAACCGTCATCGTCGGCCGGTGCATCCGAGGGGTCGTCACCGTCGAACGTGAACTCCATCTCCCCGACGTCGACCACCGCGGGCGCCGGTGCGATAGGGGTCAGCTCGGGTACATCCTCCCCGCCTGCATCCACTGCGCCGGCGGGCCGGCCGCCGCGTTGCGGAATCACCTCACGCTCGCGCAGCGCGGCGGCGAGATCGTTCTGATTTGCGAACCAAGCCTGCAGCGGGACGTGTCCGCGCCCGTCAATCTCGGCCACACCACGACCCGCGCGACCAATACCAAGACCGGCATCGGACCCGGTGGCGGCCACCTCGCCGTGCGAAAATGCGTACGCCGTGGCCATATCACCCGGGTCCTCGACTGCCATTTGAATGCTGGCGGCGTTCGCGCGTCCCATCAAGATCCTGTTGCCCAAGTTCGCGCGGAGCCCACCACCGCCGAAAGCCTGCGCCTCGTACCGCTGGGTGCCGAGCACCGGGCGCACCCCCACCGCACGCAGCTCGCGGGCGATCTTCGCGAGCTCACTGACGATCAATTCCTTGGTCCCGTTTCGTTCCTCGATCGCCGCCCGGCGCTGGTCACTCGGCGCCAGGGACTTTGGTACGAAATCCGGTTGCACGAGCGACGTGGCCTCGTCCACGACCAGGAAGATCGGTCGAATGTTCTCCGCCGCGATCACCTCGGGCGGCAGCTCCGACCACTTACCGACGCCGTACTTTTTGTGAAGCGCTTTGCGGCGCAGACCCTCGGCGTAGACCCCTTCGACCACCGCCAGGGCTTCGTCATAGCTCTCACAGCCCCACCCACCCGGTCGGACGAATGATTCGAATACGGCGAAGTCGCTGCCGCCCTTGACCGGGTCCACAATGGCAATATCAATATCCGAGATCAGCGCGTTGTACAGGAGAACCTGTAACAAAACGCTCTTACCGGAACCCTGCTTGCCTGCGACCAGCGAGCCGCCGTTGGTGCCCAGGTCGATCGTTACGGGCCGCTGAAAACCATCGGTGGCGAAGCCGAAAGTCTCCCTCGGCAGGCTGTCCATGAGGGCCCACATCGGCTCGGCCCGCTCCGGCAGATCTAGGGCGGCACCGGCGGTCAGCGTCACGGTCTGGGAGACGCCGTCGACCTCGGCGCGCCACCCGGAGTGCCCGCCCACAGTGCCCTGAGCGATGGCGGTCCACCGTTCGCGGGCTTTCGCGCTGTCCTCGGCGAGGATGGGGGCGTGCTGGATGATGACCTCGTGCAGCGCGCCGGTGCCGGTGTCCGGGTCCACGGCCCACCGGGTGCTCAGCCGAATCCCCCAAGGGGATTTCTTGAGCACGGTGGCCAATCTGTCGCGGAGCGAGAGCTCAGTCGGTGCGACGGTTCCCACGAGCATCCTTCCGCCCGCATGGTCCCAGGCCAGCAGCGTCTGCCCGCTCTCGCGGAGGTGGGCGTCCACCCTGGCGGCGTCGCTCTCGCACACTCCAGGTGGGATCACACGGGTCTCAGACCCCTCCGGACGCCAACTCGGTGTCCCCTGCACCACCACGGCGGTGACGGTGCCCGCATCACGGGTGATCGTCTCCACCTGCGGATCGCCGGGGATGCGCGAGCGCAGCTTCGCCACGAGTTTTTCGCGGTCCCTCAAATCACTATAAGTGCTCGGCAATATCACAATCTGAGGCATAGGGGATCACCACTCATCGCTGATCGGTGGAGGCACCGGAGCAGGTGCGGCCCGGTGTTCGCGCGGTGGGGCCGGCACCAACGGGGAGCGCAGGCGTTCCACCGTGCCGGTGACCAGCAGACCGATGACCGCACCGGCCCCGCTCAGCATGGGGTTGAACACGATCCAGGACAGAGCCGCGCCAGCCGCCGCCCCGCCAGCAGCATGCAAACGCTCAGCGAGCACCCAGGCCCGCAGATCCGCGACGGTGATCGGGCGCCCGCGGTGCTTGGCCACATGCATCGCGACCGGCCAGGTCGCACCGGTGACGAGCGCGGCCGCTGCGAGAGCCGTAGCGGCCTCGACGAGGATCGTCCGCGGGTCGAGGTCCCCCGGGGACACGCCGGCGAGCGCGGGCAGCCCAGAGTTCGCGTAGGACGCGGTGGTCAGGGCCGTGATGATCGAGGCCGGTCCGGACGACCACCCGCCGAGCCACGTTCCGCGGCGGGCGTGGTGGTGGGCGAGCACGGCGAGGAGGACGGTCAATCCCGTCAGCACGACCGCGACGCTGGTGTCCACAACCCAGGCCGGGATGAGCCCAGTGAGATAAGAGGTGACCTGATTCGGGATGCCGGGAGGGGGAGTGGGGTAGGGCTCGGCGGTGACCATCAGTCCCATCCCTCCGACAGGTCGATGGTGCCCGGGTCGGTGCCCGCGGGCTTGTGCATGTCCACGCCGCCACTTGCGGGTGGAGCGGTCTCCGGGCCAACCCAGGGGTCATCTCCGGTGTGTGCTCCGCCCACCAGGCCGCCGCTGGCCGCAACACTCTCCCGAGCTGCCACGGTGGCAGCGTCGGCGGGTACCAAAATCACGCCGTTGCGGTCGGCCCGCTCGATGGCCAGGTGCGGCGCAATCTGCGCGACCCGCTCCGGCAGGTCCGAAAGGTGTTGCCGAGCAGCTTGATTGAGCAGCTCTACCCGGTAGCCACCATCGGCCTGCGCGGTGAACAGAACCTCCTCCAGCTCGAGGACAGCCTTCACGGGCACGGCCAGGAGGTCCGCCACCAGATGCGCGTCCCGCAGCCATTGCTGGCGGGCGGCGCGGACCTGACGCAGCGAGGTCAGCCCGGCGCCGATGACCGCACCGACGACGGCGGAGTAGCCCGTGGCCGCGCTGATCAACGACGACCCGGCCACCACGTAACCCACCGCGGCCCCGGCGACCAAACCCCCGAGCGCGTACGGCGGGTGTTCTCGGGCGGCGGCGACCAAACCCTGCAGCGCGACCTGATGGCCTTCGCGGCTGGCGACCTGGTGCGCGATCGTCAGCCCCACAGCCACCGCGAGGACGGCGGCGAGCCCGTAGGCCGGCAGCCCGGCGGAGGCAACACCGGTGGCAACGAGTCCGGTGAGGACAGCCAGCCCGCCCGCCACCAGGCCCCGCAACGCGGCACCTGGGGAGACCGTATCCGTCTCGTCGGTTCGCATCCGGCGAGAATGGCCCCGGCTCAAGCCGATGAGGCCGAGGGTGAGCAGGGCGAACGCGACGGCCCAGCCGCCGACGCCGAGGATTCCGCCACCCAGGATCCCGCCGGACGCGGATGCTGCCGGGCTGGGTGCCGAGGTGTCCGGGGTTCCGGTGTACACCGGAGGCGCTGGGGCTGTGCTGGCGAAAGATCCGGCGCCAGGAACTCGGGCCGCGGTGGTGGTGATCGGGCGTGAGCCGATCGACGGTGAATCGGTGCCGGAGGCACCAGGGAGCACCGCGAGCGCGGTACCGGGGAGGGGTTGGGAGGCGGGGTTGATCACTTTCAGCCCGGTGGCCGTGGTGGAGCTAATCTGCGCGGCGTCGCCCCAGCTCAGCTGACTCTGCCCGCCGCCCGCCGCCCCGCCGTGGTTCTCGAAGCAGCCGGAGCGGAAAACCGGGACCGAGCCCGGTGCATCGTTTCCCAGGGCGACGAGTTCGATGGGCCAGCCGAGCGCATCGGTGTCGATGATCGGAATGCTGCCCGAGATGTAGGAGACCGGGGGAGCCATCCACGTCACGACGCCCGGGGTTGATGGCACGGCCCACGCCGGGCGGTCGGGGGATGGCTGGCAGCTCAGCACCACCACGCGTTGCATCCCACCCAGCGCGAAGGTCGTCGCACCCGGGCCCGCGGGCGCCTGATCGATGGGGGTGGTGATGGCACTCGCGGGCGGGGCTGGTGGCGTCGCGGCTGCCGTCCCGGCACCGATCCCGAGGGCAAGGGGCACCCCGGCCAGCGCCGCAGCGATCGCGCGGCGGTTCACGGTGCGGCCTCGCCAAGCAGTCGAGCGACGCTCGCCCGGACGACGCCGTAGCGGGGGCGACTGCCTGCACGAGTGGGGTCCGGCTTGCGCAGCATGATCACGTCGGC
>JAABUZ0100002224.1_pt1 | contig 32930 bp, 32 predicted proteins | sample 5562091 | NCBI WGS metagenome assembly JAABUZ01 (sample SAMN12813069, study PRJNA571459) | rock metagenome | isolation source: Antarctica rocks | place: Antarctica: Victoria Land, Linnaeus Terrace sud | collected 2015-12-21
TTTCGAGCGTAAGCCGGCCTGGATGTGGCCGCGTTCGTTTTCGGTCAAAGGTCGGATGAAGAGAGGTGATTTCATACCCTCTATCATACCACGTTGTCGCTTACCTTTCGTGTGTTTGCACTAGTAAGAGCATACCAGTAGGTTTCTCACTCTCAAGATAGCGTCTCGCTGCTTGCCTACTATCTTTGGTCAATTCGTGCTTTTGCTCAATGTTGACTTTTTCACGATAGAAGGTCAATGTTTCGTCATCCAGATTAAGAGACTGGACGGTCAATGCTTCTACTTCTCCACAACGTAAGCCATGCTCTAAAAGCAAGCACATCAGAAGTGCATCACGTCTTCCCTGTGCAGTATCAGGTTGAGCTTTCAATGCATCAGCTTGCGCCTTACTGAGAATGATAGCTTCTGCTTTTTTATCTCCTATCCGCGTTATTTCTCTATTCAGGTCAACATTGCGTTTTTCTTTGTGCCTGTATCCTGTTACCAGCTTTATCAATGCATAGTCAGCAGCATCAAGCACTTTTGCTTTGGCTGCAAGTTTGCAGTACACCTTGACCGTTGAGAGACGAACATTGATAGAGTCAATCGCATAGCCTCTTTCACATACGCAAGTGTATATGAGCCTCAATGTACGCTCTCTTTTTGCGCGTTTTTGACACAAGACTCCTCCTGATGAGGGAAGAACTGAACGCTATGACAAAAAACTGTAAGGTCTATACTCATCAATGAAGATGTGCTATACTGTTCAGTGTTCTACTGCAAGAGCGAACAACACAAAAGCTCTGCCATTGGGTCCATGTGGCAGAGCTTTTGTGTTGTGTCGAGAACGCTTATGCAGTGTGCTCTAAGATGGAGCGTACTAGCTCTTGTTGAGCATTTTTAGAAAGCACTATCTGTACGTCTTTGTCTTGTTCTGAAGTGATGTAGAGTACGTCATTGACGATGTGTAGCTCGTAGTGTCCATCGGATGTGAGAAGTGCGTCTATGTTCATGCTAGCACTTCTTCTTTCTTTGTTGTGCTGCATGGTGTATTCTGTAAAAGTAGTCGCAATTCTTGCGCAAGTTCACGATACGAGATGAAAGCAGATGTTTGATATGAAGTATCAACGGTGTGAGAAGAACAGCACCTTCCCGCTTGGCGTACGACCTGAGGCAGGAAACTTTCCAGCCCGAAACCATATCATCTCCGCGCTCTCGCTGGGTGTCCTGGTTACAGAGGCCCCCCCAAAAAGTGGCGCGCTCATCACGGCGAATTCTGCCCTTAACCAGGGACGTGAGGTCTTCGCAGTGCCAGGAGGCATCTTCTCGCCAGCCAGTGCAGGCGTCAACAAACTCATTCAAGACGGTGCCCATCCAGTCACAAATGTACGCGACATCTTAGAGCAACTCAATCTCTACATGGTTCCACAGCAGGTCGAAGCCCAGGCCATCCTCCCCGACAACGCCGAAGAACGCGCGTTGCTCAAATTGCTCAGCCGTGAGCCATGCCACATCGACCAACTCACCCGCGAATCCGACCTCGAAGCCAACACCGTCTCCGCTACATTGACCATGATGGAACTAAAAGGGATGATTAAGCATGTCGGCGGGATGCAATATGTGCTGGCAAGGTAGAAAGGAGCCAGGGCACCCGCAAGGGGATGCCCCTCCCATACACGGTCGAGTCCTCTCCCATCGTCCTATGGGTGGGGCATCCCCTTGCGGGTGCCCTTGAAAAACAATAAATGCAAACATGTAGAAAGGGACACGATCTTGACGAAAAAATATGATTCCATGTTCGCGATGCGCTACAATAGACAATCAATACGCCAGAAGAATCATAATTATGGGTGGTCAGGAACTTATTTCGTGACAATTGACACAGAGCGACGTGAACCTCTATTTGAGATACCAGAGTTACGCACAATCCTAATTGAAAATTGGCATGCTCTGCCAGAGCGATTTTCCAGCGTAACTCTGGATGAATTCATCATTATGCCCAATCATATCCATTTTATTGTATTGTTAGAAGGTAACGTGGAGAACCCCACAACACTGTTTAATGTGGTAGGGGCATATAAATCGTTGACAACGGTTGCTTGGCTTCGTCACATCAAAACCACAGGAATGGAATGTTCCGGTCATATCTGGCAACGTAACTATTTTGATCGCGCAATTCGTGATGCCAACGACCTGGAACAAACACGTCAATATATTCGTAAGAATCCTATCAAACAAAATGACAAAACATCCGAATAAATCGAAGTTTCCTTACATATACACTTGTCGGGATTGTGACCCGTCTATGGGAGGGGCATCCCCTTGCGGGTGCCCTTGTCCCTATATAACAAATGTATTTCCCTACTATTTGACTACTCACCGTTTACAACACTCTTGCGAATGCCCTTGTCCCTATATAATAAATGTATTCGCCTGCTCTGGATGGAGTAACCCATGATTCACCTCGACCACCTGCTTACAGCAACACAAGGCACACTATGCTGCCCTGGAAAACAAACCACATTTCCCGCGTTCAACCACGATACACGCCAGATCACCCCTGGTGAACTCTTCGTCGCGGTACGTGGCGAACGCAGCGATGGACACGACTACCTGCTCGACGCGATGCGCGGAGGAGCGGCGGGACTCCTGGTCGAGGCACGAGCATTTAACGCACTTCCGGAAGAAACACAACAGCGACTTGAACATGCCGAAATCGCTATCATCCTTGTCGAGGATACGCGCATCGCCCTACAGCAATATGCCAGCTTCATCCTGCAACACTGGCATCCAACCGTAATTGCTGTCACAGGCAGCGTTGGCAAGACCACTACAAAAGAGGCTATCGCCACCGTCCTCTCAAGTAAGTATCCTACGTTCAGAAGCTGGCAGAACTACAATGATCTACTCGGCATACCACTCTCCCTTGGTCGCCTCGCAGAGCACCATAAGTACGCTGTATTAGAATTAGGCTGCGACCATCCAGGCGAAATTGCTGACCTCTGCCGCATCACTCATCCCCAAATTGGCGTACTCACCAACATCAGCCCTGTACAGCTACAATACTTCGGCACAGTTGAACACTTAGCATCAGAACTTGGTACACTGCTTACCAGCCTACCTCGACACGGCACTGCAATATTTAATGATGATGATGAACTCATTCGAGCTGTTGCTTTACCACGTGGCGACACTCAGCTTACAGCATCAATAGCTACTTTTGCTCCATCCAAAGTACGAGATGTACAGGTAGCATGGGAGTTACGCTTTACGTTACCACCATCATCTTTGCGAGAAAATGATACTATGCTACAGTTATCATCCCGTTTGCTCGGCGCACATAACGTGACGACCATGCTTGCAGCCTATACCGTTGGTCGAACATGCGGCATGAGTTCAGCAGAAATACAACATAGTCTTACTCAGCTTCTTCCTCTACCCGGAAGACTTAACGATGTGCCTGGGCCAGATTTCACAACACTGCTCGACGATACACATAATGCCTCACCAGCCTCGATGATAGCAGGGCTAAGAACCCTTAAAGCACTTCAAACAGACTACCGTATCGCTGTACTAGGAGACATGCTACGTCTTGGCGATTATGAAGCTGAGGCTCACCGCATAGTGGGACACGAGGCGGCACAGTGCGTAGACTACCTTGTTACGCGAGGCGAAAGGGCAGCGCTTATAGCTGATGCAGCACGACAAGCGGGATTATCAAACGAGCAAGTCATTGTGACCTCTGCACATGAAGACGCGGCACAAGCGACGCGCCAACTTCTGAATCTCCCGGTTAAACACGCTCAATATACCGAGCGTCACACAAAAGAACTCGTTCTCATCAAAGGCTCCGAACCCACCCGCATGGAGCGGGTCACCGAACTTCTCATGGCCGAGCCGTGGAAGGCATCAGAGGAACTGGTACGTCAAACCCCTGGATGGAAACAGCTTGTCGTTGCACGTGCTGAGCGTCCCACATGGGTCGAGATCGACCTGAGCGCGATTGCCAACAACACTCGCCGCATCAAATCAATGGTGGGTTCCGATATACAGGTTCTGGTGAGCCTCAAAGCCGACGCTTATGGACATGGAGCCTTGAAGGTCGCTCGCACTGTCCTCCACAACGGAGCAACGATGCTGGGAGTAGCAACATTGAGCGAGGCAACGCCATTGCGCGAAGGCGGTATTGCCGCACCTATCCTCGTCTTCGGTTATGTTCCACTCTGGCAGATGCGCGAGGCTGTACGCCAGGATGTCACCGTTACCCTCTATGCCAGTGAGTCGGCGCAGGCACTCTCACGCGCAGCCCTCGCCCTCGGCAAAACCGTCAAGGTGCATGTCAAGGTAGATACAGGTATGGGCCGCCTGGGAATACGCGAGGAACAGTTAGACGATATCGTGAAGCTGGTTCGTGAAGTCAAGAAGCTGCCCGGACTGAAACTTGAAGGTCTCTACACCCATTTCGCGATGGCCGATGTCACAGACAAAACGTATTCCAAACAGCAACTAGACCGCTTCTACCATCTCTTGCGCATTCTAAATGGACAGGGGTTACGCCCACCCATTGTTCATGCCGCCAACAGTGCCGCCACGCTTAGTTTTCCTGAAGCCCACTTCGATATGGTACGACCAGGCATCGCCATCTACGGGCTAGACCCTTCAACCGAGGTACGTGTGCCTGAGAGCTTCCGACCCGCCCTCTCATTCAAAACACTGGTAGCACAGGTGAAGATGGTGCCAGAGGGCGAGTGCATCAGCTATGGCTGCACCTATACCACAGAGCGCCCCACACGCATAGCCGTATTACCCGTTGGCTACGCCGATGGCTTCCGACGCTCACCCAGGAACTGGGGATCGGTCCTCGTTCATGGACAAGAGGCACCCATTCTCGGTCGCGTCTGCATGGACCAATGCATGATCGACGTGACCCACATACCCCAGACACGCATGGGCGACGAAGTGGTCTTGATCGGGCGACAGGGCGAGGCAACCCTGACAGCAGAACAGGTCGCCGAACGCCTGGGAACAATTAACTATGAGGTCGTCGCGGAAATTCTGGCACGCGTGCCGAGAGTGGATTAAGAAGATTACACCTCGCGCCAACTCATATGATATCCACGCCAGATGTCATACCCCAACTTGGCATAGAACTCTGTCAGTACTACCCAATCAATGTAGCAGGTATCGATGCCACGCTCTATGAGTAGCTCGGTAGCACGTGCAACCAGTGCGAGACCGATGGCCCGCCCCCGTTCAGCTTCCGCGACACCAACACAGCCAATCGCACCCAGCCTCTTGCCCAACAAGGATTGCCATATGACATCCGATCTGTCGGAGTGCGACTCTGGCGTATACAAGATAAGCGATGCTACAACCCGCCCCACCTCATCACGGCCTATCAATAAGTCGGAGTAGTCACCGAGCATTGCCACACATTGAAAGGCTGTTAGCCATTCTGGAAATTCACGCTCTTCAAAGGCTAACAACTCTGCTTCACTCTCTTTGGTAGCGATGCTAAAGCGAATGCGTTCCCGCTCCATACGTTGCCAAATGGAGGAAGGGGTAGTATAGTTTCGCAAATCTTGTACGAGATCATAGGTGACGTGATCAACTTTCCAACCCTGTTTACCAAAGAAGGCCAGCGCTGATGGCAAATTGTCCGGAATGCCAGGAAAGAAACGTGGAGAACCACCTCCCAGTTGTACACGACTTACTCCTAATCCATGCAAATATTCAAGTGAGGCATGATGAAGCGCCGTTCCAATCCCTCTATGTTGCCAATCAGGAGAGACCAATAACACTGAAATATGTCCAACATTCTGCTCAGCTTTTCTCGTGGCGACGAAGCCAACTGCCTGCCCATTTTCTTGCACAAGAAAATGTTGAGAGCCTGGACCTGTTAATATATGCTCAAGGCGGGAAGCTTCAAGAGGCCACTCACTTCCTATTGTTGCTCGCCATAGGTTAAAAACCCTGGCGGCATCCCTTTCGGCAATGTAAGGCAAAATTTTTTCTTGCATATGTTCTGCCCTTCCCATCAAATATGGCTTGAAAAGCGTTCAGTTTACTGGTATGCTTGTCCATGTAATATCAAGGTTATCACACCTCATCTTTTTTTGTAACCACAAGCAGCATCGTTACGTAACAGAGATAAAAGCCCTATAGTAAAGAGGACGACGATGCAAAAAAATATGCTCGAAAATACGACCGAAGCGACTCCCGCACGAACCACTGCTATAATCGTCGCCAACCCCACCTCAGGCACTTACATACACAATAAGCAACAAATAGAAGAAACAATTCAGTATTTACAAAACAATAATTGGCAGGTTACGCTGCGATTGACACAATCAGCAGGCGACGCACGACAATTTGCACGTGAAGCGGTCGAACAGGAACTCAACGTTGTCGTTGCAGTTGGCGGTGACGGCACCATCAACGAAGTAATCCAGGAACTCGCCAATACTGAGACAGCATTAGGAGTCCTCCCCAGTGGCACCGTGAACGTCTGGGCACGTGAAACAGGTATACCGCTCGACAACGAGGGTGCGCGCAAAGTTCTCCTACACGGTCGCACGCGTTGCATCGACCTTGGTCAAGTTAGTGATCGCTACTTTCTGCTCATGGCGGGTATCGGCTTCGATGGCGAGGTGACGCATGCCATCGAAAAAAAGTCAGTCAAACGCTTTGGCGTGCTTGGCTACTTGGTAGTCGGCACATGGCTCGGCCTCGGCTATCCCAGTTTCCGCGTAATATTGCAGATAGGCGAGCAGGTCATCAAGACAAACGCGCTCCAGATCATTATTGGCAACACACAACTCTACGCCGGTGCTATCAAATACACCTGGGATGCAAAATGCGACGACGGACTGCTCGACATCTGTATTCTTCGCAAGCAGAATCCGTTTGGGCGCATTGCTGTCTTCATAGATTTTCTCTTTCACAGGGAACAACGCCGCCAATGGGTACAGTACACGACTGGTAAAAATATAACGATACGCACGCGAAAGCACATAGCAATGCAGATCGATGGCGATCCAGCGGGCCGTATCACACAAAATATTCCCCCTGTCACCTTCCGCGTTGCCCCTGACGCCCTTAAAGTAATCGTACCTCACCAAAACCCCGAAGCATTGTTCTCGAAAAAGTAAAATAGAAGTTTCTTTTGTTCACTCTTTTCCAGGTCTCCATCCTTGCGGGTGATGGTAGGGGCGCAATTGATTGCGCCCGTTTTCGTGCCCCTGATGTCGAAACGACACGACATCGTTTCCGGGTGATGGTAGGGGCGCAATTGATTGCGCCCGCACGGGAAATGGATGCATGTGCACAGGCGCGATCAATTGCGCCCCTACCATCACCTACGTATTTCACCCCGAAGGACGTAGAACCTCTTTTCCGTATTACTAGTATATATAACAAAATTACTCTATAATAAAGCGAGAACGTATACATAACATATCCTCGGTGAAGAGGGGGCAGCACACATCATGGCACAAGTCGTCTTGCAAGATCAACAGCGCCGCCTGTTGCAACAGGAGCGGCGCATCGCGAATGAACTACAGGCTTGCCTCGTTGGGTTCGAGGGTGCGGAAGCCTATGCAACTACTCTGCGACAGGTCACGACCTCGTTGGACGACCTCTTTCTACTGGTTGTAGTAGGTGAGTTCAACGCGGGCAAATCCGCCTGCATCAATGCACTACTTCATAATGAGGTTCTGGAAGAAGGTGTTGTCCCAACCACACACCAGGTAACAGTCGTGCGCTACGGCGAACAGAACACTCGCCATCAGCTCGAACAAGGCATCCTGGAGATCGACAACCCCGCCGAGTTCTTGCGCGACATCAGTATCGTTGACACCCCCGGCGTCAATGCCGTCTTGCGCGGACACGAGCAGCTCACGGAAGAGTTCGTACCGCGCAGCGACTTGATTCTCTTCATCACATCAGTTGACCGTCCGTTCACTCAGAGTGAGCGCTTGTTCATGGAGCGCATCCGCACCTGGGGCAAGAAAGTCGTCGTCGTCCTCAATAAGATCGACATGCTGCGCACCCCTGCTGCATTGAATGATGTCATGACTTTCGTGCGTGACAATTGCAAAAATCTCTTAGGCTTCCAGCCCGAAATATTCCCCGTTTCAGCACTGCAAGCGGAACGAGCGCTCACAGCCGTAGGCAACGACGCGCTGCGCTTGTGGGAGAGCAGCCGCTTCGGCAGCCTGGAAGAATATCTCTTCCGCACACTTGACGAGGCCGAACGCATACGCCTCAAACTGCTCAGCCCCCTCGGCGTTATGCAGCGCATATTGGTCCAGACGCGTACTTCGGTACAGCAGCGTGCCGACCTGCTGGCGGAAGATGCGCGTACCGTGACCGCCATCGACGAACAACTGCGGCTCTACCACGAGGATATGGAAAAAAACTTCTCGCACCGTCTAAGCGAGATCGAAAACATCATCCTTGACATGCGCGGACGCGGAGACCGTTTCTTCGATGACACCATCCGCCTTGGCCGCATCCTCGATCTTATTCAGGGTGAACGCATACGCGAAGAATTTGACCGCGAAGTCATTGGTGATAGTGCCCCGCGCATCGAGCACTCCGTACAGGAATTGATCGACTGGCTCGTACAGAATGAGCATCGCCTCTGGCAAGACGTAATGGAGTATCTGGATCGCCGCCGCCAGGTAAGCGTCCGGCGCGACGATGAGATGATCGGCTCCGTCACCAGGCAGTTCGACTACAACCGCCGCACCCTGCTTCAATCAGTGGCGCGTACCGCGGACAGCGTTGTAAGGACATATGACCAGCAGGCTGAGGCCGCGGTGCTATCTCAAGATATGCGCAGCGCCGTCACCCAGGCAGCCATCGCTGGTGCTGGTGGCATCGGACTTGGAGCAGCAATCGTCGCCTTCGTGGGCACAGTCGCCGCCGACGTAACAGGCATCCTCGCTGGCATAGCCCTGCTCGGCCTCGGCCTCTACATCATTCCCGCACGTCGCAACCGCGCCAAGCGAGACTTCGACGAAAAAATGCAGGAGTTACGCACCCGCCTGCGTACCGCCATGCAAGAGCAATTCACCAAAGAACTCAATAACGCTATTACAAGAGTACAAGACTCCATCGCACCCTACACACGCTTCGTACGTGCCGAGCAGAAAAAGACGACAGCCATGCAAGAGCAAGTCCTGCAACTGGATAGCGCCGTAATCTCTCTTAAAAATGACATTGAGAACATCCGGTAAGCTCCAATTCAACGAATGCAATAATGCAGAATCCGTGTAGGGATCTAATTCATTACACCTGGTCCCGCTCAACATGCCGTACGAGGGCGTAATGATCCCCTCCGTACGGGCGCAATTGATTGCGCCCCCTGGTCCCGCTCAACATGCCGTACGAGGGCGTAATGATCCCCTCCGTACGGGCGCAATTGATTGCGCCCCGTAGTCGTCGGTAAGGCAGGGCGCAATCAATTGCGCCCCCTGGTCGTCGGTAAGGCAGGGCGCAATCAATTGCGCCCCTACAGTCACAATCTACCCTTTATCATTAAACACGATGGGCTGCAGGACCACTGCACACCTGCACATATTGGCGGGCTAAATCCGTTAAAGCTGCCCAATCCTTCCGCTTTACAATCTCCTTGCCCACCAACTGGCTCCCTATGGCTACTGTATACGCCCCAGCAGCGAGAAATGCCGCACAATTATCCAGGTTTACGCCGCCGGTAGGTACAAGAGGTATGTTGGGAAGCGGTGCCAGGACATCCTTAATGTAGCTCGGCCCCAATCCTCCTGCCGGAAAAACCTTGACTATATCGGCTCCTGCACGCCATGCCGCCAGTATCTCCGTAGGCGTGAACGCCCCACATGCTACAGGTACATCATGGCTTCGCCCAACCGCGATCACATCACGTAGAAAAGCAGGCGTCACCAGAAAGCGCGCTCCCGCCTGGATACACGCCTCAGCATTTTCCGCATCGAGCACCGTACCCGCACCGACTACGACTGCCGCCCCCAGGTCTCGCTGTACCTCTGCGATTGCCCTCCGTGCTTGCGAGTTGGACAAGGTAAACTCCAGTATCGTAATACCGCCTTCCAACAGAGCACGGCTGATCTGTACTGCCTCCTCAAGGTCGTCGAGCCGCACAATAGCAATAGGTTTACGAGGTTCTATAATCTTCTTCCCATCTTGCTGTGTCATGCAGTTTTTCCTTTCCTCATAACACACAGAGACAGACTCTATGTCATCACCTTTATATACCACATGCTGGGGCAGCACAATACATCACCCAATGTACTCCTGGATTTCCTTGGGCAATGGTTTGTTCATCGCCTTGAGGTAGATCGTGGCCTTCCCGAAGAAAATGAGCAGTGCCTGGAGATAGACATCGAGTTGCAATTCAACCGGCATTGGAAATCCGCCTCGATCAACTGTCTTCGTCAAATCCTCATCCGAGAAGGCAGAGACCGTTGCTTTTAGCTCCTCGTCCAGCGTTTGATACCACCCCTTGAGCCGGGTGACGTTCCCCTCCAAACCCGCTTCTGTGTTGTGATATGACCAATCTTGCTCGAAGGTTTTCAACGACTGAATGTACGAATGCTCGATCTCGCCCATCTCGCGGCATAGCGCGCCCAATGTCATATTCTGCCCACCAGGATAGAACGCCAGGTCAGCATCGCTTAAGGTGTCCATCAACTGCGAACGCATCCCATGTGATCCCTCAATCCACGACCACTTCTCTTGCATAAATCGATTCATATTCTTTCTCCTCTCCGTTGTACACAAATCTTGACCCCCATGGTAGCGCGCAATCTGCGAGATGTATTGTAAAAACGCGACATTTAAGAATTTTTGTGCTATAAAACAGGAGATGAGCTGCGTTGCCCAAAGCTTTTGGGATTATACATCCCAGCTACTACGGGCTAGCCTTATTGCAGAGCGAGGAATGATGGCGTCAAACATTGGAAAGCCCAGGGGCATTTTGAACTCTAAAGCGGGTGAAAAGAAATTTCAGCTTTCACGACATCTACCGGCACAAGACCTGAGTTTCTTCATCGAGCGCTATTGGATTGTCAGTTGGGATCTAAGGGGTCAAGAGCCATACGTACAGGAGACTCTCCCGTACCCCTGCGTCAATGCGGTTCTTGAGAAAGACGCATCGAGAGTCTTTGGCGTAGAGATGGGAAAATTCTCTCGTCTCCTCGAAAATAAAGGCCGGGTTTTTGGCATTAAGTTCAAACCCGGAGCCTTTTATCCCTTTACGAAAACGTCAGTTTCTCAGTTCACGAATGACTCTCTCAGTTTCTTGGATGCTTTCGGCGTACATAGCAATGCATTGGAGGATGCGGTTCTCTCACGAGAAGATGAAGGAGAGATGGTGGAAATCGCGCAAAATTTCCTCCGCGAGAGGCTTCCAGAGCAGGATGAGAACGTCAGGACAATCAACCAGATCGTTGACTGCATCATCGCTAATCGAGCGATCACCAGGGTTGACGATATAGTGAACCAACTCAACCTCAATAAAAGAGCATTGCAACGACTCTTCAATCAATATGTCGGTGTAAGTCCCAAGTGGGTGATCAAACGATATCGCCTCCACGAAGTAGCAGAACAATTAAGTAGCGGCGAAGTGATGGATTGGACAAGGATGGCAGTAGACCTCGGATATTTCGATCAAGCCCACTTCATTAAAGACTTCAAAACACTCGTTGGGAGAACCCCAGCGGAATATGTAAAGCATAAGGAGTAGCCATGAAAATTACCGAGTTTGAACTGTTTAAGGTGCCCCCACGCTGGCTCTTTCTCAAGCTATCTACCGATAATGGCCTGAGTGGATGGGGTGAACCGATTGTCGAGGGACATGCCGATACAACAGCCGCTGCAGTGCGTGAGGCCAGTGACCTCCTCATAGGACACGACCCAGCACGCATTGAGGATATCTGGCAACTTCTGTACCGTGCACGCTTCTACCGTGGTGGTCCGGTCTTTATGAGCGCGCTTGCAGGAATCGACCAGGCACTATGGGATGTAAAGGGGAAGTACTACAACGCACCAATTTACGAACTTCTAGGTGGGCAAGTTCGAGAGAAGATGCGGGTCTACTCCTGGATTGGCGGTGATAGCCCTTCCGATGTCGCGCAGGCGGCACAGCAGCGATTGGAGGCCGGGTTTACAGCCATCAAGATGAATGCCACGAGTCAGATGAATTACATCGACTCTTTTGACAAGGTGGATGACGTGCTGGCACGCGTAAGCAAGGTGCGCGAGGTAGCAGGGCGAGCGTTCGGCATCGCCATTGACTTCCACGGACGTATCCACAAGAGCATGGCTAAAGTACTCGCCAAAGAGCTTGAGCCATTTCACCCCCTGTTCATTGAGGAACCCGTTCTGCCTGAGAATAATGAAGCCCTGCGCGAAATTGCCCATCACACAACCATCCCAATTGCCACCGGAGAACGCCTCTACTCGCGCTGGGATTTCAAACACCTATTGCATGATGGCTACGTAGACATCATTCAACCTGACACTTCGCACGCTGGCGGCATCTCTGAGGTCAAAAGAATCGCGGCGATGGCTGAGGCATACGATATCGCCGTCGCACCACACTGCCCACTCGGCCCAATCTCGCTGGCCTCTTGCCTACAGATTGATGCATGCACGCCTAACATCCTGATACAGGAGCAGAGCCTCAACATTCACTACCACGAACATGGCGATCTACTGGACTACCTTGCGGACCCCACTGTGTTCGCGTACCAGGACGGCTATGTTGCAATACCACAAGGACCAGGACTCGGCATCACAATCAACGAAGACGCGGTACGACGCGCCGCCGCTATTGGTCACAACTGGCACAATCCCGTCTGGCGCAATGAAGACGGAACCATCGCCGAATGGTAACAGAGAAACCTCTTGTGGGTCTTCCACTAGAAAGGAACACTATGCCTACTGATGTCGTCAGCTTTGGGGAAACGATGCTGCGTCTCACTTCGCCTGATAACACAAGACTTGAGGATGCCTCCACCTTTCGGGTCTACGTGGCAGGAACTGAATCGAACACCTTAGCCTGCTTAGCACGCCTGGGCCTCAAAACGACCTGGATATCAGCCCTCCCACTCAACCCACCCGGAAGACATATAGAAACCGAGTTGCGCCGTCATGGAGTGAATACCGAGTACGTCATATGGGAGAGTGAACGTGCCCGAGTAGGCATCTTCTACGTGGAAGAGGCCCCGAACCCACTAGGTGTCCAGGTCTACTATGACCGTGCCCATTCTGCCTGTGCGCTTGTAAACCCAGACCTGGTAGATTTCTCTGTGCTCAATAGTGCCAAACTGCTGCACCTCACAGGCATCACTCCCGCGCTGAGCACAAACACTCGCGAGATATTCGCACGCTTCCTACAGAAAGCACGCGAAAAGCACATTCCACTCTCTTTCGACGTAAACTACCGTGCCAAAATCTGGTCAGCAACCGAAGCCGCAGTGAGCATAGAGGAAGCCTGTCGCCAGGCCAGTTTGCTCTTTTGTACACGTAACGACGCGGTAGAGTTGTGGGGCTTTACTGGAAGTCCCGAATCGGTGCTGCAACAAATGGCAAAGCAATTTCACACAGATAATCCTTCCAAAACGCTCGTACTAACACTAGGCAATGAAGGAGCAGCCCAACTACAAAACGACACCTATAGCATAGAACCTGCCTTCCCAACAGAGGGAACAGCACGCTTTGGCTCAGGCGACGCTTTGGCAGCAGGATACCTCTATGCATACCTGAAAGGACAACTCTACCAGGAACTACACAACACACACAGCGTTACACCTCTCGCCTTCGGCAATGCCCTGGCAGCACTCAAACGCTGCATAGCAGGCGATATCGCCTGCATTACACCTCAAGAGGTTCACGGCATCTTGCAAAAACGCGCAGGCAAAAGATTCCGCTAACCCCCGTAGGAATCTCATTCATTGCACCCTCTCGCCCACGCACCAATGAAAACAACAGGTACGGGCGCAATTCATTGCACCCTCTCGCCCACGCACCAATGGAAACGACAGGTACGGGCGCAATGAATTGCGCCCTCTCGCCCACGCACCAATGGAAACGACAGGTACGGGCGCAATTCATTGCGCCCTCCACCTCATCATTCGCAAGATGCTACCTGCACTAACGCTGGCGGATACTTACGCCGCACAAGACAGCCGCGACCATCGGGCAGCGTGTCTGACGCCCCCTGCTTGTGGAGTGCCTGGCGACCCTCGATAGGGTCTCCGCGCATAATCAGCCCCGGACTCTCCATGTTCTTGATTCCCCTGAAGACTGGGTCGAGGTTAGTGAGTCCGAAATTTGTGAAGCGTCGCGCAAGCACGAGGTGGAAGCCGATCTCACGTCCAGACTGCAATAAGCCCTCCAGCGGATTCAGTGGATTTCCCATTCGTGGTTCAGGGGTCGCTACCAGTTCATAGTCATCGACGAACACGAAGTAGTGCAGGCCATTCCAGGGCTGCGGACTACGCAGTTGCTCCATTGGCAGCGACAAATTCTGTTCTATCCGCTGCTCAAGCTCAAGTTTGAGACTACTCACACACTCTTTGACTCTCTCAGGAGTAAAAGCGTAGGCAAAAAGATGCTCACTTCTTGTCACATCGAGAAGCGTTTTGCGATAATCAATGAGCAAGAACTTGACCTTCTCAGCGCCGTAGTGTTGCTCTATACCGTGAATCCACGTTCGCAGAAGCGTTGTCTTGCCACATTCTCTATCTCCCAGGACGAGAAAGTGCGGGTCAGCCTCAATGAGGTCGATATACATAGGTCCACGACGAAATTCTTCCAGGCCAATCGGTACTCCTGCCGCTTGACATACCTCCGGTGCAGGCAAGTCCTTCCAGGTAACTTTTTGAGGCAGCACGAGTACCTGTGGTGCTATTGGACCAGTCCAGGCTGAACGGATACGCTGCACCAGCGCTTCGAGAGACTGCTGTACAGAAAGCGAGGCACCCCTATTTATCACAGGCCATGCCGTTTGAAACAACAACCTGGACGGGTCTAGCCCACGCCCCGCGGCTTCATGAGGAATAGTCGCGGCCTGCTTTCTGTCGATGTCTGAATCCCCTGGATCGTTCAGACGAAGTTCCAGGCGCGTGCCGATATTGCTGCGTAGCCTTGGCCTTACCTCAATCCACTGGTTCGCGGTCACGGTTACATGAACGCCATAGGTGAGACCCGTTGTAATGATAGTCGCAATATCACCAGCGCTATCAGGATCACTTGCCTCGAGGTCGCTTTGCAACTGACCGAGGTTATCAATCAGCAAAAACACATCGCCCAGGTCTTCGTCAGGAAGTTCTCCCTGCAGGCGCAGTTGCCGATACGCTGCCATGCTGTCAATGCCCCGCTCGGCGAACAACACCTCACGCTCTACGATAATCTGTCGCATCCGTCGTAGCACGCGGCGGGCCTTGTCGCGATCAGTCTTGCCGCAGACAGCTCCCACATGTGGTACACCATCAAAAACGCGCAACAGCCCACCCCCAAAATCAATACAATAGAACTGTACGTCAGATGGTGAATGTGTCACCATAAACGAGGCAATAAGAGTGCGCAGCAGCGTACTCTTGCCCGACTGTGGTGCTCCCACGATGACAAGATGCCCACCAGCGCCCGAGAAGTCAAGCATCATCGGTTCCTGTACCTGCTCTGCTGGCCTATCAAGCAGGCCGATAGGAATAGATAGCGGACCAAATGGTGCTGGCGTATACCAACGGGTACCATCTAAATCGCCCCGCTTACAATGCGTCAACACCTCGTCAAGAGGAATCATTCCTCTCAGAGGTGGCTGCCAGACAGGATGCACATGCCAGCCATCTACAGGTGTTGGTGCCTGCATAATACGCTCAATAACCACATCCATTTCTGTGCCGAGTTCATCATCCACCGCCATGCTAGAAAAATCTTCTTGCTGCTGACATGCAGCAAGTCTTCCCGTTCTGGTAAACTCACGAATCAAAGTTGTTGGGTCCACCTGCTGCCGAGAGGCCGGGACGTAGGGCGTAGAAATGAGCGCCGTCTTGAACTCGGTATAGATGTCATCGTCCACCTTAAAGTAACCACTCCCCGGCGATGGAGGGAGAAAGTAAGCATCCGCTTTGCCAAGGACAGCCGCGCTCTCTTCGGGCTTAAATGTACGCAGGCAGATGCGATAGCGCAGGTGTCCCTCTAACGTCTTGATACGTCCCTCGTCAACACGCTGCGTTGCCAGCATCATATGCATGCCAAGGCTTCGCCCGACCTGCCCAAATTTCGTGAAAAGAGCCAGGAACTCCTCGTGGTTCGCAATCAACTGAGCAAACTCATCGACAATGATAAGCAGATACGGCATTGGCTCCATCTCCGAGTTCTTATGCCATTTCGCCTGGTACTGTCGAATATTATCAAGGTTTCCCGCCCGACTAAGCATGTTCTGGCGGCGTTGCTGTTCACCCAAAAGTGAAGCATACATGCGATGAATCAGTACGGGGTCATTCTCCAGGTTCGTGATAATGCCCGCCACATGCGGCAAATCCGCGAAGTCCGCGAAGGCGGCCCCGGCCTTAAAATCTACCAGCACAAAGTTGACCGTGTGCGGGTCGTGCGTGAGCGCAAGGCTGGTAACAACCGTACGCAGCAGTTCGCTCTTCCCCGAACCAGTTGCACCAACGACCAGGCCATGTGGCCCAAAACCTCCGGTCGCCATCTCTTTAAGATCAAGAGTAAGAGTCCCGTTCTTCTGGCGACCAATCGGCACACGCAGCAACTGTTGTTCCGTACGCGGTCGCCATCGCTCCGCCACTTTCAGCGTATCGACCACTGGAATATCCTGTAGCTCGAGCAGGCGCACATCGCGCGAGAAATCCAACTGCGCATCCATATCGACGAGATCCAGCGGAGCCAGGCAGCGCGCCATTTGCTCACATGCTCTGGCATCTGCCGCATCAGGCGTGATAAACTCTACATCTTTGCCACCTGGCGCGGTCTCCTTGTAGCTAAGCTGTGTCTTGCCGAAGACCGACGCAACATCGAGCCGTGCCCGAATCGCCGCTGGCTCCTGAGCCTGAGCATCCACAAGACAGAGAATGGTAACACCGAGACGCGAGGAGTCACGCAAGATATCCTCTAGCCCCGGCACCCGCGCCAATGCTCCTCCTGGCACGAAGCCATCCAACACAAATACCAGGTGGGGCAACTTCTGCTTGTCGCTTTTCAAGTCTGCTTGCACATTCTGATTGAACTTGTTACGTCGCTCTAACTCAGGCTTGATCTGGGTGATGAATAACTCCTGGAAGTCCGCGGCGTTCTCCGCGAGCATACAGCGTTGCTCACATCTATGCTCGGCTTTCACCTGGCGTAAAAGACGCGTATGTGGAAGCCACTTCAACCAGCCCCACTCTATCGCAACATCCGATGTCCAGTAACCCACGATACGCACCTCGTCGGGAGAGTGAAAAGCAGCGATTTGACACAGCATCGCGCGTACCAACGCCCGTGTTGCTGCACGATATCCAGTCACGGCAAGCGTCCCAAGCGTGCTAAGCGAAATTACGATGGGCTGTTCGTCGATATGACTGTTTTGCGTAACCAGGTCTCTTGCCTCCTGGAGCAGCGCGGGAACATAATTGACCTTGTAATCTTCATGAAAATCAATAGCGCAACAAAGTGGAGTCGGTGCCACTCCCACCCGCACCATCAAAAAATCATCATCCGATAGACGACGTTCCCACAGGTACTGCCTTTGTGTGACGATTGTGCTCAGACCGGACATATGCGGGTAGAGACGATCATTTCTCTGCTGCTGCATCCCCTTAATCTCGTCAAACCGCCTCTGTCTATCCGCCAGATACCCTCTATACCTCTTATACTCAAGCTGAAGCCTCTGCTTGAGCGAACGGCGTTGCAGAAAATTCGTGAGAAACATCACGCCCACCGAGAGAGGAATAATACTCACCTCCGCGGCAATGATAAGATAATTAGGACTCCCATGATTGACGCTTGTATACGCAAACACAGAAACAACCGTTATCAAGACGCCAGAGAGGGGATACAGGAATTGCAGCAGCGAGGCCACGCCCCCCTGCTGCGGCTGCTCCTGAGGAGGCGCATCAACCTGAATAGTCACCTCCTGTAAAGGCGCGGGATAATTCCTGACGGGTCGGTAAAACGTGGTGTTCGGCATAGCATCTCTCCTGCTTTCAGCAACATCCAGAAAGGCAGGAATTCAGCTACCACCCCTTCGCATTCCAGCGCACCCCAATCCCGCCCGTCTCCACACTCGGAGACACATCCCCAGGCACAAACGACCGCCGTGCCTCACGCTGCCGAGTCGATGCCACCTGTACATGCTGTAACACCAAAATCGCCCCATCTGTTACACCCGCATCAAGCAGCGATTGCGTTGTGTTTATGAGCGTACCAACGCCAAGTAAACGTAACTGCCACATTAATTCGTTTACTTTAGCTTGGTTGCGCTGCTGAGGTTCGCAGAGTTCCACCAATTTAGGCAAAAGGATGCTAACGGGAACCTCTGCGGGTACCTCAAGGTCAATACTCCGTTGCCTTGTTATGATAGTGATGAGTAGGGTATGCATAATCTATTCCAACGCCTACTTTCAAACTTGCATTCTTCAATTTCTATACCTAAGTAGGTTTTCGGACATCTTAATAGGGCTGAATCAGTATTCCTTAAGCCTTTTATTCTTCATCGAATACTTTACCAGTATCACGTAGCTCAAACAATTCCTCTGAGGAAAACACTTTGCCCATGTTATCATCCACAACACAAGGGTATCGTTGGGCACATAGGCATGCAAACTCAAGCACTAACTGTTGGCTTTCACGTCCTTTCGTAGCATACAATTGAATATAGGTTTGTGGTCTTCCTCCCAGAATGTGAGCCATTCTTTCCAGATCATCTCCCTCAAGCTCGGTTTCCAATGAAGCATTGTTCAGGTGTATCCAAACATGTAACTTATCTCGGGAGATGCGTGCGTCATAGTCGGCATCATCTGGAGTCATCACAGCACCTGCTTCGTGGAGCAAGGTAACATATTCCTCGTGTTTAATCTCAGCACTTGAAACAAGTGCAAAAGCTTGTACCATCTTACGGACCTCCTAAACGTTTGAGTAAATCAAGAAGATCTTTATCTGACTTGACAACATATCCCCCTACTTTAACAACCTCTTTAGAGGCCGCCGTTGAATAGCCAGAGGCATACAAAATGACAGGCTTCCCGGTTGGGTTCAATGTTCTGTTTGTAACAAGTCTGTTAATCTGTCCTGTATATCCTTTCAGAACACTAGGTTTCTTCACCTCTATGATAAACTTAGAAGTTTCTATGTCGATTTGACCATCTTGATTGTTAGTTCCAAATCCTACATTAAAACGTATCAGGTCTTTCAGGACAAGAAGTGCTACATGACCTTCTACCACTTGCGACTCAATGCCTGAATTCAATGCTGTGACGACTCCATAATCTGTAGGACTATTGTTTCTAAAAAGTAGATCATGTATCTGCTCTTTAGTGAGACCATACTGGTCCGTACCATTTTTCAGTGCATCTTGTGTTCGTTTGAGAACAGTAGCCAAATCGTCTTTTGTAAACCCTGCACGAATCATAGCACGTATTTCTTCTTCTGTATAACCAGCATTAAGCAGACCTTCAAAAATGTCTGCTGGGATACTGGGAAATTCTTGTGCTAGTTCAAGTGCTTTTTGGTGATTATTTTGCGAGTTTACTGGTGGAGGTACAACTACAGGCGTAGGCGATGGCCCTGTCTTCACTTTCTTTGATAAAGCATTCTGCAACCCTTGTTGTGACTCAAGCCAGACGAACAGCGCAATCCCAACGGCTATAGCCGCCACTATCAGAACACCAGCAACAATCTGTCCAGTCGAAAGAACTGCTAAAGCATCAAGAATATCATTGAAAACGTCCACAAAACCCTGCGCAAGGGCAGTGATAAACAGCACAACGGAGATAATGATGCCACCTCCTCCTGTAGCCTCTATCCCCGTTGCCGTATCCTCTATAATGGTTTCGATCTTATTGAGCAAGTCCTCGTCGCCAGTACCAGACTCATACATGGACTTCAACAAGTCTTCTGCTTTTGCCATCTCTTCTTTGAGACTTTGCGCCAGTTGTTGTGCAGCAGGCCCGGAGAATTCAGAGATATTTGTCAGGTTTTGTACTTCCACTCCCGCTAACTTAGGATAAGTCTCCGTAAAATGACTGATATTACGTTTGTGTCCCTTCCACGCCTTAATCGGGTTTACTGTAGGAGCCGCGAGCATTTGCAGCTTTTCAACGAGTACACGGTGTACCCCCTTGCTCTCTATCTCCCCAACAGCCTCTTCAATCAGTACAATGGGTTGCGGTACGTGTAGTTTCTGAAGCAAGAATGCTTCTATTTGATATACTTCCCCATCCAGGATTGATAGTCCAGCGGCATCAAGGCGGTTCCGAATATAATTCGCAAGGTCCGTAACCTCATGCGAAAAAAAATCGCCGATAGGGTCCCCCATTGCTCACCTCATTCCTTATTTCGTACTCTTTAAGCTGTTTACGTTGTTCTGATCTATCGTCTGCATGTTGTTAGCACCGCTGTGTAGTTTTGTAGCGAGTACGTCAAGTTGTTTATAGAGGTCCTGAACATGCCTATCCCAGGTCTTGATATACAGGGTCATATCGTCGCTCAGAGGGTGAGGCAGGGCATGTGCTTCATTTAATAGTTGATTCAGATCATACTGATAACCTTGCCCATCCTGAACGTGCTTCTGCATTTTCTGGGCGGTTGCATTCATATTATCCGTGGAATACGAAAGCTCACTCATATCGCTGTGATCTCCTGAAGCACGAAATGTCTTTCTGTTCTACCAGGCGTTCAATACAATAAAATTTCAAAAAGCCTTAAGGAATAAACTGAGACTTCATCAATACCATATATGTTTTTGATAATAAGGGAGATGCTAAGAGATGAGCCTATATTGCACAGGCCCATCTCTACCCAACAAAAAGCCCCTAGTACGTCTGAAACCCTCTCCTAATCTGGTCATCAAGATCGCCATAGCCAATACCTGCGTTCTGGACCTTCTGCCCGACTTCTTCGAGCACCCGTTGAATGCCGCTTACATCGGTATGCCATTGGGCCATCATAGTAGCAAAAGTGGTCGCGGCAGGACCTTGCCACATGTCCTGAAGCTGGCTAATATCCTTTCCAACCTGTGTAATGAGGTCCGCAAGCTGAACGGATTGAGTCGCGAACTGACCAGCAGCCGTTTGCATCGATTCGGTGTGTGTACGAATGTCCGGCATAGTTGTGTTCCACCTTTCGTGTGTATCATCCTGTACATTGCGCCATACGCATAGCGCGTAAGCGCTTTCTACGATCTTACCGTCGTTTTTCAGATCGTTCATGTACCAAAACACACAAAATCCAAAAGTGTTACAAAAAGAAGATGGACATTACAAGTTTGGCAAACGTCCCTTACATATTCCATGTAATGTAAAGAAATCACTACCACATCGCTACCATTTTTTAACCGCTTCTTGGTATACTGCATCTTGGTATTCTTGGATGTCTGAATAGTAGAAGGGAACCTATCATGGAGCAACCACCGTTTAACGGCCAACCAAACCAACAACCACCGTACAATCCGCAGCAGCCACCACTCCAGCAGCAAGGACAGGGGTATCCACAGCAGGGATACCCACAGCAATCCTATCAGCAACCACCATACGGGCAGCCACCTGCACCACAGCCAAAGAAGAAACGCGGCAAAGGACTACTCATCGCTGGCATAGTCGTCGCGCTCTTGCTTTTCGGGTGCATCGTCGCAAGTGTCATCGCTGCATCACATAGCACCCCGACAACAAGCAGCACGACGTCGGGCAACACAGGTGGCACAACACAGGCTCCGTCAGGAAAATGGACGACCACACACACGTTCAGCGGCAACGGGACCAAGAAAACGGCATCATTTCCCGTTGGCGATGATTGGAAAATCCTCTGGACGTGTAAGGGCATGGACATAGGTGGTACAACTGCCGATTCAGCGCTTTCTATTACCATCAACGGCACAGACAACACACCGTTCGACGCTGCCTCGGGCACATGCAAAGCAGGCAAGACAACGAGCGATTCCACCGAGGAACACAAGGGAGGCACCGTATATCTGGATATAATTGGCGCTTCCGATTGGACCGTCCAAGTACAAGAGTTGAAATAGTGACCAGAGAAGCGAGAGGCTATCACAGCCTCTCGCTTTGTACTACCCTGGAACTATAGCTCTTATACCTGTACCTGTAACAAACACAGAGTCCAGGTTGCGAAATCGGGGCATTCCGCCAGGTCGGACGACAGCCACGCTTGATCGAAGAGATCTCGCAGCTTGGGACTAATCCCCTGCAAAGTACGGCGCACAACCTTCAGACGCCGCGCCAGAGCTTCCTGCGGCTCCCGCTCTTGCAACTGAAAGAGCGAATCGTACTCATCGGGCGTCGAGGCACGCACCAGAGAACTCCACCACGTGAGCATCTCCGTAAGCAACATAGCACCAGCAAAGCGGTCACCCTCGGGCCGACAATTCCCCCGTTCGTCAAGGTGACGGTGTTGATAGCCTCGCCAACCTTTACTCCTCTGCCCAGGTAACGGTGTTCCATGTATATACAAACCCTCGACATCTATCAGTTCAATCTGCTTGGAAGGCAGGATCACCACATTGTCACCCGCCATATCCGTATGCGTAAGGCGATGTGCCTCTAAACTCCACAAAGCATGTGCGGTTGCTAAAGCCAACGTTCGCGCTTGCGAGAGAGAATAGCCAGCGCTTGCGGCAGGCTCTGTCATAAAGCTAGCCCAGGTCTTTCCAGCAATCCAGGGCATCAGAATGGCATACTCCAGTTCAGGATAGGTGGCGATCAGTTCGGGATGTGTTACCTTTGTCAAACACAGTCGATGCCCAACAGAAAGACCCGGCAGATACCTGTACTGCCTCAGAATTGCCGTCGTATGGGCAATATATCCACTCCGATAACCCGCGTTCGCCACCTTTAAAGCCCACAATGTCCCGTCCCCATACCTCCCTAACTGATATGTGGTCGCCTGCTCTCTCACAATCGCATGTATCTCACCAGGAATAATTGGATGCGGCAGAAATCCATACGTGCTAGACCCGACAGCGAGCCTTGTGGCGGAGTCGGGACAGAACTGGTTCATATGTCCATTCCTTTTGCATACCTCTTGCATACCTCATCACAGTTGCGTCGCGGAAGAAGCCGCGAGAGCCAGCCGCACAAGCTCGCGTTGAGTCCCCGGAAAGAAGAGGCTGGCTCCCTTCTGCAACTGGTACCCGGCAGATCTATTGATGCTCTGACGATAGCTCTCAGGAAGGGGCGAGGAGAGAGAGAACAGGTGTTTCGCGTACTGATCGGTCGAGTCGCCTGTCTTGAGCACTCCTCCCCACCTTTGCCAGTCATGTACAGGTTTACGCAGCACCTTCTCAGCCATCAGTACATTCTCGACCAGCACGGGGCCATCATCCACGCTCATCGCCTGAATACGTTGAACAATCGGAGCCGGGTCCTGTGTTGTGAGCAGTGCATCTGTAAGATGACACACAAGTGGTGCTGGACCACTCTTGAACGTGTGTAAGTGTTTTAGCAGCAGGTCTTCCACCATAGCAAAGCCCGCGGCTGTATCCGTCTCATTCCCTCCCGCCGTCAATTCCGGCGAACCTCCAATACGCAGCAGCTCCGGTAGACTCCGAATACCATGCAGCAGATCAATCACTTTAGTACTATAGGCAAACAGGGCAACGGAATAGCGCGGCTGCAACTTATAATCGCGCATGGAGCGCAGAACCATTCCTTTGATCGCTTCTCTCAAAGCCTGGTTGACCAGTTCCATTTTGGTCGTGGGACCGCATGGCTCATTCATCGACTCGCTGGCATCGATGAGATAAATCACTAATGCGGGTGTCAGCCTTGTAGCTGGTTGTGTATACTTCGCGCCGTTCATCGCCAGGTGCTCCTTTTGTTTAAATGTTGTCAATGTAACAGATGAAGAGAAATATGTGTTTGCATTACTGCAAAAGAAAATTCAGGTACGCGACTTCTGATATGTAGAACACGAGTACTTGTGGATATGTTACAAGGGGTCGATACACTATAAAGCATGACATAGGAGGCACCATATGACACCAAGCCGTATCTTTGTGAGCTATTGTACTGAAGATACATCTCATGCAGCTATCAAGATCGCGGCACAACTCGTCGCTGATCTACGCGCGGCAGGAGCCGAGGTCGTGACCGACAGCGATACCATTCCCAACGATGCATTTATACCGTTCCTCAATCAGCAGCTCACACAATGCCAGTGGCTTATCCTGCTACAAACGCATGCAGCGCTGCGTTCCCTTCGCGTCCAGGCAGCAGTCACCACCGCACTTAATCAGATCGGACAAAAGCAGATGCAGGGAGTTATGACTATGATAGCTATCCCCCCTGAAGACGCGGATGAGCCGCTGATGTGGGCAACCACCCATGTGTTCGACGCCAGTGAAGACTATCCAAGAGCAAGAGATAAGATGTTGCTGGAATTAAATCTTATTACTGTAGATGATGGACCAGAAGACTCCTTTGTCACAATCCAGGCTCCATTGTCTCTACCAATAGCAAAAATCAACTCATCGGCCCTCACTTCTGCTGACAAGCCAGCGCAGCTCAATTCAGCGTCCGTCTTCATCAATAAGAGAGGAATGCAGCAGCAGCAGCAAGGAAAAATTGATCGGCCCTCACATCCACCAGCGATACAACAGCGTCATCTCTTGTGGACCCCTTTACTCATCCTGATCATAGTGCTTACGGTCGGCATAGCAACAACGATTACGCTCATTGGGCGCAGTTTCGCCAACAGCAGACACACCACTAATGTTACCGCTATGCCAGTGCCCAGACACGTAGCTACATCTGCTGTTGGTACTACAGCTAAGTCAACGCCCACTATCGGTGTTACTGCCACACCAACACGTGCGCCCATGCCCACACCGCAGAGCCGCTACGCCAGCGCTACAAGCGGACAGCCTTTTTTTAACGACCCACTGAGTATGCAGGACACTAATCAATGGTCTGAAGTTCAGGGAAATATGGGAAGGTGTGCCTTCATAAACGGTGCCTACCACGCCAGCGCATCATCTCCTCATCACTACGCACGGTGCATAGCTAACGCTGCCCAGAATAAAAACCTTCAGAATTTTGCCTTTCAGGTTCAGATGACAATGAACCAGGGAGACGCGGGAGGGCTCATTTTCCGCACGAATCAAGACCGCACCATGTTCTACGCATTCACCATTTGCTTGAATCCCAGTTGCCATCAGGGGAATTATGGGCTTCACGTCCTTGCGCCACACGATACACGACTGGCGATGGGATTCAGCGCCGCTATCAACAGCCAATCAAACCTGCTAACCGTAATCGCACGCGGCAGCAACATCTACCTGTACATAAACAAGCAGTTTGTCGCTTCCATATCCGACGCCACCCTCAGCCTCGGCGCAATTGGTGTGACGGCTTATGAGGGACAGCACACGACAGAAGTAACATTCAGCAATGCACAGGTATGGCAACTATGAGGAACGGCGTCAAAAAAATATCCTGCCACGGGCATTGTCCGTGGCAGGATATTTTTTTGACGCCGTTCCCTATGGATTATATTTTTCCACATCAAAGGCTGCCAGGCTTTGCACATCGCTTCCTACTTGCTGAACACCTTTCTGCACATTCCTCGTTACCGGGTCCGTCTGACCATTGTAGGCATAATTTGCCCGCGTAACCATATCGTTGAGAATGGGCAGGGATGATGGTTGAAGCAGTTGTGTATCAGACATATTCACCAGAAGTTTTGCATCAGTACGCACCTGCTCTAGCTCAACATTTACCTTCTTGATAGACTCGTTGATTTGAGAGGCAAGAGTCTTTTGATCCTTTGATGCATCAGGATTCTGAGCAATTGAAAGCAGATGAAAGCCTATATGCTTCAGGTAGCCCTCACGCCCTTGCTGTAAATCAGTAGAAGATAGCAAGGGTACCTGCGCATATTTTGCGTTGACCAGCACAGGCGTACCAGTTGGCACATCCGTCTGCACAGAAGGTCCATCCAGATAGTCTAAAATACGCACAAACTGTACATGCATCGTGCGCGTATCCTTCTGCTCCAATGTATCCTGAGCAGTGTGTGCATAATCTAAAATTCTTCCAACGTTTCTTATGCACCAGAAGTTCAGCCCTCCATGCAATCCCAGAGGTTCCAGTTCCTGGTCCTTCGCAAGAAGATGCTGCAGGTGATCGAACAAGCTGTAGTGATTTACTCTATCCGCGGGATCAGGAGTCCGTGAAATCTCAGCCGAGTAACGCCATGCACCATGATCTGGTGAAGGATTCTGTGGCGGTGTACTCGCGTCCTCCTCTGTAATGAGAAAATAGCTCGCGAGAGACAACAAATTCGTATGCCCCGCATTACCCTGATAGAGATAATTTATTTTTCCCTGGTTAAAGGGCAGCTTACCCAGAACCGTTATCCCTCCAGGAGCTTCGAGATTTCCCTTATCAGCCAGTAACCATCCATAGTAGCTTTTACCAGAAGCAGGTGCCTGGATATCATGAAGATCAATCAGCAGTTCGTCATTGATATCCCTGACATCGTTATCAACAAGATTCCCCTGTCCACTACTAACAAAGAAAGCGCCCCCTATACCAGCATCCGTCGCTGGCAAAAAGAAGCGTGGCAAGGTTGCTAACGACGCGATGACAAGACTCGCGGCAAGAAGCGTTGCCGCTATCGCCCCAATCATTCGCCGCCGACCTCTTTGCCTTACAGGAAAGAGCTGTCGTGGAGAACGAACTGGCTCCGCTGCGGAAGGAAGCACTGGAGTTTCCGTCAGTTGCTGTGTTGATTGCTGGTCAAGATTAGTAGAGCGATTCGTGTCCACACCCTCAGGCAGAGAACCATCAGCCTCAGCAGTTGGTAACACACCACCATGCTCGCCATGCTTCGCATCATCTTCGCCATGAACATCATTCCCCTGTACCTGCGAACTGCCGGGCGGCGTATTTACACTCTGATCAATCTGCTCTGGCAGAGGAAGCGCGGGCGGAGTATCCTTAGAAAGCCTCTCGGGATGCGTTTGCTCTAATGCCATCATCGCCGCCTCTCGCACCGATGCGTCCTTATCCTGCAACGCTCGCATCAGAGGCTCTGCGGGTACGCGTGTTCCCAGGTTTCCAAGAGCTAACGCCGCCGCTTCACGCACAGCCCATTCCTGATCGTTCAAAGCAACCAGCAGAGGTTCTATCGGTGCGCGTTCTCCCTGTCGTCCCAACGCCTGTGCCGCAGCCGCGCATACCGAGCCATCCTCATCATGAATCGCCTCTACAAGCTCATGTATCGGCGCTCGTTCTCCTATCTGTCCCAGCGCCAACGCTGCCGCGGTGCGCACGTTCCACGCGGAATCATGTAACGCATCAACAAGAGGACCTATGGGTGCTCGTTGCCCTATTCTACCAAGGACTTGTACCGCCACCGCACGTACCGCGTCGTTCTCATCGTATACCGCCGCCACAAGAGGACCCAGCGATGTACGTTCTCCTAGCTTCCCTAGAGCCTTCACCGCCGCTATACGCGTAGACCATTCTCGACTACCAAGAGCCATCAACAGCTGGTCCTCCTGTGTCTCAATCTCAGGAGGAAGTGTATCCATCTTCAAGCCAAAGCGGTTTATCATCGCGGGAAGCAGCGCATCAGGAAGCTTCGTATTAGTGTATGACCGCTCCGTAAACCGGCGCGCATCATTGGACATCGAGAGCTGTTCGTCATCGTTAAGCCCCATTGTATCCCTCGCTTCTCTTTTTTTCTAATGTCTGGCGTAACATGCGTAAACCTCGATGCACATTTACCCGTACCGTTCCATTTTTTTGGTTGAGCACATCCGCTATCTCATCATAGCTAAAGTCTTCAAAATAGTGTAGCCTGATTGCCTCTCGTGAACTTTGCGGCAGCATGTCTACCAGAGACTCAAGCTCGCGTCGGTGTTCGGCCATTTCTACGACCATGTCGGGCTGCTCACTCTGCTCATCCTCCAATTCAAGGTAAGGTCCATCCTCCGACGTATCGAGCCACACCGACGGAGGAGGCTTATACCTCTCAACATAGTTAAGGTACACATTGTAGGTGATTTTATACAACCATGGTCGCAACTTCAATGCGCATATCCGTTGTGCGGAATAGCCCCGTAGATAATAGAGAGCACGCAGCAGCGCATCCTGCAAAATGTCCTCTGCATCGTGCTGATCCCTCGTCTTGTTTAAGATAAAATTGTAGAGTCGATGTGCATACGCAGCCATCAGACGTGGGTAGTAACCATCCACATCGGTTGCTAATAATGCAAGTAGTGCTCCTTCATCACTCTGCTCCATGACGTACCCCTCGCATATCCATTTTCCATCTTCCCTTATATTACAACACAAAAATTGTTAAAAGTGTTATGCAAGCAGGACTGAATAGTCCAGGTAAAGGCAATCCATAACCCTTTCAAGACGTACAATAAACACTCGCTCAAATCATGGCGTAGTTCTCTTGTGATGCATAAGTGGTGCATCCGCTCCATGAACACGATTCCATAGGGGCCCAATTGATTGCGCCCACTCCATGAACACGATTCCGTAGGGGCCCAATTATGTACTTTACTAAAATACTGCGGCAATGACCCCCTCCGTAGGGGCGCAATTGATCGCGCCCTGCCTGGGCGGATACTGGGCGGATACGGGCGCAATCAATTGCGCCCTGCCTGGGCGGATACTGGACGGATACGGGCGCAATCAATTGCGCCCCTACAGGAGCATTTCCATGACCGCATTATTTTGTTAAAAAGCATTATTGCGCCCACTCCATGAACACGATTCCGTAGGGGCGCAATTGATTGCGCCCACGGACGAGCGAAGCAATGTCCGTTCCCTATCTGTGTACCGGATGCATCAATAAATTTTCCGATATGATATACTCACTGCACAAGAACTTGTATGAAATAGTCTTCGCAAGTGCCAATGACCTTGCTCATTACGCTGTAAAGCCAGGTGGGTGCCGCAGACTCAAGCCAGAGGTCCCATCAAACATACTGAGCACCAACAACGTTACACTTTTCTAAGACGAAAGGGGTAATTCATGGCAACCGTTGTCCTTCTGGGCACCCTCGATACCAAAGGCATTGAGTACGACTATGTACGCCGACGCGTACAGGCCGAGGGTTGCAACGTTATCTTAGTCGATGCCGGAATACTCGGCACTCCCCTGGCGAAGCCCGATATTTCACGAGAAGAGGTGGCAAAGGCCGCGGGCGCGGACCTGGCAAAACTGATCGAGGCACAAGACCGTGGCGCGGCAGTCGAGGCAATGTCCCGTGGCTCGACCGCAATCGTACAAGACCTGCACGCGCAGGGACGACTCCACGGCATCATGGGCGTTGGTGGCTCAGGCAACACTACTATCGTCACACAAGCAATGCAAGCACTCCCCGTCGGCGTCCCCAAGCTGATGGTCTCAACCGTCGCCTCAGGTGACACGCGTCCCTATGTAGGGGCGGTAGACATCACGATGATGTACAGCGTCGTGGACATATCAGGAATCAATAGCATCTCTGAGCGAATACTCACAAACGCGGCAGCAGCCATCGCCGGTATGGCTCGCGCCAATGCGGACTTCCAGCCATCGACGGCAAACAAACAGTTGGTCGGCGCGACCATGTTTGGCGTGACAACGCCAGCCGTGACAGAGGCGCGTAATCGCCTGGAGGCTCAAGGCTACGAGGTTCTCGTCTTCCACGCCACAGGCACAGGTGGGCAGTCAATGGAAGCCCTCGTCAACGCTGGCTTCCTGACAGGCGTACTCGACCTTACGACAACTGAGCTTGCCGACGAACTGGTTGGCGGCGTCTTGAGCGCTGGCCCCGACCGTCTCGAAGCCGCTGGCAAAAAAGGCGTGCCGCAGGTCGTCTCCCTCGGCGCGCTCGACATGGTCAACTTCGGCCCCATGAATACCGTCCCCGATAAGTTCCAAAACCGCAAACTCTACAAACACAACGCGACCATCACACTGATGCGTACCACACCTGAAGAAAACGCCCAGCTAGGTGAGATCATCGCCCGCAAGCTCAATCAAGCCGCGGGTCCCGTCACCCTCTTTATCCCGCTCAAAGGCGTCTCGATGATCGCCACAGAAGGAGGCGCGTTCTACGATCCAGAGGCCGATAAAGCCTTGATCGACGCACTAAAGCAAAACCTGAACAACAATGTCGAGGTACGCGAACTGAACATGGACATCAACGACCCACGCTTCGCACAAGCAATGACAGATCGACTAGTTGAATACATGCGCCTCTAACCGTGTTTTACGGAACACATGAAATCAAACAGGTTTCTGAAGAAGAATTTGAACAGTATGTTCAACAGTTGAGGCACTGATCTTGACGAATGACTCAAGAGGAGACAAAAGAAGCCAACACGTTTCGCTCCTGAAAATCTCTTCATCCAGATGTACTACGGTATGAGCCGAAAAATAAGCAATGATGTATCATGGGAAAAACAGGACGAAACAAGCATGGATAGCACAGTGGTCTTGATGCTTACTCTTGTCGGTGGCTTTACGGTCATCGTTGTTATCGTCTCCATCGCCATCATCATTGCTTACAAGCGTCGGCAAGACTAACCTCATGCAGTGGACTTGGCTTTGAGGATATATCTCTAATGTCAAATCAAAATGCTAGACTGTTCGTGTTAGATTTTAATACGCCTGACTCTCCACTTAGACGAGTATATACGCGCCTCGTCTCCTCAAGAGAGCACAACAGGAGGAAATTGATGAATAGACCAGAGGCACTTGCGCAATTGCAAAAAACAGTGAGCAGTGGAGGCGTGATCGTCGGAGCGGGAGCAGGAACTGGCCTCTCCGCGAAATGTGCCGAAGCGGGCGGCGTCGATCTCATCATCATCTACAACTCCGGGCGCTACCGCATGGCGGGTCGTGGCTCACTGGCTGGCCTTCTCCCTTATGGTGACGCCAACGCTATCGTCGTCGAGATGGCAAACGAAGTACTCCCTATCGTGAAGAAAACGCCCGTCCTGGCGGGTGTATGCGGCACCGACCCATTCCGCGTCATGCCCTACTTTCTGCGACAAATCAAGGACATGGGCTTCGCGGGCGTACAGAACTTCCCTACCGTTGGCCTCTTCGAAGGCAACTTCCGCCAGAACCTGGAAGAGACTGGCATGGGCTTCGATCTTGAGGTCGATATGATCCGCATGGCCCACGAACTCGACCTGCTCACCGCGCCCTATGCCTTCAACTCCAACGAGGCACGCGCCCTTGCGCAAGCCGGTGCCGACGTGCTAGTGCCACATATGGGCTTAACCACAAAGGGAAACATCGGCGCACACACAGCACTCACCCTCGACGAAGCAGTACAGCGCATCCAGGCCATGCACGACGCCGCCAAAGCCGTCAACCCGAATATTCTTGTTCTCTGTCACGGCGGCCCCATCGCGGAACCAGAAGATGCTACCTACGTGCTGCAACGCACCAAAGGCGTCGTCGGCTTCTTCGGTGCCTCCAGTATGGAGCGACTCCCCACCGAGAACGCCATCACCGAGAACGCCCGCCGCTTCAAAAACATTCGCATCCATTCGTAGGGGTCTAATTCATTACACCCTCGGTCACCACACGACCAACGTTGGGTGCTTGCCGAACAGCGTATAATACATCAGACCCCTACGGAGGTTATCACCTTTTTATTTCGTTCAACAAGAAAGGAACATCACCATGCATCGACTCACCGTCCTCTATGGTCATCCCAAAGACCCCGCCCATTTTGATCGCTACTACCACGAGACCCACATTCCCATCGCCAAAAAGATGAAGGGCCTCAAGGGCTGGACGATAGGAAAACTACAACAAGGTGCCGAAGGCGAACATCCGCCCTACTACATGATCGTCGGACTCTACGCCGATACTCGTGCCGACATCGAAGCCATCATCGGCTCGCCCGAAGGTCAGGCCGCCGTCGCCGACGTACCCAACTTCGCCACTGGTGGCGCAACATTCATCTATGATGATGAAGAGGTGATTATACCTTTATCACTGTCCTGACCACATAATTTTGTGCATCCGCTACGTGAACAGAATCCCGTAGGGGCCCAATGATGGTCTTTAAGAAAATAACCTGGTCATCAGTAGCGGCCCGATGTATCGCGCCCCTGATGCATTTAGTACACGAAGCAGTAACTAACTATGGTATCACCTGACATATTAATTGATACCGCAATCAATCGGGTCCCTACGGAATGCGTGATATATTTGTCAAATTGCATTATGACGCCCTCGGACGAGCGAAGCAATGTCCGTTCCCCTGTTCATATAGTGGATGCACCAATAATGAAGCACAATGGTTACGCTCAGACATGACCATCGTGCTTCATTATTGGTGCAGAATCGGGGTTTCAATCCTTCCATCAGGCTTCCCTACAGTTCGACAACAAGCCATGTCTTCGCGCTCAATCCATTCTTGCAGTTTCAATCCCTCCATCGGGCTTCCCTACAGTTCGACGGTGGTGTTGATGCTAGCTGCGTCCCGTTGGCAAGGTTTCAATCCCTCCATCGGGCTTCCCTACAGTTCGACCAATGGCATCCATAAGTCCAACTTGATTAATCTCAAGTTTCAATCCCTCCATCAGGCTTCCCTACAGTTCGACAACAGGGACAATTTGTAGTGGACCCCAGAAGTTGGAGAGTACCCATTTCAATCGTGAAGATGGTAGACTCTCTGACAAGAGAGGTTTCACATGGGAAAGCACAAGCACTACGATGCAGAGTTGAAGACCAAAATCGTC
>JAABUZ0100002226.1_pt1 | contig 32923 bp, 25 predicted proteins | sample 5562091 | NCBI WGS metagenome assembly JAABUZ01 (sample SAMN12813069, study PRJNA571459) | rock metagenome | isolation source: Antarctica rocks | place: Antarctica: Victoria Land, Linnaeus Terrace sud | collected 2015-12-21
GATCGGGAATTGAGGAAGCGGTTGTCATTACGTGAGACCTTTCACGCCCTCCTTAATTAAGCCCGTTGGGCTGGCCTCAGCTGATGTTGACACGGAGGGCGGTGGGCCAAGACGACGAATCGGACGATCAAGCGACGTCGACGTTGGAAAAGAACTGCAATGTCGTCGCGCAGCTACGCAAGGATCGAAATTTTCCGAAGACGACGCCCGCGCGCTGCTGACCCAAGTGGAAGCCGCCGGTGACAGCCCACTCAAGCGCGCCAACATCCTCGAATATCAAAGCAGCAGGAGATCCGGATCGTCCCCGATCCGGAAAACACCCGATGCCGGCCATGTCGATCGCGATCTTAAGTTCCCCGACGCCGTGTACGAGCACCCGGCGCAGTATCGCGAAGAGAAAGCCCACGCCGGCTCTTAACTCATAACCTCAAAGCCGAGCCGGTCGAGCATCGCGAAATCGTCCGCGTCATCGCGACCTTTGGTCGTTAAGTAATTGCCGAGAATTAGGCCGCTTGCACCGCTCTGCATGCCCAAATCCTGTAATCCGCGCAGCGTGATTTCGCGGCCACCGGCGAAGCGAATGAGTGCTTCCGGCAACGTGAGACGCGCGAGCGCCACATAACGTAACGCCTCCATCGGTTCCATAACGCTGAAGTGTGAAAACGGCGTGCCGGGCCGCGGGTCTAAAAAATTGATGGGCACTTCGGTCGGTCCCAGTTCTTGCAGTGCGCGAAGAAAATCGATTCGGTCGTCCATCGTCTCGCCCATGCCGATGATGCCGCCGCAGCACAGGTCGAGCCCCGCTCGTTTGACGCGCAGACACGTCTCCCAACGCTCGGCATACGTGTGCGTCGTGCAGACGAAAGGAAAATAACGTTCGGAACTCTCGAGATTGTGATTGACCTTATCGACGCCCGCCTCGACGAGGACGTGCAGTTGCGCTTCGGTGAGGATGCCGAGCGAAACGGCAACTTCGAGCGGCGTGGTCGCTTTGATTTCGCGCACCGCTTCGGCGACGCGCAGTAATAACTTCTCGGACGGTCCCCGGACGGCAACGACGATGCAGAATTCACCGGCTCCCCGCGCGAGCGCTTCCCGTGCGGCTGTCGTAAAATCGGCGACCGTCTTGAGCGGCTCCGGATCGACGTCGGTGGCGAAGCGCGCGCTCTGCGAGCAGAAGTGGCAGTCTTCCGAACAACCGCCCTTTTTCGCGTTATAGATGACTTCGACGTAGGCACGTTGACCGCAATAGTGATCGCGCACTTCGGAGGCGAGGCCGAGCAGCGCTTCGATCTCGGCTACCGGCAACGCACCTAAGATAACGAGCTCGTCGCGCTCGAGCGGGCGGCGGTCGACGATGAGCGCACGTCGCGCAGAATCCAGGGCGGGATGCATCAGCGGTTCTCCAGGAACGGAATGAGGGATGCGGCATCGGCGGCAACCCCGCGTGCGGCATCGCTCGCGAATGCGAGACGGCGGGTCGCCTTGACCTTCGCGGCGAGCGCGCGTTCCACTTGGGCCCGATAGTCGTCGGCTACCGGCGCGAGCGGTTCGCACAGAATCGCGCCGCGCACCGGCATGCCGAGCCCTTCGAGATAGGCGAGGGTGAGCAGCGCGTGACTGATGCAGCCCAGCCGCAGTGCGATGACCAGGACCGCTTCGCAGCCTGCGGCGCGCGCGACGTCGCTGAGCGACGCATCGGCGTTGAAGGGGACGGCCGCGCCGCCCGAACCTTCGACGATGAGATCGCCGCCGATCGCGCCGAGTGCCGCGAGGTGTTCCGTCACCTCGAGCGGTGCGGCGTTGGCAGCGAGCGCTGCGTTCCACGGGTCGGCCGGGGCGGGGAAGCGCGCGAGCTCGCGCCACGGGGTCGGATGGCGCAGCGGGCTCGTCTCCGCGAAGCAGCGGGCCGCGTCGGCGAGCGACGCCGCGTTTTCCGCATCGCCCGGTGCGTTGTGGGCAAGGCCGGTTTGTACCAGTTTTACGATTGTGAGCGCGCCGCGCATCGCGCACGCGAGCGTGGCGGCCGCGCGCGTCTTGCCGACGCCCGTATCTGTGCCGACGACGTAAATCCGCATTAAGGGCGCGTCCTATGCGGCGTGCGAACGCCAGCGTACGCGCGGATGAACGCGTCGATGTCGGCCTGCGAATGATTGGCGCGAACGGTCGCGCGCAATTGCGACGCGCCGTCCGCGACGGTCGGCGGCCGCAGCGCGGGCGCGAAGATGCCGCGCGCTTCGAGCGCGACGCCGATCGCGACGGCTTGCGCCGCGTCGCCGATGATGATCGGTACGATCGGGCCGAGCGCGTGGGGCACCGACGAATCGTGCGAGCGCAAGCCCGCGACGAGCGCGGATACGTTCTCTGCGAGCCGCGCCCGCGCACGGTCGCCGAAATCGCCGCGCGCGTGCTCGAGCGCCGTCCGCAAGGCACCCGCAAGCGCCGGCGGCAGCGCCGTGTCGAAGATAAACGTCCGCGCGGCGGTCACCAGATAGTCGATGACCGCAGTGGGTCCTGCGACGAATCCGCCGAGGCCCCCGAGCGCCTTCGAAAGCGTACCGATGACGACGATGCGCGGATCGTCGATGCCGGCGCAGAGCCCGGCGCCGCTGGCGCCCGCGACGCCGAGGGCATGCGCTTCGTCGACGAGTAGAACGTCGTGCCGGCCGAGCCGCGCCAGCAATGCGCGGATATCGACGCGCGTCCCGCTCACTCCGAAGAGCGATTCCGTCACGACCATCGTCGGCTCGCCTTCGCGCGCGGCGTTGGTTAATCCGTACGTGTCGTGCGGATACGTCGCACGCGGGAGGTTCGTCAGCCGAATGGCATCGATGCCGCAGGCGTGCAGCCGAACGTCGCTGCGAATGCGCTTCACGAACGGGGCGAGCGTGACGATCGCGCCGAGTGCCGCGAGATAGCCCGATGAAAAAAGCAGCGCTCGTTCGCGCCCCGTCCATTCGGCGAGATCGCGTTCGAGCGCCATGTGTTCGGGATGCGCGCCGGCCAGGAGACGCGATCCTCCCGACCCGAATTGCGCCGCCCCGCGCAACGCCCCGACGATGGAGAAGTCATGCGCGAGTCCGAGGTAGTCGTTGGAAGTGAAGTCGAGCGCGCCCGCGGGCAACGCAGCGCGCAACGTTCGACGCAGCGATCGCTCCTGTAGATCCGCGAGCGCGGACGCGATGAGCGCGAGATAACTCACGCGACCGTCCGTGCCGAATCCAGCGCGTGCGCGAGCGCGCTTACGAACGCTTCCAGTTCGTCGACCGCCGATGAGAGCGGCGGCACGAGCTGGATCGTATCGCCGATCGCCCGCGTAAACTGTCCCAAACCGTACAGCGCCGACGCGATGTCCCCTGCGAAGCGCGGGCCGAGCGCCGCACCCGACGGCGGCCGAAGCTCGATCCCGCACATCAGTCCGGCGCGCCGGATCTCGTGCACGAAGGGGTGATCGCGCAGCGGCGCGAGCGCGCGTTCGAGTGCACCTTCGAGCAGCGCCACGTGCGCCAACGTTTTCTCCGAGTCGAAGAGTTCGAGCGATGCGAGCGCGGCCGCGCACGCGATCGGATTGGCCGCATACGAGTGGCCGTGAAAGAATTGGCGCGAGTCGCGTGCGTCACCGAGAAACGCGTCGTAGATCGCGCGCGTTGCGAGCGTCGCAGAGAGAGCGAGCGCGCCACCGGTAATGCCTTTGCCCAGGCATAACAAATCGGGGGCCAGCCCGAGTCGTTCGCAAGCGAACATCGTTCCCGTCCGTCCGAAACCCGTCGCGATCTCGTCGACGACGAGCAACGGTCCTTGTGCGAGCGTTCTTTGCGAGGCCGAGCGCAACGGTTCGTACCAGGCGTGCGGAACGATTCGCATTCCGGCCGCCGCTTGCACGATCGGCTCGACGACGATCGCCGCGATGTCGCTGCGTGCCAGGACACCTTCGAGCGAAGTCGTCTCGATCGTTTCGAAGCAGATAGCGCCAAAGTTTTGCTTGAACACTGGGATATCCGAGAGACTCATCGCCGCGGCGGTATCGCCGTGATAGCTCGAGGCGAGGTGCGCGAAACGCGTGCGTTGCGGTTGGCCGGCACGATCCCAATACGCAAGGGCCATCTTCAGCGCGGCCTCGATCGCACTCGCGCCGTCGCTCGAGAAAAAGACGTAGTCGAGGCCGGAACGCTCGGCGAGACGCGTCGCGAGTTCTTCCGCAACGGGATTGGATGCGCCCAGCGCCGTCGCGTGATCGAGCGTCGCAGCCTGGCGGACGATCGCCTCCACGATTGCGGGATGGCTGTGCCCGTGAATGGTTACCCAGACCGACGAAATGGCATCGAAAAGCGTTCGCCCGCGCGCGTCGCACAGTTGCGTGCCGCGAGCGGACACGAACGTTCGTTCGCGCGCATTGAACGACGCCATCTGCGTGAACGGCAGCCAGAGGTGGTTAATCGTGGAGGAGTTCGAAGAGTCCGGCCGCACCCATGCCGCCGCCGATGCACATCGTTACGACCAGCCACTTCGCCTTACGGCGACGCCCTTCGACGATGCCGTGCAACGCCAAGCGCGCACCGCTCATCCCGTAGGGATGCCCGACGGAGATCGCGCCGCCGTCGACGTTGAACTTGTCGTTATCGATGTGAAGCCGATCGCGGCAGTAGAGCGTCTGCACCGCGAAGGCTTCGTTGAGTTCCCAAAGGTCGATGTCGTCGACTTTGAGACCGTGGCGTTCGAGCAGCTTCGGAACCGCGAGCACCGGCCCGATGCCCATTTCGTCGGGTTTGAGTCCACAGACCGCCATGCCGCGATAGTATGCGAGTGCTGCGAGATCGTTCTTCTGCGCGTAATCGTAGCTGGTTAGGACCAGGGCCGCTGCACCGTCGGAGAGCTGCGACGCGTTACCGGCCGTAATCGACGATTTCGGGTTCGAGAAACTCGCGCTTTTGAGTTTCGCAAGCCCGGCCAGGTTCGTGTCTTCACGATTGCCTTCGTCTTTGGTGAGCGTCTGCATGATTTCGACGACTTCGCCCGTCGCCTTATCTTCTTTGTACGTGTACGCGGCTAGCGGAACGATCTCGTCATCGAAGCGGCCGGCCCGCTGTGCGGCGGCCGTGCGCTGCTGCGATTGCAGGGCGTACTGGTCTTGCGCTTCGCGTGAGACGTCGTAGCGCCGCGCTACGAGATCGGCCGTTTCGATCATCGGCATGTACAGGTCGGCCTGGTGGCGCAGCAGCCATTCTTCCGTAAAGAACTGGATGTTCGTGGCGTTCTGCACGAGGCTGATCGATTCGGCTCCGCCCGCGACCATAACGGGCGCGCCATCGACGACGATGCGTTGCGCGGCCGTCGAGATCGCCTGTAGCCCCGAGGCGCAGTAGCGCGTGATCGTCGTACCGGCTACCGTGATCGGCAAGCCCGCGCGCACCGCGGCGTTGCGGGCGAGATTGTGACCGGTCGCGCCTTCGGGCATACCGACGCCGATGACCGCGTCGTCGATATCGTTCGGATCCACGCCGGAACGTTCGACCGCGTGCGCGATCGCGTGGCCGGCCATCGTCGCGCCGTGCGTCATGTTGAAGGCGCCGCGAAAGGCCTTTCCGATCGGCGTCCGTGCGCCGCTGACGATGACCGCTTCGGTTGCCATTTAGGTCGATGCTCCGATTTTGGGGCGGTGCGCGAACGAACCGTTTCTTTCCGCAATCTCTTTGAGATGCGGTGCCGGCTGCCAATGCTCGCCGAGCGTCGCCCGCCACGTTACGATCTGGTCGTAAATTTTCTTAACGCCGATCGTATCGGCCCACCACATCGGACCGCCGTGGAACCACGGGAAGCCGTAGCCGAAAATCCAGACGATATCTTCATCGCCCGCGCGCAGCGCGATGCCGTCGCTCAGGAGTTGCGCGCCGCGGTTGACGAGGGCATACATGCAACGCTCGACGATCTCACCGTCCGTGATATCGCTGCGGCGTGCGATGCCTAGGCGCTTCGATTCTTCGACCAGAATCGCTTCCGCTTCCGCGTCGCGCTGCGGCTTGCGGTCGCCGGAGGCGTAGGTGAAGAAGCCGGAGCCCGTCTTCTGACCGAAGCGGCCGCGTTCGTACAGGCGGGTCGCAATTTCGGACTGCCGGTAATCGGACTTCGGCGCTTCTTGGGCGATCTTGTAGAAGACGTCGATTCCGGAAAGATCGCTCATCGCGAACGGCCCCATCGGGAAACCGAAATTGCGAATCGCCGCATCGACCTGCCACGGAGTCGCGCCTTCCTCGACCAGGAACGACGCTTCGCGCACGTAGTCGAAGAGCATGCGATTGCCGATGAAGCCGAACGCGTTGCCGGAAAGCACGCCTTTCTTCTTGAGTCTCTTGGCAAGCGCCATCGCAGTGGCGATCGCTTCGGGCGACGTCTTGGACCCGCGCACGACTTCGAGCAGCGCCATGACGTTCGCCGGTGCGAAAAAGTGCAGGCCGATCACGCTTTCCGGACGCGAACTCGCGCTTGCAATCTGGTCGATGTCGAGCGTCGACGTGTTGGTCGCCAGGATCGCGCCGGGCCTGAGCGCTTTATCGAGTGCGGCAAAGACCTCTTTCTTGATTTGCATCGATTCGAAGACGGCTTCGACGACGACGTCCGCATCGGCGATCGCCGAATAATCGTCGACGAAGGAAATGGAACGGACGAACTCGGCCGCTTTTTCGGAGGTCAGCTTACCTTTTTTTACGCGACCAGCGTAGGTTTCGGCGACGCTCGTCTTGCCGCGCTCCACTTGCTCCGGGTTGACGTCGATGACCTGACACGGAATTCCGGCGTTGGCGAAGACCATCGCAATGCCGGTGCCCATCGTGCCCGCGCCGACGACGGCCGCCCGTCGGATTTCCTTGGCTTCAAGCGGTGGGACCAGTCCCGGAATCTTGCCGAGTTCGCGCTCGGCGAAGAAGAGGTGGATCGCCGCTTGTGCCTGCGATCCTCGCACCAACTCGTCGAAAAGACGCGCTTCCCGAGCGACGCCGTATTTGTAGTCGAGCTCGGAAGCGGCTTCGACGGCGTCGATGAGCTTGTGGGCGGCAAAACCGCCACGCTCTTCAGTCGGAACCATGCCGTGGGCGAGCGCCGTAAGCGGCGGCACGACGGTAAATTTTAGCGCGCTGATGCGGTTCTTCGTGCCCGCTTTTTCTCGCGCGAGCTCGACGGCGCGCTCGACGACCGAACCGTTCTCGACCAGTTCGTCGAGTATGCCCATGCCTTTGGCGGGCTTCGCGGCCTTCAGTTCGCCTTTGAGCATCATATCCAGCGCCATTTGAACGCCGGCAAGCCCGTTGTTGAGCGGATTTTTCGCCGCGAGCAGCCGCGGTAAACGCTGCGTGCCGCCGGCACCGGGAATGAGCCCGAGCAGAATTTCGGGCAGGCCGACTTTCGAGGCGGCCGACGCGATGCGGTAATCGCAGGTCAGCGCCGTTTCGAGACCGCCGCCGAGCGCGTTGCCGTCGATCGCGGCGACGTACGTTTTCTCGCTCTTTTCGACCGCGGCGACGACGTCGCGAACGCTTTTCGATCCCGCTCGGGGCGGCTTCATGAAGTCGCCGATATCGGCACCGCCGCTAAAACACCCCTCGGAGCCCGTGATGACGACGGCGCGCACGGCCGCGTCCATCTCGGCCGCTTCGATCTCGTCGAGCAAGGCGCCGCACGTTGCGAACGAAAGCGCGTTTACCGGCGGGTTGCAGATCGTCAAGATCTTTATTCCGTCGCGCGTCTCCGCGTTGACGAGCGAATCCGGGCGAGCGGGCGTCTCGAGCATCGATGTCTCCCTACATTGACAGGCGTGACAGTATTCGCCGTGTGCCTGAGGCACCTTTTAGGCGAGCGACATCATCTCGAGTAACGCGCGCGTCAGCGAACTGCGCGCGTCGGCGAGTTCGAGCACGATGGTAAAGTGGTTATGCTCGGGTGCCTCGATCTCGCGGGCTTCGCCGCCCCAGCCGCGCCATGCAGCGACGTAAAGCCGTTGTTGTCGCTGGAACTCGGCTTGCTCGACACCGCCGACGGCTGCGATCAGTTGCGCTGCAACGCGCGGCCGCAGGTACAACGGGCTGTTCCGCCGCGCGCAGAACGGGTCCATTGCGATCCAGTCGTTGATGTACGTGCGCCGAACGGGTTCCAAATCGTACAGCCCGCTGATGGCGAGGGCCCCGCGAACCGCGTTGCGAGCGAGCACCGTCCCTGCGAGTTGCGCTCCGACGGAGTGTCCGCCGACGAAGCACCGCGTCACGTCGACTCCACGCCGCGCCGCATGCGCGAGCGCGTGCGCGTAACCGCGTCCGACCGAAGCGACGATCGCATCGAGCGACGGGCCGGGCGCGAGCGGATAGTTGAGCACCGCGACGGCACCGCCGGCGTCGACGACCGGCGCCGCCACGTACGAGAACTCGTCTTTCGAAAGCCGCCGCCAATAGCCGCCGTGTATCCACACGAAGAACGGCGCCGCCGCGCGTGCTGCGGGAAAGAAGTCGAACGTTTCGCGTTCCTGCGCGCCGTACCGAACGTCGCGGTCGAAACGGTGGGTCGCGCGCGCGCGTTCGCTCGCCGCGGCGAACGCCTCGAAGTAGCGGGAGACGTTGCCGTCGGCCAGTTGCTTGGACGTATCGTACTGCGCGTCGCGTTCGCTTTGTGAAGCTTCGGATGCCATGCGCCCTAGCAGGCCGTCGGGCTTGGCCCGACGGCGACGTAAAGCTTCCGGTTCAACTGCGACATGGCGTTAAGCATGCGATTCGATAACTCGGGAAGCCTAGCCCCGAGAATCGTACCCGGACGAGTTCGGAGAAGTGGTCGTGCGGCGCAGATAGTAGCGGGCGATGAGATCGCTCGCATCGTCGATGCCGATCGTAATCGTGAGCGCACCGGCGGCAAACGTTACCGCAAAGTCGTACGTCGTCACCCCGTCGCTCGCGTGTTTGCCCCGTTGCACGAATCCGGCCGGCTTCCCGAGTCCCGCGATGGTTCGCGCCAGCGTCGCGAGTATGGCGGGGCTCAGTTCACTGGAGAATTGTGGGGTCAGCAGTTGACGATCGACGTCGTTCGCAGCGATCCGATCGAAGAGCATGCGCGCTCGCGAAGCAACGGTCGCGTCAGCGGCCGTGGTGGCGGCGTGCGGGGTCGCGCCGTCCGCAGAAACGGAAGGTTCGGCCGGCGGTGGCAGCGCCGGTGCCGTCGTCGCGAGCAAGGCTACGAGCGCGAGCATCATGCGGCGACATACGCGTTCGGCCGCGCCTGCGACCTTTATCGAGGCAGATTTTGTGATGTAGGAGGCGAATCAGACGAGGTTATGACGATGACGCAATCCGGAACAGCGCAGCGGACCGAAACCGACTCGATGGGCGCCGTGCAGGTCCCGGCGAACAAATATTACGGCGCCCAAGCGGCCCGCTCGCTGATCAATTTCGATATCGGTGACGGTACGACTCCGCGCGACGTCATGCCGCGTCAAGTCATCAAGGCGATGGCGACGCTCAAGAAAGCGTGCGCGCTCGTCAACCGCGATCTCGGCAAGCTCGATGAAGAGAAGACCGCCTTGATCGTCGCGGCGGCGGACGAAGTCGTCGCCGGAACCCTCGACGTGCATTTCCCGCTGCGCGTGTGGCAGACGGGCTCGGGCACGCAAACGAACATGAACGTCAACGAAGTATTATCCAATCGCTCGATCGAAATTGCGGGCGGCGAAATGGGTTCCAAAAAGCCCGTTCATCCCAACGACCACGTCAACATGTCGCAATCGTCGAACGACACGTTTCCGACCGCGATGCACATGGCCGCAGCCGAAGCCGTCGTCGAGATGTTGCCCGCCGTGCAGCGTCTGCGCGACGCGCTCGATGTCAAGGCGAAGCAGTGGTCCGATATCGTCAAGGTCGGTCGCACCCACCTTCAGGATGCGACGCCGTTGACGCTCGGTCAGGAATTTTCGGGCTACGTCAACCAGCTCGATCGCGCGATGGTTGCGATCCGCGAGGCGGGTGACCACATCTACGATCTCGCCATTGGAGGCACGGCGGTCGGCACGGGTCTCAACGCCCATCCCGAATTTGCCGAACGTGCCGCCAAAAAAATCGCCGAGCTCACGGGCCTGCCGTTCCGGTCGCATCCCAACAAATTCACGGCGCTCGCCTCGCACGACGATTTCGTTTTCGCATCGGGGTCCCTCAAACAACTCGGGGCCGCGCTCATGAAGATCGCGAACGACGTGCGCTGGCTCGGCTCCGGTCCCCGGGCCGGCATCGGCGAACTCAGCTTGCCAGAAAACGAACCGGGCAGCTCGATCATGCCGGGCAAAGTCAACCCGACGCAGTGCGAAGCCGTGACCATGGTCGTCGTGCAAGTCTATGGCAACGATGCGGCGATCGGCTTCGGGGCTTCGCAAGGCAACTTCGAGCTCAACGTCTTCAACCCGGTCATGATTTACAATTTCTTGCACTCGACGACGCTGCTGTGCGACGCGTGCACGATGTTCCGGGTGCATTGTATCGAGGGTCTGGGCGCCAATGAAGAGATCATCGCGGATTATCTCGCACGATCGCTCATGACCGTCACCGCGCTCTCGCCGAAGATCGGCTACGACAAGGCCGCTGAAATTGCGAAGAAAGCGCATAAAGACGGATCGACGCTAAAGGAAGCGGCGCTCGGCCTCGGCTACGTTTCCTCAGCGGATTTCGATCGTTTCGTCGTCCCGAAAAATATGACGCACGCCTAACGGCGGGCGAGGTCGCTGTCCGCAGTAGCGGGGGTGCTGGAAAACGGCGTAGAAAACCCGCGACGATGCGTCCGGTGCCGTTCGTCGTTCGAGCCGCCCTGGTGACCGTCATCGCATGCTCGTCGCTCGTGACGGCTGCGGCGGCGCAGGTGACTCACGCGGGTTCCGGAGACGCTATTGCCGGCGACGCCTTCGCGTCTGATGCGGCGGGAGCCGTCGAACGCGCACGCAAGCTCGTGGCGGGCGGCGACCTCGCCGCTGCCGTCCGCACGCTCGGGCTCTACGTCGCCGCGCATCCGGCCGAGCTGGACCCGGCGCGCTATCTCGGCGACCTGTATTACCGTCAAGGCGACTTCCCGGGAGCCGAACGTGCGTTCCGGGCAATTCTCCGGGTCGCACCGGCGGATCGTGAGACGCACAACCGTCTGGGCGGCATCTACGCTGCGCAGGACCGCGTCGCCGAAGCGATTGCGGAGTTTTCCAAGAGCTTGCCGATCGGCACCGCCTACGGACACCTCGTCGATCTCCATCGCCGGCTCGGCGACCTCGACGCCTTCGAAGTGCCGCTCCGGCGCGCCGCCGACGATTCGCCGACGAATGCGGCCGCGCAATACGCGCTGGGCGCGGTCTATCGGGCCGAGCACCGCCCGGCACTGGGGCTGGCCTATCTCGAGCGCGCGCTGACACTCGCACCGCGCGCCTGTCCGACGCTCGCGGAAGTCGGCAGCGCCTACCTCGATCTCGATCGAGTCGGCGAAGCGATCGGGGCGTTCCAGCGGTGCCTCGCGATCGAGTCCGACAATTATGCAGCGCTCGTGAACCTCGCCGACGCCTACATCGTGCAAGAGCGCTACGCTCTCGCGCGTGCGGCGTTATTAAAGGCCGTGCGCGCGCGGCCCGATGGCCCCGAGGCGCTGGTCGACACGGGGTATCTCGAGGACGTCGCGGGTCAGTGGCAGGCCGCCGTCGCCGACTACCTTCGTGCGATCGCGATCGATCCGCTCTCGCGAGATGCGTACGTCGATCTCGGTTTTGACTATGACGCCCATCACTTATTCGCGCTCGCCGAGGCGGCGTTCCTCAAAGGCTTGAGCATCGCGCCGGCCGACGGGCGGCTGCACTATCTGCTGGGCGTTACGTACCGCCAGCAAGGCAAACGCGATCTCGCGCAACGCGAATACCGCCGCGCCGTCGCAAGCGACGAGCCCGATGTGGCGCGCGCTGCATCGCGCGACCTTCGCATTTAACTAAGCCTCTTTCGCAAGTGTGAGCCGGCGCACGAAAGCGCCGAGCGTACCCTCGTGTGAGCCGGCGCATTAAAGCGCCGAGCTTGCCTCGCCGAGGATTGCCTGTAGTGACGTGGGTCGCAGACGAAGCGGCGACGCGCATGCGTTTCCCTTTCGCGCCGCACCATCACGTTTGTCGCACTACGTTGCTCCTTAAAGTTTTCGGAGGTTGCCTTGCAACGAATGAAATCCGCAATTGCCTTCATCGCAGCCTTTGCCGCTTTAGGCAGTGCCGCGTACGCGAAGCCAAACGTACAACTCAAGCTCGACGGCGAGCTCGCGCACAGAGATGCAAAAGGCGTCGTCACGTTCGTCCCGGTCGCGGGACTGGCGCTCAAACCGGGCGATACGGTTCGCTACGATATCGTCGCGACGAACCAGGGCACAGACCCAGCCAAGACGTTGATGCCGATGGGCAAGGTCCCCAGCGGCACGGCATATGAGGCCGGAACGGCGAGCGCGACGGGGGCGCTGCGCGTGGAGTTTTCGCTCGACGGCGGCAAGACGTGGGCAGTTACGCCGACCGTCCGGGTGCAGACTCCGGCCGGGGTCGTCGAGCAGAAAGCGGATCCCGCGCGCTATACGATGGTCCGTTGGATCGGCGGAAAGCCGCTCGAACCCCATACCGCGGCGACGTACAGCTATGAAGTGCGCGTCAAATGAGCGCATCGACGAAGCGTTCGCTAGTGCGAAACTCGCTACGACCCGTCGCGATCGGAACGGCGATTTTTGCCTTCGTTTCCCAGCTCGCCATGCCGGGCGTGGCGCAGACCGCGCCGCCCACACCGCCGCAGCCCGCGTCGGCGCCCGGTACGGTCATCAACAATACGGCGACGGCGTCGTACACCGACGCCAACAATCAGCAGTATTCGACCGCGTCGAACACCGTCTCGACGACGGTGCAAAACGCACCGTCGCTCGCGATCTCGCCGCAAGCGGCACAGACGGTCGCTCCCAACCAAGTCGTGCTCGACGACTACACGCTGTATGACACCGGTAATGCGGCCGCGACTTTTGCGATTACGGGCCCGGCCAACCCCGTCGGAACGGGCGGCACGTTCATCGGTTACGTCGTCAACAACATGCAGACCGGCACGTGTTCGATCGCCGCTCCCTGTACGTCGTCCACCGACGTCAGCACGTACCTCAAGACGCTCACGACCAACATCGTCGGCGGTGCCGCCCCGACCTCGCAAATCGTCGGCGTCGAGTATCGCTTCTCTCCGACGGCGTCGCCCGGCAGCACGGTCACGACGACGCTGACCGGGACGTCCGCACAGGCCGCCGCCAACGGCCAGCCCGCGCAGACTTCACCGCCGGTCACCGCGACGGATACCGATTCCGTCCAGCCTTCGGCGCGAATCGACTTGCAGAAGAGCGCTACGCAGCCGGCGGCGCCCGCCGGCAACATCACGTTCCAGATCCAGGGCAACGATGGCGGCGGTTTCCCCGCGCGCGATCTCTCGGCGGTCAACGCTCTGCTCGGCAACGCGGTAACCGGCGGTCGCGCGGGTATTCTGCTCGCGGATAAAATTCCGACGTTCACCGGTGCGGGCACGACCCCGCCGCAGTTGGTCAACGACGCAGCGGTCTCGCTAGCAGCGTCGGTAGCGGCAACGGACGGTTACAAGATCGTCTACTCGACCGACCCCAACGGTGCCGGTTCGTGGAGCACGACCTTCAGTGCGGCAGCTACCTACATCGGCGTGTACATCTACAATACCTCAGCGCCGTCGACCGGCGTCGGCGGCACCATCGTCCTGCCGTCGAATCCGACGGGCTCGTCCGGGGCCGGCGTCGCGCCGCCGGCTTCGAGCGTTTCCTCGCCCGAATTCACGTTAACGTTCCACATCACGCAGCCGTCGGGTCCCGGCTCCGGCAATGGAGCGGCGCTCAGTAATATCGCGAACGCCGTCATCGGCGGAAATCCGAGCGCCAACGGCGTCCTGCCCGTCATCGGGCCGGGCATCGCGCAAGGGACTCCCGACAATCCGACGTTGTCGTTAACGCCGGTGACGACGAACACGAACTCGAGTTCCGGGACCGCGTTCCCGGGCGGCGCTTCGAACACGGTCACTGCGTCCGCGTTCACGTCGGCCGTCACGTTCGTCGGACCCATCGGCGCGCCGGAAGCGTCCGGTCAGGCGCCGCCGCTGACGTCGGGCTACAATCAGAACAACGACTTTACAGCACTCGGCTTCGTCTGCGCGAATAATGGGAGCGCGACGGCCCGGCCGCAGAGCAGCAACCCGACCTCGTGTACGGTCCCCGCCGGCGGTGTGGAGATTCCCAACACGCTGGAAAACAAGGGCAATACCGCGGACACGTTTACGGTCTCGGTGACGCCGCCCACCGGATTCACGGCCGCCCTGTATCAGACCACGTGTCCCGCTCCGAGCGGCGGTTTCAGCACGATCCCGAGCGCGACGCTCAACCCCGCCCCGAGTACCGTCTGTACGCGCGGTGCGCTCATCGCGACAACGACGGCCGGCGGCGTTATCACCGGCACGTATCCGGGCCAAGTCGCCTCGGGTGCAAGCGCTGACTTCATCGTCGTCTACTCGGCGGTGACCGGCGCGAACGGTCCCGTAGGCGTCGCCCCGGGCGTTGTGGCCGACGCCCTCGTCACCGTCTCGGGTTCACAGACGGCGACGTTCGCCAGCGCGGATACCAACACGACACATAACGACCTGTATCCGAGCGGCGCGATAACCTACAACAAGGTGCAGAAGATCCTCAGCGACGGCTGCGCCACCCCCGGCGGCAACACCGCGTTTCCGGCCCCGGGTCCGAGTGGAACGCCACCGGTTCCGGTCTGTCCGGGCGGCGTAATCGAGTACGATCTCGTGTTCGCGGATTCGGCTCCGGCCGCCACGACTGCGAGCAACGCCGCTAACACGGAACCCGCGTTCGCGACCAAAGCCCTGACGTCACTGCTGCTGTTGATGGTGGAGGACGGCACGGCGACGGTCAACGGCGTCGCGAACTCCTGGGGCGCCAACTCGTTCGGACTCAACGCTCCTGTCAACCAGACCAGCACCGGCGGTGCGCCTGCAGCATCGTTGAATTACACGGTCGGCACAGGCTTTTCGAGCGGCAGCTATCCCAACAAGTCCGCGGGCTATACGGCCTTCACTGCAACGGTGGCGCCGCTCAACCCGGGTCAAGGCGGCACGCTGTCGTTCCAAGTCACGGTCAAGTAGGACCACGCCTAAAACGTGATGACGCGGTGTCGGCTGGTTTCAGTCAGTCTTGCGATCGTGCTGTTTGCCACTCTCGGCGCAGCACGCTCGCAGGCGGCTACACCTGCCGGCACCGCGATCGTCAACACCGCATCGCTCGCGTTCACCGATGGAAACGGCGTAGTTACGACCATCCTTTCCAATACGGTGAGCGCGACCGTCGCTGCGGTCTCCGGCGTCGTCGTCGGGAATAAGGAAGCCGGCTGTAACCCCGCGACGGACGCGTTCGGCGCAGGCGCGACCGTGCTGCGAACGTTCTCCATCACGAACGCGAGCAACATCGCCGACGCGTATGCCATCGTGGCGACGACGACGGCCGGCAGGATCTCCGGCATCTCGCTTGCCGGCGCTACGGCGTCCGGCACTCTGGCGAACGGAGCGCCCACGCCGGTCCTTCAACCCGGGCAATCGCTGGCGCTGACCGTAACGATCGTAACGACGAACGTCGCGGTCGGTACGGACGTCCTCGTCTCGCTGGCCGCGACGTCGATTTCGAGCGGCGCAGCCAACGGCCGAGCGAGCGACGTGGCGACGCAATGCGCGATCGCATCGGGCGGAGCGAAACTCGTCGGGACCGCGGGGCCGAATTCACGAATCGCTAAACTAGTAAACAACACATCTTTTGCGTCCACGGATGCCGGCGCCAACGTTTCCTACGCGATCGCCTTTATCGACTCCGGCGGCGTTCCGGCCCTCGACGTGACGGTCACCGACGACGTTCCCGCCGGCATCACGCCGAAGCTCGCGACCGTCGCCGTCAACGGGACGCGAGCGGCGAGCGCCACGCTCGCGGGCCAGCACCTGGTCGTGCGTATCGGAACCGTTCTGCCGCAAACGCCGACGGTCGTCACCTTCGAAGCGTCAGTCGACCCAGCCGCTCCCTTCGGCAAGACGTACGTCAACGTGGCGAACGTGACGTCAGATAACGCGCCGTCAGCCGTTACGGTGCCGGCGTCAGTGTTCGTCGGCGTCGCCAACGTCGTTTACGATGGCTACGTCGGGGCGAATGCACCGGTCGGTGGGGCGACGGTCACCCTGCTCGATCCCAAAACGGGGGTTCCGCTCGCACTGAGCAGCGCGGGCGCGATCCCGCCGAACTCGGCGAATACCGATCCTTTCGTCACGGGCGGCAACGGGAAGTACTCGTTCATCTTTGGGGCGCAGCAGCTCGGCTTCGTGCCGGGCGCGGCGCAGATGTCCAAGACGTTCGTGTTGACGATTTCGGCGCCGGGTTATCTCAACCGGCGCATCGGGCTCGTTCTCACGCCCGACGCATCGGGTACGCTCTACAGCGCCGTCGTGACGTCGCTGGACGGTCAGCCGCTTGCAAAAGCGGGAACGTTCGCACTGCAAACCGAGCCCGTTACCTTGCAGAACCTTTTCGGACTCTTCGGCAACTTGCCGTTGTTTCGCGCGCAGAGCATCGCGATCGTCAAGGGCGTCGATCGCACGTTCGCGGCCTCTGGCGATCGTCTACTCTACACCTTAACGTTTTCAAACATCGGCACACCACTCGGGATGACGACGATCGTCGATACGCTGCCGGCCGGCGTCGCCTACGCGCCGGGCTCCGCACTGCTGGACGGCGCGCACGTCGAACCCGAGCGCAGCGGTCGGACGCTAACGTTTACACTGCCGCTGCTCGCGGCGAATCGCACGATTACGTACGCGGCGGTCATCCTCCCCGGCGTTCCGGAAAATTCGGTGCTCACCAATAACGTAGCGATTTCGTCGTCGCCCGCAAACGCGCCGGCAATCAGCGTTCGAGCGAACTCGAGCGTCGATACGCGCGTCATTTCGGGGGTTTTTACGGACCGCACCATTATAACGGGCCGCGTTTTTCTCGATGCGGCACAGAGCGGCTATTTCGAGCGTACGGATCACGGTCTGGCAAACGTACGCGTGTACCTGGAAGATGGTGAATCCGTGGTTACCGATCGCGACGGGCGCTATTCGTTCCCCGGCGTCCGCCCCGGCATGCACGTGCTGCGTGTCGATGCGCAGACGCTGCCGAGCGACGCACGTCCCTACGCCGACAGAAATTTCGAAAGTCAGCGGAGCATCCGCCGGCTCGTGCACGGCGTCTTCGATGGCGGTATCATCGAAGATATCAACTTTGCCATCGGGGTAGGGCGTTGAACGGCGCGTTGCCGCGCGGGCTGGCACGTGCGCTTTGCGCGTCGCTCGTGCTCGCGACGATGTTCCCCGATGCCGCCGCAGCGCAAGCGTCCTCTGGGGAGGCGTCGCTGCCGCCGGCGTACGGCGATCTAGCACATCTGACTTTCACTGCGACGGGCCCGCTATCGGCGTCGCTCGTTTCACCGAGCGCCGGAACGAGCTCGGATTACCCCGCCGCGATGGTCACGGTCGCAACCGTCGCCGGTGCGGGCGTCGAATTGAAAATAAACGATACCGTCGTGCCGTTCGAAAAGATCGGCAAACGGACGGTCGATTCGATAACGGGCGAGACGCGCTATTCGTATTACGGCGTTCCGCTCGGAGAAGGTGCGAACCGGCTCGAACTCACCCCGCTAGGCGCGATGGGTCGTCGCGGAACGCCATTCGCATACACGCTTTTCGGCCCCGGCCCTCCGACGGCGTTGCACGCGACGATCGAGGGTACGCTCCGTGCCGACGGGCACACTCCGGCGCTCCTGCAGATTGCGAGTCTCGATGCGTTCGGCCACCATGCGCTGCCCGGTTCGATCGTGCGATTGACGATCGTCGAAGGCGACGCGCGCTTCCAATCGACGCGTCGACGCGGCGCCATACCCGTCGCAGCGGCCCCCGGCGTCGATCAAACGCTCGTGCAACGCTCGATCGCGCCGAATCCGCAAAGCACGGCCACGCAGCCGCCGCGCGGCGTTGCGGGCCCGTACGTCGAGAACGATCCCGCCGCGCCGCAAATCGGCGACGGCGCGAATTATCGCTCGGTCGGCGATCTCGATTCTCCGCGCAGCACGATCGATGTCTCGCTCGAACCGGGCGGTGTCGCCGCGGTGTATATCGTTCCTGGCTTGCGGTCGGGCAACCTCAAAATGCGCGTTGCGTACGAGGACATCGCGGTCGACGCGCACGCGTTCGTCGATCCGGCGCTGCATAAACCCATGGTACTCGGCGTCGCGACCGCCGGTATCGGCTCGGTTCCCGCCGTTCCCGGAGAAGGGTCCAACGTTCCGAACGGCGCGGATTCGCGCAGAGGTCGGGTCGCGCTCTATGCAACCGGGGCGATAAGCAAACAAGCGCAAGCGACCGTGGCTTACAATAGCGCCGACCGGCTCATGCAAAGCTCGAACTACGGCCCCTTCACCGACAATCCGCAAGAGCGCCCGTACGAGACGTTCGGCGACGCGAGTACGCGCCGCGACGACGCCCTCTCGCGCGACCATCTCTACGCGCGCGTCGAGCAGAAGAAATCGAGTGCGACGTACGGTGAGTTCCAAGCCCGGACGGGCGGCAGCGACGGTCTAGGCGGCTTCAATCTGCTCGTCGACGGGATGAAAGCCGAACTGGCCGGCAACAATGCGAAGCTCACCCTGTTCGAAGCGCGCAACGACATCGCATATTCGCGGCAAGTCCTCGATCCGACGGGCCTTTCGACGCTCGGACTTCTCTTACACGCAAACATCGTCGTCGGTTCGGATCTCATCGCGCTCGTCGCCCTCGATCGGCGTACCGGCGCGATCGTCTCGCAGCAATCGCTCACCCGCAACGTCGACTACACGCTCGACTATGCGACGGGTCAGTTGCGCTTCCTGAATCCGCCGCTGCCGTTCGATTCGAATTTCAACCCGCAGCAAGTGCTCGCGCAGTACGAATACGCGGGCGCCAACGCGAGCGCGCAAACAATCGGCGGACGTTTCGAGACGGGTATCGGAAAGACGCAGCGCACGCACGTCGGCGTCGGCTACGTCAACGATTCGACCGGCACTGGAAACTTTTCGCTATCGAGTGAGGATATCGGTGGCCTTTTGCCCGGCGGCTCCTGGAGCGTGGGACATCAACGGTCGCACGGTGCGGTCGCCGCGACGATCCCAGCGCTTTCGCTCGTCGCCGCCGCTGCGCCGACGGGCGATGCGTATCGGGCGGCGCTATCGACGACGTCGGGCCGAAACCGTTATCAGCTCGGCTTCGAAACGACGTCGTCAAACTACAACAATCCCTTCGGCGGCCTTTCGTCGCCGGGGTTACTCGATTACCGGCTCGCGTACACGCACGCCCTCGTGGCCCAGCACGGCGAGGTCACGCTCGGCTTCGACCACCAGCAGAATAGTTTCGGCGCGGGCTTCAACACGCAATCCGACGCGTCGCTCAAAGTGCGCGGGCAAGTGTCGTCTCGCTTGACGGTGCACGGCGGCATCGACGTCCGCGCTAGCGGGGGCGGTGCCTTCGTCGCACCGGCCGTCGCAGGGAATGCACAGCAAGTGAATCCGGTGGCCACGGCGCCGCCCCCCGGTACCGCCCGGCCGACGCTGGCGAGCGTGTCGAGCGGAAATGCAACAACCCAAGCGGAGCTCGGCGTCGATTACAAGGTCGCGAAGACGGTAACCCTTGGCGTCGATCGCATCTCGACGCTGGGCAGCGGACATGATGCATCGCAGCCCGCGCAGACGACGGCGCAACTATCGGTCGAACTTCCCAAACGGGGACGCGCGTACGTGCGCCAGCTTTACGCCGACGCACCGACGCAGAGCTTCGCGGCGTCGACCTCGCAATACACGCAGGTCGGTAACGCGACGCGCTCGACCGCCATCGGCATCGAGCGTGCCCTCGGCACGAACACGACCGTCGACGGCGAGTACATCGTCGAAAAGACCGGCAATGGCAACGACATCTACGCGGCCAGCGGCGTGAAAGAGAAGCTGATCATCGGCAAGCGTCTGGCGGGCGATTTGTCGGTACAGCACGCGAGTGCGGTGGGCGCCGATGCTGCAGGCTTCAACCTCTACGGATTGTCGCTCGCGTACGCGTACGCGGAACGCTTCCGGGCGACCGTACAGTACCAGTTGCGCACGGGTGCGGCTTCGGGAGCGACCCTCGACGCGGCGCTAGCGGGTTCGCTCTCGCCGACCGTCTCGGCGATCGTGACCGCAAACTCATCGCGCACGTCGTTCGGATTCAATACCGTCGACGACCGGCTTTCGCTCGCGTTCCGTCCGACCGGAAACGATCGAAGTGTCGCGTTGCTCGGTTACGAACGAAAGGACGGCAACGTCTCGGCGCTGGGCGCGCATACCGAAGTGCTCACGCTGGAACAGCTCTATCGCCCCGATCACCGCCTGGAACTCGCGGGGCGCTTCGCATACAAGCTCGACGGCAATCAATACTATCCGGCACAGACGACGCTTTTCGGGCTGCGAGCCGACGAACGAATCTGGACGCGGTTCGACATCGCAGTCGAAGCGCGTTTCCTTGACGCGCGCGCGATTCCGGGCGCTTCGACCACGGGCGTTGCGCTGGAAGCGGGTTATCGCGTCGGCGACGATCTCCGCCTCGCGGCCGGCTACAATTTCTCCGGCTCTCCCGATCCCGCGCTCGCATCGGCGCCGACGCGCCGCGGCGCTTACGCAACGGTGACGAGCGTGATCGACAACATCTTCGGCTGGGGCGCGGAGCACCTCAAGTGATGTGCCGGCTCACGCTCTCCCGTATCGCGGTCGCGCTCCCCCTTGCGTTGGCCGGCTCGCTCCTCGCCGGCCGGCTGCCCGCAGCGGCCGCTCCGTGCTACACGAATCCGCTCTATTCGGTTTCCGCCACGAACACGAACGTCTACGCGATCGATCCGCAAAACGGTTTTGCGACGACGCTCGTGGGGACGGACTCGTTCATTAGCGCCGCGGCCGCCCGCAGAGCGCAAGACGGCAAGATCTACTACATCTCGCGTAATACGCCGTTGCAATTGGGTTCATTCGATCCGGCCACCGGAACCAACGGTACGCCGATCAACATCACCGGTACGGCTGCGGCCGACACGATCTTCGTCCGCGCCGGTTTTACGCAAGCCGGCGTCTTGTACGCGCAGACGCTGGATACGGCCACGCTGTACTCGATCGATACGACGAGCGGCGTCGCGACGAACCTCGGCACCGTAGCGAATCAACCGGTAAGCTCCGGCGACTTGGCCTTCGACATACAGAATCAGGGACAATACTATACGAACGTCGCGACTGCGGCCGGCGGTCAGGATCTCTACCGGGTGACCCTGAATCCGCTGGCGGCGACGCGCGTCGGCGCCCTCGGCATTGCGACCGGTACGCTTTTCGGCATCGCGTACGGCAACGACGGCAAGTTGTACGCAATCGATAATGCCGGCCCACTGTACGTGATCAATGTCGCTTCCGGTGCCGCAACGCAGGTAGCGAGCCCGCCCATCGCCGGCGGGGCGAACGACCTGGCTTCGCTGCCGGTTCCTATTACGACGGACCTCGGCATCGTTAAGACCCACGCGACGAATCCCGTCTATCCCGGCCAGCCGATTTCGTACGCCTTGACGGTAACCAATAGCGCGGTGGCGGGAAACTGTTCGGTTCAGTCGTTAACCGTCGCAGACTCTTTGCCGGCAAGCCTTTCGGCACCGACCTATACCGCGTCCACGGGATCGTATAACGTTGGCTCGGCCCTTTGGACCGGCTTGAACCTCGGGCCCGGACAGTCGATCACGTTAAACATCACCGCGACGGTCGCCGCGACGGCTACCGGTACGATCGCAAACACTGCGACGGTATCGGGGCCCGCCGGAATACCCGACGCAAATCCGGCGAACAACACGTCGACCGATAACGCGACGGTGACGCCGCTGGCCAACTTGAGCATCGCAAAATCCGGTTCCGCACGAAGCTCGCCCGGCGGCCTCATCAACTACGCCGTGCGCGTCAGTAACGCAGGCCCGGATGCTGCGAACAACGCGACCTTTACCGACCCGCTTCCGGCGGGCGTGATGCTCACCGGAACTCCGACCTGTTCGACGACCTCGGGTAGCGCGGCGTGCGGGACGGTCTTCTACGATGCCACGACGAGAACCGTTTCGAGTACGATCCCGACGCTGGCGGTGGGTGGCGTGGTAACCTTCAGCTTCACGGCCACCGCGGCGTCGGCTAATACCTACACGAATACAGCAACCGTCGCGCCGCCGCGCGGAACGGGCGATATGCAGCCCGCGACCTCATCGCTGACGACGACCGTCGCTCAGTCCAACGGTGTGTCCAAGACCGTGGCCAACCTCACGCAAAAGGATACCGCTGGAGCGAACGACGTCGGCAAACCGGCGGACGTTCTCGAATACACGCTTACGTTTACGAATACGACCGGCGTACCGATTTCCAATTTTGCATTCGGCGATGCGACGCCGGCGAGTACGACCTTCGTGAGCGTCGCGTGTGGTTCGCCGCTACCGGCGGGCATCACCGGTTGCACGACTGTGGCGCCGGCGACCGGGAGCTCCGGTGCCGTCGGCTGGACGTTCGCCGGAACGCTCGCGCCCAACGCCACGGTCACGGCGACACTACAAGTGAAGATCGACTAACCCGACAGCGCGACGACCTCGATCTCGACCCGTGCGTTTTTCGGCAGCGCGGCGACTGCGACGGTGGATCGCGCGGGAGCCACCCCGTCGAAAGCTTCGCCGTAGACGGCATTGACGGCGGCAAAATCGTTCATATCGACCAGGAAGATCGTCGTTTTGACGACGTGCGCGAACGTCGTATCCGCCGCGGCGAGTACGGCTGCGACGTTCTTCAAGACTTGACGCGTTTGTGCGGCGATATCGCCCGGGACGAGTTCGCCCGTTGCCACGTCGAGCGGAATTTGACCGCTGCAAAAAATAAAACCGCCGGCTCGGATGGCCTGATTGTAGGGGCCGATCGGCGCGGGGGCATCGGCACTGATGATGCGTTCGTGCGACCGCACGGCTTACACGCCAACCGCGGCCGGCTCAGCCGACACGGCATCGTACGACATCGTACCCTTGTACTTCATGGCGGGCTCCGCGATACCGAAATTGGTCGTAGCAAGTTCCGCAATGCGCGCCATCTCGCCGGCCGTCAACGGTGCTGTGTCCGGCGCCGTCGCGAATTCTCGCAGCTGCTCGCGCTCGTAGATGTTCGGCAACACGGTCATGGTCCGTCGTTCGGCGAGCAGCCATTGGATCGACGCTTGCCCGAGCGTCCGATGTTCGTTTTCGAGAAAACGCAACGTTTCGATCTTCTGCACGCCGGCGAGAAGCCACGAGCGCGGCCGATGGTTGCGATGGTCGCCCGGCGCAAAGGTCGTCTGCGCGGTGTAGCGTCCTTCGAGCATGCCGCTCGCGTGCGGCACGCGAATTTGATAGCCCGTATCGGCGCCCGACTCGTTCGCGGCGCGCAGCATCTCGTTGCCGGGAAACTGCTCGAGCATATTCCAGATCATCTGGACGTTCGTGACGTTACGGCGGCGTGCGGCTTCGCAGCCTTCGACGAGCCAGCCGATCGCGGGCCCGAGCGCGACGCCGTAGCTGCGGATCTTGCCTTCGGCGACGAAGGCTTCGAGTAGCGCGAAGAGTTCGTCGTTTTCGAGCTCGCTCAAATGGGCGTTATGGATGGAATAGATGTCGATAACGTCCGTCTGGAGCCGCCGCAGCGATTGCTCGAGCGCGTAGCGCACGAAGCTGGGCGAAAAATCGTGCGCAATTTCCTCTTGGCCCTTGCGTTCCCCCGCGTGCGTGTAAAAATCGTAGCCGAATTTCGTCGAGTAAACGACGTCGCCGCGGCGATGAGCGAAGGCACGCGCGAGTTGTTTTTCGCTACGCCCGTTGCCGTACGTGTCGGCCGCATCGTAGAGCGTCACGCCGAGATCGCACGCTTCGTGGAGTAAGGCGATGGCTTCGTCGTCGGTCATCTCGCCCCACCAGCCCGTCGCAGTCGTCCACAGGCCGAAGCCTACTTCGCTGACCGCGATATCGGTTTTCGGATAGGTGCGGTATTTCATGGGTCACCGTTTCTCGGTTACGGCGAAACTTCCGCCGGGCCTTAAGTACGTACGTCGTGCTACGGAGCGTTCTTCGAGAGTAGCGGAGATATTCGTGCGTTGCAGGTGAGCGCAGCCATTGCCGACCCTATGAATGCGATCGTCAAAGTTCGATGTCGCCGTCTTCGTCTCGCCAATCGCGCGGGTGTCTACGGTCAAGACGCCGCGACGAGCGAACCTCCCCCCGGGCTAAAGTCGACGTACTCGATCACGAGCGCGGGCATCTCGCCGGCACGTATCTGCTAATAGACGGCGAGCTCGAGAGGTAGTCCCGGAAATCCGTGAACGTCAACTTACGGCACAGCGCTACACTCGGGAAGTTTGCTGCTCGCGCAGCGAAATTTTCGTGGCGTCCTCGGGAGCCGTTGGAGTCATCGTCGCATGAAACGGCCGATATCGTCCCGACGCGGCCAACGCGCGACCTCGCATAGGTGAACGTCGTCCTGCGCAGCAGGATAGCCCCGACGGGCGGCACTACACGCGTCAGCATTTGTCCGATCTCTTAACGGCCTTCGAGCGCGCCGCGCGCTGGATCGACGGTTACTATGCCGATCCCGGCGCGTATCCCGTCCTTTCGTGTAGCCGGCCTGGCGACTTAACGCGCGCCCTCCCAGAAAGGGCGCCCGCGGAAGCAGAAAGCTTCGATGCGATCTTCGATGATTTCGAGCGGCTCGTGCTGCCGGGGATCACGCATTGGAATCATCCGCGTTTTTTCGCTTATTTTTCGATCAGCGCGACGCCCGTCGCCGTGATCGCGGAGGCGCTCGCGGCGGCGCTCGATGTCAACGCGATGCTCTGGCGCACGTCGCCCGCGGCGACGGAACTCGAAGAAGTCGTCCTGCGCTGGTTGCGCGAGCTCCTCGGGCTCGACGCGGGACTGCACGGCATCGTTTACGACACGGCGTCGATCGGCGGCTTCACGGCGCTCTGCGCCGCGCGAGAATCGCTCGATTTGGGGATTCGCGAACGCGGAATGGCGGGACGCACGGATCTTCCGGTGCTGCGGGTGTACCTCACCGAACACACGCACTCGCACGTCGAGAAAGCCGCGATAGCGCTCGGCGTCGGACGCGAGAACGTCGTACGTGTGCCGGTCGATTCCGACTTCGCGATGCGGCCGGACGCGCTCGACGCGGCGTTGCGTGCGGACGTCGCGGGCGGCATGCGGCCGCTGTGTATTGCGGCGACGGTCGGCACGACTTCGACGACCTCGTCGGATCCGGTTCCCGAGATCGCGACCATCGCCAAGCGGTACGCGACGTGGCTGCACGTCGATGCCGCCTATGCGGGCCCTGCGGCGATGCTCCCGGAGTTCTCGCAGCTCTTGGCCGGCTGCGAGCGAGCGGACAGCGTCGTCGTCAACCCACACAAGTGGCTCTTCGTTCCAATCGATCTGTCGGTGCTCTACGTGCGTGATCCGGACGTGTTGCGCCGCGCCTTTAGTTTGGCGGCCGATTATCTCGTCTCCCCGGAGACCGACGTGCGCAATTACATGGATTACGGACTGCAACTCGGCCGCCGCTTTCGCGCGCTCAAGCTTTGGTTCGCCATGCGGCATCTCGGCGTGCGGGGAATGCGCCAGCGCTTGCGCGAGCACATCTCGCTGGCACAAACCTTTGCGGGCTGGGTTCGCGCCGAGGCGAATTGGCGCGTCGTCGCCCCGCATCCGCTCTCTGTCGTCTGTTTCCGGTATGTAGCGCTCGGCGAAAACGACCATGCCGGCGACGACGCGCTCAACGCGCGCATCGTCGATGCGGTCAACGCGACGGGAGAAGCCTTTCTCTCCACGACCAGACTGGATGGGCGCCTCGTAATCCGGCTGGCAATCGGAAACGAACGTACGACCGAAGCCGACGTCGCCCGCGCCTGGGAACTGCTGCGCGACGCTGCAGAAAGCGACTCGAGGCGACCGGATCGTTGAGAACGTCGAGATTGTGTCGCTCGCTCTCGCGCTACGTTTACCAACTCGGCGGTGGCGCTATCCCGCCGATACGAAGCACAGTGATCGCTTGGAATTCTCGCGCTAGAGTGTGAGACGGAGCTTGCGTCGCGTCGCTCGTTCGTCGCGTCGAGCGAGGACTTCGCTTTGTCGCGTTGCGCAGTGATCGGGTATAGGCGCAAAGGCCTTTCGGCGCGCGTGCGTCGTTCGACATGATGGCGGCGTCGATCGCGCGAAGCCCCGGCGGGATGGCTATCCTGAACGTGCACTACGCCGTGGGGACGATCCTCGTCCTCGCGTCGCTCGCCGCGCTCTTCTGGGCGCCGGCCCGACGCCTCGTCCTATTCGTACTCGTCCTCCAGATCGTACTCGGGGCGGCCGTCTGGGGAATCACGAAGGCGACTCCGCCGGCCCTCCACTGGATTCTTGCGATCCTCAACGGCGGGACGTATGCGCTCGCAACGGTTTTCGAGCGCAGGGGCCAGCCGCGCCGAACGGTGCTCGGCGTCCTCGCCGTCGGGTTCGTTGTCTTTGCCTTCGTGTATTACGTCGGAATGCACGCGCTCAAAGTAGCGGGCGCTACCGTCTAACGGAACGTTGCGAACGCGCTACGGGTGGTGGCGGTTGGTAACGGCCTCGAACGCGCGTTGGGCGACGGCGCGCCGAAAAAACCGCATCGCGCCGTTGGGGAACGTCACCAGAACGCGATCGAGTCCGATAAAGCCGATGTGATAGTGGGATTCGGTGACCGAGCGCAGGTGCGGTGCGATTTCGACGCTCGCGACCTCCTCGACGTCCTCCGCGTCGGCCATGCACGTTTCGGTCGAAATCGGGAGGCCGGCGGGCGTCAGGGAGCGCGTCTCCGGAAGAAAACTTTTGCGTTCGATGCCGTCCTCGGCGATCCATGAACCCACCAGCCGGAAATCGATGCCGCTCGTGCAACCGGTTCCGGCCGTGTTGTAATCGGCTGACCGTGCGGGCAAGCCACTCGCGGCGAGCGAGGCGATGATCAAAGCTGGAACGATTTTCACGAAGCATCCTCTGTCGTCGCCATGAGCCGTATGGTAAGTATCGGCTCGGGATAGCCGGACTTCAAGCTCAACGTCATCGTACCAGCGAATGATGCGCGGCGGAAGATGAGAACGCGCTAAGAATTCGGGCGCGCGTCGCGTCCGAGGCGCAGCACCGTCGAGCGGCCGGGGCGGCGTGCGACCGGACTGAAGGCCTGGGCGAGCGCGTGCGCCGCGCCGTCGCTACCGACGACTTCGGTTAGCGCTTTGGTCGGTTCGTCCACGAAGGTCGCCACGTTCCAACCGCCACCGCGCAGCGCTCCGACGAGCGTTTTGGTCAGGTCGCTTTCGCCGGTCGCGTTCGAGACGAGCACGAGTCCCTGCGGCGGGGCGGCGCCGGCACACACGAGACTGCCGACGATTCTCGCCCAGCGTCCGTCCATGAGGACGACCGACGCATCGCCCACGGTGTCCGGGTGTCCGGGCAGCGTGAACGTTCGCACGTTGTCGGGCGGCACGCCGCGGTAGAGTTCCACGAGCGCTCGCAGTTGTGCGTCGGAGAGCGGCGTTGCCACGTCCTTGCGCGCGATGTCGATCAGGTGCGGCAGTTTGCTCCAATTCTGAGGTTGGCCGAGCTGCTTGACGATCTGGCGGATGACTTGCTGCTGACGCCGCATGCGCCCGAAATCCGATTCGGCATCGTGGCGGAAGCGCATATAGCCCATCACCGCTCCGCCATCGAGGTATTGTTCGCCGCCCCTGAGATGGATGTGCAAGTTTCCGTAATTGTCGTCGTAGTCCATGTCGTGCTCGACGTTGACGTTGAGCCCGCCCATCGCGTCGACGATCTGCTTCGCGCCAACGGGATCGACGGCAAGCGTTGAATCGATGTGAGCGCCCGTCAGCTCGCCGACGATCTTCGCCGTTAGCGCGGCCCCGCCGTAGCCGTAGGCGCTGTTGATCTTCTGATGACCGTGATGCGGGATCGCCACCCACGTATCGCGCGGAATCGAAATGAGCGTCGCAAGGCGGCGGTCGAGATCGAGATGCGCGAGTACGATGGTATCGGAGTTGCCTTCTTCTTCCTGTTTTCCCAGAATCAAGAAATTGAGCCGGCGTTTATGGAACGCCGCCGTCACGTCACGCTCGGCAAGCCCGCTGCTCACATTCGTAACCAACGATTGCCGGAAGAAAACGATGCCCGCCGCGACGGCGAGCGCGAATGCGAGCGCGATGACGATTGCACACGTGCGTTCGTTCGTTATTGCATCGCTCCTAAGCGGGTGAGGGTGGCGTCGAGTGCGCTGACCACCGGCACCGAGGTCGCTTCTGCGACGCTCGAGGCGACCGGATCCATGCTGTACTGCGCCAAGAACACCGTAGCGAGCCCTCCGGCTGTTCCGACACTTTCGACGAGCGCGCGAGCGTAGCGTCGCGCATCGTCGGCGAATGAGAACGCATTCTCAGAAAGCAGCGGCACGACTTCGACGTCGTGCCGCGCGGCTCGGGCGAGCGCTCGCAGGTGCGACTCGATGACCGCGTAGGAGGGCGGATAACTCGCCGCTAGCCCGATGGGCGTGCCGCACTCGAGGGCCGCGCATGCGCCGGCGTCGTCCGAACGTTCGACGGGGATGCCGAACTCGGCTTCGAGCCGCGCCGCGAAACCGTTATACACCGAGCATGACAGAACGACGCGCGTTTCGTCCCCGCGCAGATGCCCACCGAGCGCCGCAGCGATACGCGCGTACGCGAATTCGTCGTGCGCGAAGTACATTGCGCGCGGATCGACCAAATGCGGCGCCAGCGCGTGACGTAGCGCGAGCGTCGCCCGCGTGCGTTCCAGCGCCGCCTGCGTGGCGGCAAGCGACACGGGCGCGGCGTGCAGGAAAAGAACCATCGGCGCTGCCTTCTCGGCTCAGCCGCCCGCGCCCGTCGGGGCGAGACTCTGCTGCACCGTCGAGATGACCGTGAGGAGACCGACGACTCCGACCGTCGTCCACGCGATGATGTTGAAGGCCACGCCGTTGGTGTAGGTGCCCATGATGCGCTTGTTGTTTATGAGCAGCAGCATCAATACCAGCACGACGGGCAAGAGCACGCCGTTGAGCACCTGCGAGTAGAAGATCGTCGCGAGCAGCGGTGCGTTCGGAATGAGGACGAAACCGGCTCCCAGCACGATGAGGCTCAGGTAGAACCCGTAGAACACCGGCGCCTGTGAGAAGCGGTTTTCGACGCCGGATTCGAATCCGAACGCTTCGCAGACGTAATAGGCCGTCGACAGTGGCAGGATCGACGCGGTAAACACCGCCGCATTGAGCAGGCCGATCGCGAAGAGCAGCGACGCGTATTTTCCAAAACCGGCCAGCGCCTGCGCGACGTCGCCGGCATCGTTGATCCCGATGGGGCGGCCGGTGTGAATGTGGGTGTTGCTGTAGTAAATCGTCGCGGCGCTGGCGACGACGATGAAGAAAGCGATTACGTCGGTGATGATCGCGCCGCTGATCACGTCGATGCGCGAATAGCCGTAATCTTTGATGCGGACGCCTTTTTCGACGACCGCGGACTGGATGTAGAATTGCATCCAGGGAGAGATGGTCGTGCCGATCACGCCGATCGCGGTCAGCAGATACGCGCTCGTCGGCGTGAAGTGCGGGACGAGTGTCGCGTGTGCGATCTCACCCCACCGCGGCGAGGGTTTGATGAGAAACGCATCGACGATATAGGCGATGTAGACCGCGCAGAACGCGAAGAAGACGCGTTCGATGATCTTGTAATTACCGCGCGTCACGGCGGTGAAGACGAAGATCGCGGCTGCGGGAACCAGCAGATACTTCGAAAGGAAGGGAACGTAGCTCTGCAAGATCGGCGACGCGGATGCGATGCCGGCAAATTCGGCCGCCGTATTACCGAGGTCGCTCACGACGAAGAGGAAGAGCACGATCGCCGTCACGCGGACGCCAAAGTTCTCGCGAATGAGATCGGCGAGGCCCTTCCCGGTTACGGCACCCATGCGCGCGCACATCTCTTGCGTGACGATGAGCGCGAGCGTCACGGGTATCAACAGCCAGAGCATCGTGTAGCCGAATTTGGCACCCGCTATCGAGTACGTCGTGATGCCGCCGACGTCGTTATCGGCGTTTGCCGTGATGATGCCGGGCCCGATGATCGAGAAGAACATGACGAGCTGTCGCCAGAGGTTCGGGCGACGCAACGCGTTAGCCGTTTGCACGATCCGCTCGACTTCCGTGATGGCGCACCAGGCGCGGTAAGGAATGGGCCATCTTCTCCGGCATGATCGTATCGATCGCGTCATCGACCGTGACGATGCCGAGGATGCGGCCGTCGTCGTCGAGCACGGGTACCGCGAGCAGGTCGTAGCGCGCGATCGTCGCGGCGACGTCCCGGGACGACGTCGTCGGCGACACGCTGACCACATCGGTATCCATGAGCATGTGGATGAAGGCGGTCGGCAGCGCGAGCAACAGCGTGCGCAGCGAAATCGTGCCGAGCAATTTGCGATTGAGGTCGGTGACGTAGAGGTAGTAGATAAATTCCGATTCTGGGGAGATTTCCCGGATCTTCATGATGGTGGCCGCCGTCGTGCGATGCGGGTAGATCCAGACGTAATCGGTCGTCATCAGACCGCCGGCCGAATCGGTTTCGTACTCGACCAAGTCTTCGAGTTCGCCCGCGTAGGCGCGGTCGTCCATCCGCGCCAGCAGTTCCGCGCGCTGATTTTCATCGAGTTCGCCGAGCAAGTCGGCGGCGTCGTCCGCGTCCATTTCTTCGATGATGTCGGCGGCCCGATCGTCGCCGAGATCGTCGATGAGCGATTGCTGCGTCTCCGCGTCCAGGTGTTCGAACGCATCGGCGGCCGTTTCGTCGTCGAGGGACTGCACGATGCGCGCACCGTCTTTGGCGGAAAGTTCGGAGATGATTTCGGCAAGTTCCGACGGGTGGAGCCGCGCGAGGCGCGATTCCGAGACCGACAGCGTGATGCGCGCCGGGTTGAAATCGACGATCGGCGCGACGTTGTTCCACGCGATCAGCGTTCGCGGCACGCGATCGAGCAGCGGCGCGAAGCCGCCCATGCCCAGGCGCCGCAGCAGCCCGGAAACGCCGATATCCGCCGCGACGACGCGTAGCGTACCGCCGGTGTTGGCAATCTCGAGATCGTTGATGCGCACGACTTTGCGGCCGTCCACGTCGACGATCTGTTTATCGAAAAGATCTTTGATGAGGTAGAGCGCGCGGTCGTCCGGGAGCGCTTCGCGGATCGGCGCGACGCGCAAAACCATCGCGCCTTTGGCATCGATCTCGACGACGTCGCCGACGTCGACCGTCATTTCGCCCGCGCGCGTCTTGATAACGACGCCGTCGATCCGCGGAAACGTGTCCTCCGGGGCGCCGACGAAGAAGTCGCTCACCTTTCCCAGGCTGCGGCGCTGCGGGTCGTGCTCCAGAACGGCCTGACGACCGACGAGCTCGGAGAGGTAACCGTCGCGAAACGCCATGTCGGATCACCCCTTTCTTACGCTTTAACCAAGAAAAAAAAAACCGGACGCGAGCGCGACCGGTTTGAAGGTCGATTCAACATGAATCGACTCGCATCCCAGTCGCATGGAGTTTGGCACTGCGCACCGTAGATGCGACCGTCTCGAGCGAGCACGTCCGCTTCAGCCGCGTTGAGCGCCGCCTTAGCTCGGCGGAGCCTGTTCCACCCACTTGGCGTCTCTCGACGTTTCCGGGCAACGGCTTGTGTGTTACGCAGACGCCTCACCTAGCGAGATGTCTGGGCTCTAGTATAGGCCCCCGGGTCAAAGAGGGTCAACCCGCGCCGTCAGGAGCGCCAATCTCTGAATTTCGTTTTCGTCCGAAGGCGGCGAGCCCGAGAGCCGCGGCAACGCACAGGAACGCCGTCCCGTACACCCGCGTGGATGCGGTATGCTCGCCGTCGTAAGCGACGCGGCGCGGATCGTCTCTGCTCACGCTGTCGATCGGACCCGGTATCTGCGCGGCGGTCGCTTCCATCTGCGGGACGATCGAGCGCGACTCATACGCGCTTGCGACGAGTGCGACCGTAACGAAGCCGATGCGGACGGCTGCCAGACGCCGCGCTTGCGGCGCGGTCGAGCGGACGAGCGCGGCGACGATCGCGAGCGCTCCGCAGACGGCACCGAACGATCCGACGGCCCGGATCACCGCAGCCACCAGCGCCGCAAAGACATCCATACGCGGGACCGCTTTGATCGCCAGCGGTGCGAAGATGAAGGCAAAACCCGCCATACTGCCGGCCCACAAGCCGAGAACCGTCGCTTCGAGCGCGATGCATATTCGTTCGAGCATGGCGTCGCCGTTCTCGCCCGCGAGTCACCTGGACCCGCTGTTCGTGCGAGATCCGGCGCGAGCGATGTTGCCGTATCGATCTGGTAAGCAACGGCACGAGGAAGGGTGCGCGGCGCTTAGACCATAGCGAGGCAATCTGCGACCTCGCGGCGGGCAAGCACCGCGAGCGGAAGCGGCTTGCAGGGTGGCGTTTCGAGCGCACGCAGTGGCCGCTGCAACCAGAGGGTATCGTGCCACGAGCCGGCTTGAAGACGACGCTTTGTGCGCCGGATAAACCGGCAGGAGAATACGTAGTGAAAGTCTACCGTGGTGAAGGCCTAGCGATCCACACCAGCCCCAAGCCGTGCGCTATGATTCGCGAGGATCATGGTGAAGCG
>JAABUZ0100002228.1_pt1 | contig 32913 bp, 33 predicted proteins | sample 5562091 | NCBI WGS metagenome assembly JAABUZ01 (sample SAMN12813069, study PRJNA571459) | rock metagenome | isolation source: Antarctica rocks | place: Antarctica: Victoria Land, Linnaeus Terrace sud | collected 2015-12-21
ATGAGGGCTTGGCGCAATGTCTGGCCGTTCCACGCTGCAACAGGTGGTACTTTGTACGGTCGAGCTTACTGAACTGAGGAAGGTGTCCTTCCCATCAACGTCAAGTGTCATGTGGCCCAGTCCAACCCGGCACGCCCCTACATCCAGCCCCTGCTCCTGCACCTGTTCCCGGAAGGACCGGGCATTGGCCGCCCGCTGCTGCTCCGTGGCAATGCCCTGCACGCTGATGCGTAGCCCCGGCGTCGAGCGCGCCACCGACCGCGCCTCCCCTGCCCGCCCTCCTTCTGCCACCGCTGCACCGTCCGCACGCTGATCCTGAGTTGGGCGGCCAGTTCCTTGTTGCCCGCGGCCACCTGGGCGCGCTCCTCCCTGCCCCCCAGTTCCCGCACCACCGCGCGGATCGCCGCCGGCGTCAGCTCCACGTCCGTCGCCGCTACCCGCGCCTCGTAGGCCTCTGCCAGGTCCGCGCTCAGGTCCGACACGCTACGCCACCCCCTGGTCCGTCAGCACGGCCGTGCGCTCCCGCAACGGCTTCAAGAGTTTGAGCAGCGTCCCGAGCCCGCCGCGCGTCCCGTCGAACGCCGGCAGCACCTCCCCCAACGGCACCGCCGCGTCCTGCACCTTGAAGTGCCCCAGGCCCGTCCCCAGCATCACCGACGGCGGGCACGCCACCACCGCATCGGGCTCGTCGGAGAGCAGGTACACCGCGTCCTTGTGCACGGCCACCGGCGTGTAGCCGGCCGCGTCCATCTTGTGCAGCGCCCGCGACAGGTTCGCGTTGGCCTGCGCCAGGATCGCGTGGCGCCAGTCCGGCCGGTACAGCGGGCTGCGCTTCTCCTTGTGCCACGGGCTGTTGAAGCCGCTGATGGTCAGGCTGTAGGTCAGCTTGAGCGCGCGCAGGGCCAGCCGCCCCGCTGGCGTTGGGTCCGCCTGGAGCGTCGTCCGCGCGCCCCGTAGCCGCTCGTACCACGTCTCCATCGCCCGGCTGTGCCGCGTCCACACGTGCGCCTCGCGGATCGTCACCGTCTGGCCGCGCTCGCTGGCCCAGGCCACCGTCGGCGTGCAGCACCACCGCTCCTCCGCGCCCGCGATGCGCGCCAACCAGTACCCTGGCAGCCGCTTGTCGAACGGGACCGCGCCGCTTGGATCGCGCCGCTCCTCGATCCCCGCCAAGCCTAGCTCCACCACGCCCGCAGCGCTCAACCACTGCGCGTTCTTATCGTAGGAGTGCATGTAGCGCTTGGCGCGCTCGTCGGGGGACAGCGTGCGCAGCCAGCTCAACTCCGTCACCGTCTCGGCCTGCCCTGCCGGCGCCGGCAGCCCCTCCGGGTACTCTCGCTGCGCGCCCGCCCCGCGCTTACCCAGTTCCTGCAGCAGGTCCGTCCCCGTTCGGCCCGGCGAACTGTAGTACGGCGCGCCCACTGCCCCCGCGTAGGCCAGCAGCGCCGCCCGCAGCGTCGCCCCGTCCGTGGCGAGGCCCCACACCGCGTGCTCGTCGTACAAGGGGAAGACGAGGGACACGCCCGAGCCCGCCTCGCCCTTCCTGCGCAGGGCCAGCCACCCGCCCAGCGCCTCGGGGAACGCATGCAGGTCGGCCAGGCCGTCGCTCACGAACGGGTGGCGCACCTCCCGGAAGCGCCCGCCAGCGTCGAGCGTCGCGGGCAGCCCCGCCGCGCGCACCCAGGTATCGGTCAGCCAGAGTTGGGTCAGCCCGTGCCGCCGCGCACCGGCGTACAGGTCCCCGACGTGCCGGATCGTCCCTCGGATGGGGGCGAGAGACCCGTCGGGCAAGTGCAGGCCGTCTCCGTCGAGCACGCCGAGCGCCGGTGTCGCGCCTTGGTGAGAGACGGTCATGGGGCACCCCTCCCCACAAGGGGCATGTCCCCGGCCCGTCCCATGACCGCCCGTCGCGCACGCTCCGCCGGTTGGCAACAACAGGGTGCGGCGCGGCACGAGGGGCAGGCCACCAGCAGGGGTGACCTGTCCGCAGCGCGGGGACACTCACCGTCGGACGCTCGTCCGGGAGAGGCCAGGGGACGGGCCGCGGCAACGGGGGCCATGAGGGAGGAGACCGGGACCGCTGGAGGGGGCACGGGAGGGGCTGCCCCCGGCGCCGCGCTGTCGTACGCGACGCACACCCCGCCGTGGCCCGTCCGCTCCAGCGCCTGCCGCACCCGCCCCCCCAGCTTGTGCGCCAGCCAGTCCGCGTGGAACGGCGACGGCACCGCCACGCGCAGCACGTCCCCCTCCAGGGTCAGGGCGCACGCGGGGGCGAACCACACGGCGTAGTTCTCAGGCGTCAGCACCTCCCGCACCTCGCTCAGCACCGCCCGCCACAGCGCCGTGGCCGCGTTGTCCGCCGGCGGATCGTCCCCGCTGCCGGCGGCCGTGGCCCCCACGCCGGGCGCACCGGGACCCGCTGGCGCGGGCACGATGGCCGCACGCACTCCCGGTCCGTCCCCGAACAGGGAGGGGGCAGGTCGTCCAGCGCCGCTGGTTAGGGGCAGGTCGGGTGTGTCGATGAGATCCCGCAGCGTGGCCAGCAGGTAGGGCATGCGCACGATCTCCCCGTCGCGGCCCCGCTTGGTGATCGCCGCCGTCTGCGATCGCGCGATCGCGGCCGCCTCGGCCAGCAGCGGCAACACATCCGCATCGTCCAGGCCCGTGCCGCGCTGCATATTCGCCACGCGCGTCCGACTGGCCTGCGGGGCATCGTCGCCGAACTCGGCCGAGAGGGCGGCCACCGCCGCAGCGACCAGCGATAGGCTGTTCCCTGTCGTGGCCACAGAGATCAGGTCGCCTGTTGATGTGGTCGAATCGGTCGAGTCGAGAGGAGCAGGTTGGCGTGTGGGCGCCTTTCGTTTCGAGAGAACTGTTTGTTGTCTCGTGTTTGTTGTCTCGACTGTTTGTTGTCGGTTCGATCTGCGCACTACCGGTGGTTCGATCTGCGCACTACCGGTGGTTCGATTGGCGCACTACCGGTGGTTCGATTGGCGCACCACCCCTGTCGCTGATCACGAAAACTTTCCAGGCAACGCACTGTTTTGATCATATCGCCTTTCCACGACGGCTATGACGATTTGGACGCCAAGATACCCCTACGCCTTGCGAGGAAGACGCACATGTCTACGGATTCCACCAGTTGCACTGTCTATTTGTACGAGCGAGGGTGGAAAGGCGGCATGATCAGCTACCTGGAAAAATAAAGCGATCAATGACAGCGTGCCCGCCACGCGCCGCGCCAGGACGCGCGCGTGCTCCTCAGTTAAGCAATCGTGCGTTGATGCACCTCCTCTTTGCACTCCCATGCACCGTGCCTGTTGCTATTGCAACGAGCACGTGCTAGTGTGAAAGTTAGACGGCCGCGATGAGCAGCCGCTGACGGTGCGCGTGAGGACGTTGTTTCGAGGATTCTCGATATAATAACATCTTCGACGTGCTCCTTGTGTTACGGTAGCAAATCTTCGTGCAGATGTCAAACGTACGCGCTCACCTCCCTGATAGGATTGGTGAGGTGAAAGTAGTGTTGAGTGGGGAATGGATAAAGGGCCAGAGGCGTTCGATCCGACGTCAGCACGGTTTGCAACGCTGCTCAACCATCTGTTCGATACGCACCGTAAGCCGAGCGGTCGCCCTTACACGCTGGCTGAGGTGAGTAAGGGGACCGACGGGAAGCTCTCGCCAGGGTACCTAAGCTTGCTGCGTCGGGGGGGTATTGTTATGCCACCTGCCGATCGTGTCCAGGCGCTCGCCGACTTCTTCGGCGTTGATGTGGGGTATTTCACCGGCCGACAGCCTACATCTCAGGTGCGGGAAGGCGAGATAGACGAGGCCCTGCGACGCGCCCTCGCCAATCCGTTTGTACGTCACATTGCACTACGGACCTCGGAGTATGGGCCAGCGGAGCAGGCATTCGTCCTATCCGTTATAGAAAGTGCCGATGCGCTACTCGCGCAACGGACAGGAACAGAGCATCCTGGTGATACCGCTGCTCCCCCCGAACATGAACGTGGGGGACAGTGACGTACCTAGGCAATGACGTACATAGTGCGACGGAGGATCAATGACGCGCCGACAGCGCATGCAGGCTGTTGTCCGTGACCTTATCCAGCGGCTGCCCGTGGAGCCTCCCCAGACATTGCTTGAGCTTATAGCCGTGGTGGCGGACGCCGAGGGGGTGGGGATAACGCCCTACAACTGCGAACCCGACGGAGAGAGATGTTCCGGCTTCGTCAGGCGCAAAGGGATGAAGATCTATGACCTCTGTTGGGATACCACTGCACCGATGGCGGTGCAGGTGCTCACGGTTGGCCATGAGCTCGGGCATATCATCCAGCGACACGTCCCGATGAATGGGACAACTAAGGCAGCGCGCAAGGACATCGACTCAGACCCCGAGCAGGAGGCGGAGGCTATCGGCGAGGGATTGGGGGCTTACTTCCTGTACGGCGCCTGCGATATGGACGGCGAGATAGATGACCGAAAGGCCGGCTATCGGTACAACGAGTACATACGAGGGTTGCTGTGGTAAGCGTCTCGCCCTTCCTCTCCCTGCTGCTGCTACCGGCGCTCTATGCCGCCTTCCGACCGATACGCAGGAGCCGCACGTCCTTCGCCATCTGTAGCGTCGTCGGAGGGGTATCTGGCACCCTCATGGCTGTGTCCTGGAATGTTCAGGCCGATGCTATCTTCGACCACATCATGCATGTCAACGGCGCAGGGCGCCTGCTCTTTCAGACATCCGCGGTCGTCGGCTTCCTCTCGCACTACGTGGGGACCGCGCTGGTCACGAGACGTTGGACGTGGTGGCCGGCAGGACCGATCAGCGCCGCGGCACTTCTTGTCCTATCCGACATCGCGTGGGCGGCAACGCGTAGCTACAGGTCGTCACAAATCTTCTACGATGGCTTTCCCGCGCGTCCCTTACCTGCCCTACTTATGAATGCGGGGATGGGATTGAGTCTGGTCCTTACCTGTTCCCTCGCGGTTGTCGCGTTCGCGCGCATGCGCGCGGAGATGCGCCCGGAGCATCGCTTCATTGTGAACGACAGCCTTGCGCTATTCAGTTGCGCGACGCTCTTCAGCACCCTCATCCTTGCCCAAGTCCTCCTAGCCCTATCGACCGATGACGCGACGAGCCTCACTCCCGTCATCGTATCCTTCGGCGTCATTTTTGTCGTCGCCTCGATGCTGTCGACGATTCACATCTTAGGGCGGGCACGGCTACGGCGGTGGCTCGTGCGGCGCAAGGAGCCGGAGGAATACCAAATGGTGGTCGATGGCACCGAAGCCAACATCCTATTCAGCGCTTTGCGCCTACCGCTGTATCGCTACGCCAATCGTGAGATTGTTCCCAAGGTCGCCGCGCGTTGCACGGCTTTGGGTTTGACGCCTTACCGTCGCAAGGTGGCGCTGGAAGCGGCCCGCTGGGTGACGACTGAGCGCACGAGGAAGGCGGAACTGAGGGTGCATAGACCCTACCATATGTTGGACCCTAAGGATGCGCGCGCTATAGATGGAGAAATCGTGACCGAAGCGCAGTTCCACGTCGAGCGCGACGACCTTGTCTATGGCGACGTGTTTCGTGTCGTCGTCCTCGTCTTGGGAAGTGCTCTATCGTCCGACATTGAGCAACGGCGCAAGCTGCCGGGCTGGCACGCCGAGATAGCGGCTATCATCGGGCCGGTACTGGACAACGCGGGTGAGCAGGGTAGCGCGTCGCGGCATATCTTCATTGAGCGCAGGAGAGGTCTGCGGACGACCTCCGAGCGGAAGGCCAATAGTCGGCCCACACCTGTCATTACCGGCCTGGCCCGGCCCGCCACCCTGTTTAGGTATCCGATCATGCGTGCCTGTCTCGTCCCCGTCGAAAAGAAAGTGCAATTGTACCTCGCGCGTTGGCTGCGCTCCGAGCACCTGAAGCTGCGCCTCAACCGAAATCAAGCGGTGGTGTTGCTCAGCGACCGGCGGAGGCATTTGTCGATCTACGCGCATCCCGACGCTGTACGCAGCGTCGCCGATCGCTGTACGGAGCATGCCTTCTCAATCCATCAACGCAGGGCGACCGTAGAGGCCGCCCGCTGGATAACACTCGATCTCGACAATGCCCTACGCGATGAGGAATATCGCGACCCAACTGATGTGTCCCCCCCGATGACCGCACGTGTGCCACAAATTCGGGCATTCCTGGATCAGGAGAGTCGTTTGGTTGCCGACGTGTATCGCATCCTGATGCTTGTGATTGGCTCCGGGCACCTGCCCGAGATTGCGCGTCGGCACGAGGAGCCAGGCTGGCGACACGACGCTGCAGCTCTGATTAGGGGTGTGTTGGAAGAACGAGGCATGTTCGATGCTATTCGGCGAGAGATGGAAGGCGGGACCCATGAATCGGCGGCGACCGCAGCGTAGCGGGGATGGAGGCGACTGACGATGCCCGTCGATCCTCGGATTTTGGATGCGCCGTTTGGTCATGTCGTCGCCGCCGTCGTTCCCGTGGTTATCACGCTCGGTCACGTTGCCGCAATCCTCGCCCTTTGCCTCACGCTCGTCCTGACTGCTCGTGGTCGCTGCTTGCCGGTGGGCCGTGAGCGGGATCGCGTGACATGGTACCGTCGTCGAATGACGGAGGTTGCGCTGATCCTTAGCGGAGTGACGATCCTCCTAGACGCCATGCTCGTGGGATCGCTAGGGATAGTCGACGCCGATCGTGTCGTCTTCCTGCCGCTGGTGGCGCCGATCATCGCCCTGGTAGGCGCCACGGTCATCGCGCTTTTACGCCAATTTGGCCCATCGCTCGGCATTCCAGACTGGACATCCCGGCCGCAATAGCCTCCCCGCCATCGAGCGCCGCGCTGTCGTCTCTGCATCGCTCGCGTGGCGTTCAGGGGCACGTAGACGTAAACTTCCTCAGCGAGACCGATCGCTTGAGGATATCCTCGATCTCCGAGCAGAGCGTGGCCACGCCATCTTCTCGCGCCATTTGGTCGGCTATGGCACGCGCTTGTGCCTGGTAGGAGGGCTGGCGCAGCAGCGCGGTGAGATCCCGGACCACCCGCGCGACGGTGTAGCGCCGGCGGGGCAGCCATCGTCCGGCCCCCAGGCGCGCGACCTGCATGCCGTCGAAATATTGATCGACGCCCCAGGGGGCCACGAGCGCGGGGACGCCGGCGCGCAAGGCCTGGGCGGTTGTCCCGATGCCGCCGTGGTGGATGACCGCCGCGCAGCGCGGATAGATCGTCGAGAAAGGGGCGAAGGGGAGGGCCAGGACATCCGCGGACATGGGCGCGGGCATGGCGGCGGGAGACGCGCCGATCACGAGGGCGCGCGCGCCCTCGCGCCGGATCGCGGCCACGCTCGTCCGATAGAATGCGGCGAAGACATCCCCCACCAGCGGCGACATCGAGCCCGACGAGACGGCGACGACGGGCCGGGGCGCGGCCAGGAAGTCGGTGAGCGTGGCCGGTTCCTCCCACGTTGTGGGCGTATCCCAGAAGAGGAACCCGGTGGGGCGCACGTGGCGCGGCCAGTCGCGCGGGCGCGGGAAAAACGTCGGCGACACGGCGACCGCGGTGAGGAAGGGTGAGCGGTTGCCCAGCAGCAGGATATCGCGGCGCGGGCGCAGGCCGAACGACGCGCGGACCCGGTTGAGCCTCTCGTCCCCGAGGCGGCGAGCGGCGGGCCTGAGAGCGGCCCAGACGGCGCGATTGATGAGGGGCTGCAGCGGGCGTGGCACGGCGGCCAACGCGGGGTGGGGCGCACTGGACACGGAGGGGATGGCCGTGGGGGAGAGCGCCATGCTGACCCAGGGCACGCGGGTCAGTTCGGCGACGATGCCGCTCGCGGCCTGCTGCATTGTCGAGACCAGCAGGTCGGACCCGACGCAGGCCGTGCGCAAGGACTCCACGGCCGCTGGCAGGGCCGGCAGGATGCTCCGTTCCAGCAGGATTTTGGCGAACGTGAGGGGGGACAGGTCGCTGAAGAGAACGTGTCGGTAGGGCAACAGCACCGCGTCATTGTCGCCGGAGAGGGGATGGACGGGTAATCCCGCGGCTAGGACGGCCGCGCGATGCGCCTCCTCGACGGCGATCAGGACGGCATGCCCGCGCGCCCGCAAGCCCAGCCCCAGGGCCAGGATAGGGTTGAGGTCGCCGCTCGACCCGTAGGTTGTCAGGACGATGCGGGCCATGCGCTACCCGTCCGACGCGTCGGCGTCGGCATCCGGAATGCCGCAGATGGCGTAGGTCATCATCGCGTCAGCGAACGCCTCGGCCGCGCGCTCCTGCTCGACCGTATAGACGCCGGTGGCGAGCTGCGGGTGGTCGAGCATGAGGTGCCCGAGGCCATGAAACGTGGCGTGCTCCTGCTCGGCCTTGGGGACGTTGCTTGGGACGGGGATGACGATGTTCTCGCCGCGGTCGCCGCGCCGCTCAGTGCAGGAGTAGGTGGGTAACCAGCCGGGGGGAAGGCCGCGACGGGCGCGCACCTGGTCGAGGGCGTCGCGCAGGTCGGCGGAGGTGAACGGCGGGGTGAGCCCGAAGTCGTCGCGGACCATGCGCAGTTGCTCCACGCGCTTGGCCGCCTCGTCCGTCGGGGCGATGGGCGAGGACAGCTCCCCCTGCGCGTAGACCTCGGCGGCGTCGTCGCGCGGCGACTCCTCGCGCGCGCGCTGGGCGAGGTACTGCGGGGTCTCCTCGATGAGGTGGACGACGTGACCGTGCCGGGCGTAGCGGTTACGCTCGGGCGTGATGGCCCCGAACTGGCCGCCGCCGGGGATCAGCACCTTGAGCGCCTCCAGCATCTCGTCGGGCGTGGGCGTGCGCTCCGGGTAGCTGCCGGAGAGGTGGTAGTGCTCGCCGCGCTCGGGCTCGTCGTCCACGGTGATGAGGATGCGCAGCGCGCCGTCGGGGCCGCGCTTGCTCATGTAGACGGACGCTTGTGTGCCGGTCTCGGCGTGCTGGCGGCTCTCCCCTTGCTGGTAGTACAGGCGCCGCCCATCGGCGAGCGTCACGTCGCGCGTGGGCAAGGTGCGCGTGGGCATCAGTCCCCTCCTGATATGGTAGGCAATCGGGGTGTGCAAGGCATGCCACCCCCCCTCCCCCCATGATACGCTGTTGGGCCGCTGGGCCGCTGGAACTGCTCACCGATGAAGGGCGCTCGGTGGCTAGGACCCGATGACGGAGGGCATGGGCGAGGCGGCATTCGCAGTGGTCGATTAGGACGGCGCGCGGGTCGTGCGCGCAGTGCTGGCGATGGTCCCCTCCCCGGACCCGGCGAGCGGGGCGACGGGTGGCCTCGGCCCCGTCCCTGTTCCCCATTGCCCTCTCGCGCGGACGCCTGGGCCGTACCCTCCGCCCCGTCGCTGCGCGCGGGCGTCTGGCGCGGCGATGGTACTACCGGGGCGCTGGTACTAGCGCTAGGGGTGGTGACTACCCCAGGATAAAGAGTAGCGCCATCGTAGCGCCAAGCCCCCGTTTTCCTGTGTGAATCGTCGCTCTATCGTAGCGCCATGCCTTTAGCACCAGAGCGACGAATGGCGCCACGTTTTGGGGGCCAATGGCGCTACGATAGCGCCAAAATAGAGCTACGTTTCGAGGCCGTTGGAGGGCCAGTAGCGCCACATCAGAGAGTTGTGGTGGCGCTCCCAGGAGGGCTAGCGGTGGCCGTCGAGATGAGGCCGCACGACGTGCAGGACAGCGCCGATGAGCAGGACGGCGAGGGCCACATAGCCGCCGACGAGGGCGGCGGCGAGGACGGTGGCCACGACGTGGAGGGCAAGGGAAGACGCATGGGCCAGCGGGGTGAGGAGGTCAGCGAGCGGGCCGGTGAGGGCCGCGAGCACGAGGGCGGCGAGGCAGAGCGTCCAGACACGGGCGCGGACCTGGGCATTGTTTATGCGTTGCCTCCCACCGTCTGTCTCCTGTAGCGGCGATGCCGCCACTCGTCGCCCATCCCGGTCCTGAGCGTCGTCCAGTCCGATCACACAGGCATCTTACCTGACTGTACACCGTCCGCGTCCAGTTCCTCGCCCCGTGCGTTGTGCGTCGCGCCGGCCTCCTCGGCCATGGTCCCCTCCGTCGGCATGTAACTGTCACGGTTCACGGCTTGCGCCCCACGCCGGCGAGGATGCCTGCGCGGACGGGCTCATCCGTGAGCGGATCGCGCACGGCGTCCGGGTGCCAGAGGGGCGTCGGGACGATGCCTGGCTCCACCACGTCGAGGCCCTCGAACAGCGCCGCGATCCGCGCACGCGGACGCGCAATCGTTGGGTGGGTGGAGTGGCGGTAAATCGCCTCGAAGCGCGCGATCGTGTCGGGCGGCAATCCGTCTTGCGTCCCATGCGAGAGGACGACATAGCTTCCCGGCGCGATGGCCTCCCGGACGGCACGCACCGCGCGGCGCGCCTCGTCGTCGTCGGGGATGAAATGCAGCACCGCCACCAGCAGGAGCCCCAGCGGCCGTCGCAGGTCGAGCAGGCGGCTCGTTTCGGGGTGGCCCAGGATCGTCGCCGGGTCGCGCAGGTCGCCCTCGATCACGGCCACGCCGCGCGCGCCCTCCCCCTCCTCCTCGGCCAGGATCTCCCGGCTGTAGCGGACGGCGACGGGATCGTTGTCCGCGTAGACGACGCGCGCCCGCGGGTTGATGCCGCGCGCGACCTCGTGGACGTTGCCGACAGTGGGCAGGCCCGAGCCGATGTCGAGGAACTGGTCGATGCCCCGGCCGGCCAGGAAAGTGACGGCGCGGCGCAGGAAGGCGCGGTTGGAGCGCGCGGCCAGGGCGGCGTCGGGGAAGTTGTCGAGGACGTGCTCGGCGGCGGCGTGATCGACCGCGAGGTTCTGCCCGCCGCCGAGGAGGTAGTCGTAGATGCGCGCCGCGTTGGGCCGGCCCAGCTCCTCACCTATGCTATCGCTGTCGGTCATCGGCGTGTCCCCCCCCGCGTCCCTGCCCCGTGTCCCTGCCCGTCAGCCCGTCGTGCTGGGGGCACGACCGTCGGCCAGGAGGGGTGCGCGAAGACGAAGCGCAACACAGCCGCGGTCAGTGCCACCAGGGAAATGGTTGCGCTCAGGCGCGCTTCCCAGCACTGCTGAGTGCGGAACAGGTGGCGCACCAGGCGCGCCTTGAGCGGCAGGACGACGAGGAGCACCACGAAGCGACGGGGGCGCAGCCGCCGGCGCAGCCAGCGCCTGATGCGGGCACGGGACGTATCCCACAGGAAGGCATCGGGGTCGTCCAGGCCCGCGCCGATGTCGGCGTCGGCGTGGAGTAGGCGTCCGACCTCGTGGGAGGTGGCGATCCAGGCGCGGCACGCCGCGCAGCCGGCGGCGAGGTGGGCCGCCACGACTGTGGCCCGGTCCGGGGCCAGCGTCCCTTCGTCGTACGCCTGCAACTCGTCCAACGTGAAATCGTGCGCCCTCGCCAGCGTGGCCCCCCGCATCGTGCCCCCTCCCTCAGCGACTCCCGCTACGTCCGTTACTTCTCAGCATAGCGCCTCCGAAACTCCTCGTGGGCGCGCGTCAGGCGCTTCCGGGCGGCGTCCTCGCTGATGCCGAGCTGGACGGCGATCTCGGGGGTCGCGTAGCCCAGGTCGTCGTGCAGCACCAACACCGTGCGGAGCGCGGGGCTCAACTCGGCGGCGGTCTCGCGGATCAGCAGGCGCGCGAGGGGGGCCGCGACGCGCGGCAGATGGTGGCGCAGCCGGTCGAGCGCGATGTGCTGCCGTTGCCGCCGACGGATGTCTTTGAGCAGGCGGGTGAGGGCGATGCGCCGCAGCCACGGATAGAAGCCCTCGGGATCGCGCAAGTGGGCGAGATCGTCGTAGGCCGTGTCGAAGGCGTCCTGGGCGAGGTCGGCGGCGCGGGGGTCCCCCACATCGCGCCGCAGGGTGGCCTCGATGCGGGCGCGGTAGCGCGCCACCAGGCGCAGGAAGGCCTCGCCGTCGCCGGCCTGGGCGGCGACGACGAGGGTGCGGTCTGACGCGTCGTCCTTGCCGTGCATGGTCACCGGCCGGCCGTTCTAGCGCGCGGGCGATGGGCGAGGGGACTGCCCGCTCTGCCTCTCACTATAGGCCGTGCGGACATAGCGCGCAAAAAGTTTTGTCTCGAAAGTGCATGTCCATCCAGCGCGTCCTGCGGGACCTATACAGTAGGGAACATGCAGCGGAGCCCTCGACGCGGAGGCGTCGCCCCGGCCGCTGCGAGAAAGACGGGACAGATGCAGCCCACGACGATGATTTCACCAGTAGAGCAGGAGTCCGATAGGCGGAAGGCCACGGCCGCATCGTTGCGCCGCATTCCCCTCTTCCGTGAGGTCCCCGAGGAGGTCCTCGCCCCCCTCGCGGCGGCCAGCAGCCGTCAGGTCCTTGGCCACGGCGACCTCCTGTGGCAGCCCGACCAGGAGATCGAGGCCGTCTTTGCCCTCGCAGCGGGCGAGGTGCGCCTGTATCGCCACCTGGATAGCGACAAGGAGGCGATCGTTGCCCTGCTCGACCGCGGACAGGTGTGCGGCCTGACCGACCTGTCCGCCGCCTTCGTGCCGACCACCAGCGCCCAGGCCTTGGTCGACGAGACCGTGGTCTACCGCCTCCCGCGCCGCGACCTCGTGCGGTCCCTGCGCGTCGATCCGGACCTCGCCCTGCGTGTGATCGCGCTGGTCGGCGGGCGTCTCCGCGAGGCCTATGACGTGCACACGCTGCCCGACGCGCGCGCCCGTGTGGCCTACATCCTAGCCTGGATTATTCACGAAAACATTCATCGAATTGGATGGGCTACTGATGGCGAGCCGCGAGGGCTACGACAACCCATTTTGGGTGCCTGAAGCGGCTCTCTAGCCCATTCAGGGGGCCTACACCGCTCGACGCGCGACCAGATGCGGCCAATCTGGTTCGACAGAAATGCTCGTGAATAATCCAGGCTAGCGCACCTGGCGACGGCCAACCGCGAGCGGACGGTGTGGATGACCCACGAGGAGCTGGCGCCCCTGGCGGGCGTCGGCCGCGAGGCGATCACCCGCTACGTGCTGCCCGACTTGCGGCAGCAGGGCCTGATCGCGTACGGGGAGCACCGGCGTGGCATCCGCGTGCTGAATAGTCAGCGGCTATTGGCCCTCCCGAGACACCGCATGTGATGTGAGGTCACAAGAATGTGATGTGAGGTCACATTCTTGTGACCTCACATCACTGACAGGCGCGCCCGCGTGCTGTACCGTTGAATCATGCTCCACTGATGGCCACCGGCCGCGGCTACCAGCGGGGCAGATGGCATAGAAAGGTCAGATGCTTTGATCCCCCGTCTCAGTCTCCTGAACGTAGACGCACTGCGCTTGGATGAGATCGGACCTAAAACATGGGCCGCGTGGGCTGATAGCTTCCTTGCCCCTTTTTGCGCCATGAATGAGGTGCGGTAGCCCACGACCGATGGCCACGGTTGTGGGAGCCGTCGAGGGTGAGAGGCGCGATTGGAGAATACCGGTACCCGGCGCGTCGGCTCCGACTATCAAACCGTTCGCATCGTCGAGAAAGGACAAGCTCAATGACCACGAACATTCCCATCCGGCGCGCCTTCACATCGTTCGCCATCGCTGCCGCGCTCGGCCTGGCGCTCGTGCCTTTCAGCGCCAGTCATGGCCCAACCAAAGCCTACGCTGCGCAGTGCAACATTCAGCCGAGCAGCCAGTTTTGCGACAACTACTCTGCGTCGGAGTGCAGCGGCGACGCCCAACAGCTCGCTTACCACGACAACGGCTACTTCCGCGTGCGGTTCTACCATTCGCCGAGCTGCCAGACGTACTGGGAGTTCTCCGCCAAAGACGCAGGGGCGGACCCGTACATCGCTGCTACGGTGACAACGAATGATGGCCGCAGCACGTCGTCAGGGTTCGTGAACGCGTCTAGCGCAACTTCGGCCATGCTCTGGTGTCACGGATCGGGCACCGCTACTGGAACGGGCGAAGATAGTCTGAACGGCTACAACGACGACCACTTAGCCTACCACGACTCAGCGAATTGCTGAGCGATGAAGCCCCGCATGTCGCTCGTCTCATTTGGATGACGATGAGCGATCAGGCATGACCATCCGAGGTGGAGCGCGGGACTCACGAAGTCCCGCGCTCCGCCTCAATGATGGAAAGCGTCGGCTGTGGGCGTGGCGTGGGCGTGGCCAACGGCAAAAAGCGCCGCACCAACGAGGGCATCCAGGCCCAAGGATCCGCGGCATCGATGCGTCCACTCGCACTGAGCATGAGCAGGCGTCCGGTCCGGTCATCCAGTACAACCTCGTCGGGCCGACCGCCAACCGGAAGACGACGGAGGAGTGCTCCGTCGCTGTCGCGCAGCACGACGACGCCAGACGGCTGTGCGGAGACATCAGCGCCGGGAAGCCGCTCCGTCGCGACGATCAGGTGCTCACCACTGCTATCCAGCATCACCGATTCTCGCGCCATATCGGAGGGGAGCGCGACCGTATACGCCACGCGCCCGCTCGTCCCGTCGAGCGCGTGGAGCATCTTGCTCGCGGGGTCCGCGATCAAGACGCGCGCGCGCCGCTCGTCGACGATGAGCGACAGGTCGTGGAGATGATTGGCGTCTTGGAAGAGCCCCCCGGACGACGCTATACCGGCGAGGGGAATGCGCGCGACCGAACGCCCGGTCCGGGCGTCGAGCACCACGGCGCGTCCACTCTGAATGGCGAAAACGCGCCCCGTGCGTGCGCTCACGAGCAACCTGGCGGCACCGGGCGGCGCGAACGCGGTTGTCCACCTTGCTTGCCCACTTGTCAGGTCGTATGCGCCCACGGTCCCCGTGGCAAGATCGGCGACGTAGAGGTCCCCGGTGCGGTCGTCGACGACGGCCGCGCTCACGGCGACGGGACCGCCGCCTCCCGACCGCACAACCCGCTGCGTCCACCGCACGCGGCCGCTGGTCCCATCCAGGACGCTGACCGTTCCAAGCGTGAGATTGGTCAGGATGACGCAGCCCGCGCGCGGATCAACGGTAAAAGCATAGAGCCCGAAAAGGCCGGGCGCGGGTAGGGTCACGGTAGCGACCATGTGGCCCGTGGCCGCGTCGACGACGGCGACATGAATGTGACCGCTCAGGATGGGGAGCGATGAGAGGGCGAAGACGCGGTCCGTGCGCGGAGAGTAAGCGATGGGATCGGAGAGCGCGCCCGGCGGGAGGGCCGTGCGGCCGAGCACCCGCCCGGACCACGCGTCGAGGAGGCTCAGCGTAGCGGTCGCGGAGGCGGCCTGGTTATGGAGCGCCGTCACCACGACGACCCGTCGCCCGCCGTCGGTAATGGCAAGGTCGCGCAGGAAGCTAGCGCCCGGGGAGGGGACCAGATCGACGCTGCGCACGAGGGCTCCGGACGCGCTGTCGCGCACCTGGAGCCGGCCGTCCGGCCCGCCGATGAAGGCGCGTCCGGCCTGCCCATCGACGATCAAGCCCGCCGAGCGGGCCGGCAGGCTGACTACCATGACTTCACTCCTTGCTGACTGGTACGCCCATGCGGCCCATACGCACACCGCCGCACCGCCTAGCACCATGATGGCTACCAGAGTCGCCCTGATCCGAAAATGCCGCTGTCGCATCGCCTGCTGTCTCCTTAGCGGCCGCTTAACCTTGACCTATGGTCGTATCCCTCAGCCACCGCCGTTGCTCCCCAACTCACCACGGTGTCTATACCATTTATGGCCGCATTGATGTAAGGTGGGGTTAGTAACCGATCATGGTAAGGGTAGATCGCTGGCGTCCCCGAAATGAGGGAATGAATGATTCATCACATGCGCGCGCTCCCAGGCATCGTTATTGTTATCGTTGTTGGGATCATCATAACGGGGAACACGCGTGCAGCGCGCGCGCTCGGTTCCGCGTCGCCTAGCCGCAACAGTTTTCCAGTTCAGGCACCCGCTATCCCGGTCCCGCCGCCATTCCCCAGCCCCACGTCCGTCCCGCCGCCGCTGCCCCTGGCACCGGCCTACGGTACAGTGCCTGGCTGGCTGCACACGGGCGGCGTCCAGATCCTCGACGCGCGCAACCGCCCCGTGCGCTTGGCGGCGGTCAACTGGTACGGCACCGAGGGCGGTGACTTCGTCTCCGGCGGTCTGGCCTACCGTCCCTACATGGACATCCTGCGCACCATCAAGCACCTCGGCTTCAACACCGTGCGCATCCCCTTCTCCAACCAGATGGTGGAGCAGGACCCGGTCGTCGTCCGCCACCTTGAGGCCAACCCTCAGTTGCGCGGCTTGCACGCCATGGCCATCCTCGACCGCATCGTCGCCGGGGCGCGCCAGATCGGCCTGATGGTCATCCTGGACAACCACCGCTCGGAGGCCGGGTGGACGGCGCAGGAGAACGGCCTGTGGTACGACCTGCCGCGCTACACGCCGCAAAGCTGGATCAACGACTGGGTGAGCGTGGCGCGCCGCTACGCCAACAACCCCGCTGTGGTCGGGTTCGACCTGCGCAACGAGCCGCACTCACGCGGTCCTAAAGAGGAGTATGTGTCTAATGGGTATCTACGCAATGGAGCGACATGGGGGCCGTTCAAGGGCGTGGAGGACCGGGCGAGGGACTGGCGCCTCGCGGCGGGGCAAGGTGGCAACACCATCCTGGCGGTCAGCCCGCGCGTGTTGATCATCGTCGAGGGCACGCAGATTTATCCTTATCCCAATCCTGACCCTACCAAGCTGTGTCCACTCAGCAATGCCCCACCATACGGGAGTTCGTGCGCAGACCTCTACTGGTGGGGCGGCAACCTGGCCGGGACCAAGGACTTCCCGGTCGTCCTCAACGTGCCGCACCAGCTCGTCTACTCGCCCCATGAGTACGGGCCGCAGATGCACGGGCAGCGTTGGATTGTCCCCACCATGACCGAGACCGATTGGCAGCACCAGATGTACAAGCACTGGGGCTATCTACTACAGAGCACTGGGCCAACCGCCGTCCCCCTCTGGATCGGCGAGTTCGGCACGCCCACCTGGACGAGCAAGGACGTGTACGACACGCGCGGCGACTCGCAGGGCCGGTGGTTCTCGGCGCTGGTCGACTACCTGTGCCTCAATCCCAGCGTGGGCTGGGGCTACTGGAGCATCAACGGCACGCAGTCGAGCACCGGCGGTCGCTCCTACGGTGCGCGCGACAGCTTCGGCTTGCTCACGCGCGATTGGGCACACGTCTCGCTGCCGCCACTGGTCAAGGCGTTGCATCCCATTATGCCCACATAACCTTCGTCAACGGTCAGGTCCACTGTCACGATCCGGTGCCCCACGATCGCGCCCCTCATCGCCCTCGGCGCCCTGGCCGCGCCCTAGTCCCTCTTGCTCTTGCAGCAGGTCCTCCAGCATTGTCGCCGCGCCCCGGCCAGTCCCGGTGGCTGCTCGTCCCCAGCCGCCGCCGCGGCCTCCCTCCGCGCCCATCCACGACTCCGGCTCCCGCCCCAAGCTCTCCCAGGCCTTGCGCACCGTCCGCCGCGTGTCGTCGTCGATATGCCACGACGTGCGCTCGTGGATGTGCGGACTCCTGGGTGGTCCGGCGTCTCTCCGTGGAGCATATTAGGCCGGCCTTGGTGAACGTGGCCACCCACGGGTCGATCATGGGTCGATGAGCCAGGCACCCTCACTATAGACGAGCCGGCGTTCCTCGCGGCGCGTGTCCAGGGTTGCAAGCTGAGCGGGGAGCGCCTCGAGCGCCTGTATTATGTCGAGTGCGTCGCGGCTTCTGAGCGAGATAAACACGTCATCGGCCTTGAGCTGGAGCGTGGCCGGGGCCGGATGCTCCCCACCCCCACCCCTGACCCCGAGGGCAGCGGCGAGGGCCGGGGCGACACCGGCCGGGGCGACACCGGCCGGGGCTGAGGCGGGGACGACGAGCCGAACCAGGGGCAAGGGTGGACCGGACGCGGCCAGCAGGAGCACGCCCGAGGGGTGCTGCTCCTCGCCGCGCACGGGGAGGAACGTGTGCCGCGTGACCGCGACGCCGGCGGCGTGCAGCGCGTCGGCGAGCAGGTCGGCGGCGGCGGCCGTGACGTGATCCGTGGTTAGGGCGATGTGCGTCGGTCGGGCGTCGTCTATCGCGTTGTTTGCGTGCAGGTCGGTCATATCCGTCCCTTAGCCGTCGACGGCCTCCAGGTCAGCCCAGAGCGCCTGTCGCAATTGCTCCCGGTCCGCACGCCCATGACCGGCCTGGAGCAGCATAAACGAGCGCAGATCCTCGGCGCGCACCCATGTTGTTGACGGTGCTATCTGCGTGTCCGTCGACACATCCGTCCGGTTTCCTTGGACGCTGCTCGTGTCGCGGGCCACCTTGGAGGCCGCCTCGGGGGCACCATGATCGCGTTGGTCTTGATCGGCGACTCCGGCGCCATGACGCGACGCGGCCGGTCGCTGCATCCCCTCGGATTGAAATTTATTTTCAACGATCTGCACGTCGGGGTCGTGCGCCGGAGGTTTCACGTCGCGGACGCGCAGCCGTTCGCCCTGTGCGGCCCGGCCCAGCAACGCGCCCCGCTGCTCCTCGTCCGTGTCGCGCGCCATCTCCTGGGCGACGGTGACGCCGAGCGCGCCGCTGCGCACGGCCGCCTCAATGCGCGGGTCCTCGATCAGGAGGAGGCGATTGCGGACGTAGGTATGGTTCAGGTCCAGGGACACGGCGAGGGCGTGCTGCGAGAGGTGGAGGCGGTCCATGAGGCGCTGGTAGGCCCGTGCCTCGTCCACGGGGTCGAGGTCCTGCCGTTGCACGTTCTCCAGGAGCGCGAGCACCTCGGCCTCGGCGTCGTCGATCTCCCGCACAACGCAGGGGACGGCCGTCACGTCGGCGCGTTGAGCGGCGCGCCAGCGCCGTTCGCCGGCGATCAGTTGGTAGCGCGCCTTGTCAGGGCGCACAAGCAACGGCTGCAACACGCCGTGTCGCCGGATCGAGGCGGCCAGGTCGTCGAGCGCGGCGTGGTCGAAGGCGCGACGGGGCTGGTGCGGATTAGGGTCGATCAAGGCGACGTCGATCAGTTTGGCGTCGGGCAGGTCCTCGACGCCCGCGGCCTGCGGGGTGAAGAAGCCGGCCAGCGGGTTGCGCCCGGCCGGCCGCGCCGTCGTTTCTCTAGGCATGGGTCGCCTCCTCGACCGGGCGCGGCGTCTCGTCCACGCCCCAGGAGGCGAGCAGCGCCGCGGCGACGTCTCCGTAGGCGAGTGCGACATCGCTCTCCGCGGCATAGTCCGTGATGGAGAGGCCGTGCGCCGCCGCCTCGGCCGCCTTGATGCTGCGCTTGATCTCGCCCAGCAAGGGGACGCGTCCCGCGAGGTGGGCACGCACGGCCTCCGCCGTCTCGCGCCCATGGAGCGTGCGGTAGTCCACCATGGTGAGGAGGACACCGGCGATCTGGAGCGTGGCATTGAGCTTCGACTTGCGCACTTCGGCGATCGACTCCATAAGCAGGCCGAGGCCATAGGCGGCGAGGTACTCGGGCACGACCGGGATGACCACGGCCGTCGCCGCCGTCAGCGCGTTGATCGTCAATAAGGAGAGCGACGGCGGGCAGTCGATCAGGACCACGTCGTGCGGTGTCGCGGTCGCGGCGAGCATCTCGGCGAGCACGTATTCGCGGCGGACGGCGTGCTGCAAATCGACTTCCGCGCGCGCGAGCCCGATATTCGTGGGCGCCAAGTCGCGGCGCGGTTGGAGGGCGTGCAGATAGGGATCGAGGGTGAAGGCATCCCGGTCGGCGAGATAGGCGGTCATGGCCGTGTACAGGGTGGTGGTCAGGGTATGTGGGGGCACACCGGCGGCGTTGGTCAAGCTGCCTTGCGGGTCGAGGTCGACCAACAACACCCGCTGGCCCCGGTCGGCCAGGGCGGCGCCGAGGGCGAGAGCGGACGTCGTTTTAGCGACTCCACCCTTTTGGTTGGCGATAGCGATAATCTTTCTGTTGCTCATGTCGGCCTTCCCGTGTCGTCTTATCATTTTGGGAGTGATCGTGGTGGTTCTCCTGGGCGCGGAGCCGCCGGCGCTCCTCGCGCCATAGGATGGGACGCAGGTCCACGCGGACCAGTTCGCCACGGTCAGGGTCCCAACGGCGCGCCAGGCGCGCCAGGCCGCGCCGCTGCAGGTGCTCCAGGTTGGCGTCCGCACGCGCGGCCGGGATGCCCGTCAGCGCGGCGAGTTGCGCGGCGACGGCGGCGAGCTGTTGCCGCGTCCACCAGGGGGCGTCGGGTGGGTCGTCGCGGTCGGACTCCTCTTCCAGGTGGACGATTTGGCCGCGCAACATGCTCATTGTAGGGGTGACGATGCGGACGTGGCTGCCGGGGCCGCAGACGGCGATGCGGACCACGGCGATGTCGTCATCGGAGGGCGGGGAGCCGGGGCGGGTGATGCTGAGATGGAATGCCTCGCTGGTGGGGGTGTCGGGATCAAAGCTGACGACGACGCCCAGGCCGTCCGCGGTGTGGAACGTGGCGGCACGGAGGCCGGCGAGGGTAAGCGGTCCCTCGTAGACGAGGCGGCGGTCGTCGATGAGCGTGAGGTCATGGGAAGGAAGAGAACGTGTCCTCATGCCACCGGTCCTCCCTCCTCGGTCTGGCCAAGGGAGCGGTCGAGGATGGCGCGCACGCGGTCCTCCAGGCCCGGATCGGCGGGGTCGAGCGGGGGGGGGACCGCGCCGGGCGCCGGGGACGCGAACAGGGGGAGGCCGGAGCGCACCAGGGCGGCGAAGGCCGCCTGGAGCGTGGCGCGCTCGGCGGTGGTCAGGGGGACGGGAGCGGCCGGTTCGCTAAAGAGCGGGCCAGTGTCGCGGGGGTCAGGCGTCGTGTCCATCGGTCGTCTCCTCGGGGGGGTGGATCGCTCCCCCCTCATCGAGCGGGTGGTGCGGATCGGCCGCGTGGGCGGGGACGGATTCCTCGGACGCGGCGGGGGCCGTTCTCGCGCGGCGTTTCTTGCGCGAGGGGCGCCCGACGCGCCCCAAGTGATCGCGGCGATACGCCGCGATCGCGTCCGCGGTGACCATGTTGAGGCGGGGAGTGACCCGCACCACGGCCAAGGTGCCGGCGCGGATGGCGCCACGGACCGTATCGTGCGCGATGCCAAGCTGAGCGGCGGCCTCGGCGGTGGTGAACAACGGGTGTTGTCCCCCCGCGGCGCTGATGAACAACGGGTGATCCTCATCCATGCCCTCATCGTACCGCCTGGAGGACGGCGCGTGCACAGAGGGTGGGGGTGTCCGTGTGATCATACCCGTTGCGCACGCACAGGAGCCGTTGTGTCCGTCAGGTCGTCCATCGGTGTCATCTCCTCTTGCGTTGCATTCTACGCGTTAACGCACAGGCGTCGGCGGCGTCGGCCACGTCTCCTATGTTATGTCAACTTTTGTCGGCGCTCGCATCGGTCGTTCCTGTCGCTCCTGCGGGGGGCATCGGCTGTGAGCCGGCCGGGGCAGGCACCCCGGCCGGTGTTGGTCTGGCGGCCTCTCGGTCGCGCCGTGCCTGCTAGGCGCGGGCGTGGGCGTCGCGCCAGCGGCTGCCCGCGGTGGCCAAGGCATCCCCGGCGATGAGGGTTAGGGCCTGGGCGACGGCGTCGTCGACGATGGCGACGCGCCAGCGGACATACGCCTCGAAGTGGGCCTCGTCCTCGCCGTCGCGCGCGTCGCGGTCGGTCCAATGGTTGAGTTGGTCGATGACGGCGCTCACCGCGCCGTCGATGACCTCGAACAGCGTGGTGGGCGCGGCGTCGAACGGGGTGGGGGCGGGTGCGGGGCGCTCGCCGCGTCCCTGGTCCAGGACGATCATCTGCGACATGGCGTGCATCTCCTGTGGGGTGGGCGGGCTGGCCTGTGGGGGGGACAGGCCGGCCCTTTGACGTGTCTGTGGAGACTAATACTCGCGGGGCAGCAGCAAGGTGGTGGCGTGGCGGCCGGCCTCGGTGATGCACCAGAGGCAGCCACCACCGGGCAGGTGATAGACGCTGAGGACGCGGGCGCCGTCGCGGATGGCGTCCTCGTTGAGACCCTCGTCCTCCGGGCTGATCTGGCCCCAATCGCCGGTCCAGTGGCGGGCGAACAGGAGGGAGGGCGCGGTCCTACCGGCGGCGCAGGCGTCGAGGGCACCCACGGTGGCGGTGAGGACGCCCAACCCGAACAGGGCAGGCACGGGGAGCAGGACGCGGCAGCCGGCGCAGGCGCGGCGGGCGATGGTGGGGCGGCCGGTGGCGGGGCTGGGAACGGGGATCACGGCGTCCCCGTACGGGCGGGGGGGCAAGGCGAGGCGGTGGAAGCAGGCGGCGCAGCGCAGGCGGGCGCGGTGCTGGTAGGCGAGGGGCAGGGGCGCGACGGGGGCGGCAAGGGCGGTGCTGGTCATGGTGTGTACCCTCCTGGGGGGTGGGCCGTGGGCGGGGACAGCACGCCGCGCCCACGGCGGGTGTTGAGGTTAGAAGGGGATCGCGCCGTCGAGGCCAACGCCGGCGCTGAGGGCGATGGCGCGCTTGGTGGGTGGCTCCTGCATGTGGGCGACGGGGCGATGCCGCTTGAGCGCGGCGCGGTAGGCCCGCTCTAGCTGCGTGTGGTGCGCGTGGCAGAGGCCGCACGTAGCGGGGCTGGCCTTCCAGCCGTCCACGTGGTGCCGCTCCGTCGCCTGGGCGGTGCAGCCCTGCCACGCGCAGCGGCCGAGGGTCGGCGTCGCCGTGCGGGCGGCGGCGCGGGCCTTGTCGCCGGCGGCGTTGCGCCCCAAGACGGGATCGCGCCCGAACTGGGCGCGGTAGCGCGGGGCGAGCTTGGTGAGCAGGTACTCCCCATAGCCCCGGTCGAGAGCGACTTGAAAGCCGCGTTTGCCGATGGCGCTCATGTGCGCCTGTCCGAACGTGCGGTAGGTGGCCTGGCCGCCTAGCTGGCCGATGCGGCGGCAGTGGGCGGCGCGCTCGTCGGGTGTCATCGTCCGTTCTCCTCTCTGCGGCCCGTGGGGCATGGGGGGAGCGGGGGCAACCGCTCCCCTCATGACCTAGAGGGCGGCGCTCCAGTGGGCGATGAGCGCGCGGCAGGCGGGCTGGCAGCCGTGGCAGGGGGGGCAGTAGGTCAGGTGCGCGGGATCAAGGGTGAGAGGGCGATAGCGGCGCAGGGCGGCGCGGATGAGGGCTTCGACATGATCGCACCAGCCGCGCTGGGTGCGGCGGAACTGCTCACGGCCGCTGGGGCAGGTGCAGGAGAGCACGCCGCTGGGGGCGAGGGTGACAACATGCCAGTTGAGGGGGCAGCCCTGGTGGAACAGCGTGACCTCGTAGTGGGTGTCGTCGAGGATGCGGACGGTCCACCAGGTGGGGCGGCGATAGATGCGGGACGAGCGGCGGGGGGATGGCGTGGACTGTGCTACCATGGACACTGAAACCTCCCTGTAGGGGGATTCACGCGACGGGTCGCCCAACGTTTCCTAGGCGGTGGCGGCCCGTCTTTTTTGTACCCTACACCCTTATTATACAACCTACACAGGTTGAATTACAAGGGTAAAACGAGGGAAAATAGAGCAAAGCAGGCGCCTGTCAGCAGGCGTCGGGTTGTGGCATGCGTGAGGGGAGCGTCAAGCTCGATCGACAGCGGCCCCGGTAGCGGCGGTGCTACCGGGGCCGCGCTGCGTCGTGGGGTCGTCGCCGTGGGTGTCCTCGGCGTCGTCTGGCGCGGTGTGATGGCCGCTGGCGAGCGTCAGGGCCGGGGTGGGCTTTGTGTTCCTGCGCCGTTTGGGGCGTTCGTGGCGGCTCCTGGCGGCTTGTAGCGACGCCTGGAGGCTCCTGGTGGGTCGTGGGTGTAAGTCTCCACATTAAGTGGGCGAGGTCCACACCTAAAACAGGGAGAAATCCCACGGTGAGTGGGCGAGAAATCCCACGGTAGGTGGGCCAATCCTCCCGTTGATCCCACAGGAGGTGGGCCAATCCGTGCGCAGGGGAGGCACGTCCGTATCGTCTGCAGAGCCGGGACGAGGGCAGCGTGACCTCAAAGGCGGCGCGCGGTGGCCTGCGAGGGGCGCGTGGCGTTAGATGGCCCAGGGCGTGGGGGCTTGGTGGCCCAGCGACGGTGGGTAACGGCCCAGTGAGCGTAGGATCTTACCAGTGTGGGGCCAAAGTGGGGCCAAAGTGGGGCCAGTGTGGGGCTAAAAGGGCGGGCCGCGACGAAGGGGGAGGAGGCGGCCGCGCGGGTGGGGAGGAGCGATCCGCATAACGTGCCCTGCTGCAGGAGGGGTGGTGCGAGAGTAGGGCCATCACTGAGGCGTTGGAGGGAGCGGGGCTTCGAGGGCGAGGGCAGCGGTGATGGGCCGGTTGCATCTGAGCGTGGGGACGCGGTATCGACGGGACGAACGGGCGCGGGGTCATGGGCCAGTGGGGTGAGGAGGGTAACGATCGGACCGGTGAGGGCCGCTACTGTACTGTACCAACAACCTTAGAGCCCGCGGATGACACCACCGTCGACGGGGATGGCCGCGCCCGTGATGTAGCCCGCGGCGTCGGAGCACAGGAACGCGACGAGGGCGCCCAAGTCGGCGGGAGCGCCTACGCGGCCCCGTGGTACGTGCGAGGCGGCCTCGCGCACCGCGTCGTCGACCGCGATCCCTTGATGGGCGGCGCGCTGGCGCAGGCGGTCGGTCAAGATGGAGCCCGGTAAGACGGTGTTGACGGTGATGTTGTTGGGGGCCACTTCGTCGGCCAGCGTCTTGAGCAGACCCAGGACGCCCGCCCGCAGGCTGTTGGAGAGGATCAAGCCGGGGATAAGTTGCTTGACCGAGGTCGAGGCGACGGTGATGATGCGTCCCTGCTCAGAGGCGCGCAGGTGCGGCAAGGCTTCGCGCACCATGCGCACCACGCCGAGCAGGAGCAGATCGAAGGCGTCTTGCCACGCCGCGTCGTCGAAATCCGCGAAGACGCCCGGCGGCGGGCTGTCCCGTTTTAGATGGCCAGCGGTGCATCTTGGTGCAAGGCCCTGCCTTGACACCGGTGAGAATTGGTGCATAATGGTACCTATCACGTTGCACACCGTCTACCACGTAGAGGAGAACAGCATGAAACGTTGTCGGTCCGTCCGTCTTCGTCTGGCCGCACTGGCCGCACTGGCCGCAGCCGGCGCCCTCCTGGGGACGGCGCTGGCGCCCCTTGCAGCCGCAGCCTCCCCCTCCGCACCGGTCGGGCTCCGCGCCCACGGCCGGGCGGTCGGCGTCGCGGAGCTGGCGACGCCCCAGGGTGATGTCATCGCCAACCTCTTCGAGTGGAACTGGCCCTCCATCGCGCAGGAGTGCGTCACGGTCTTGGGCCCCGCCGGGTACGGTGGCGTCCAGGTCGCCCCGCCGCAGGATTCCCTCTCCCGCAGCGGTCCGGCCCCCGTCCATCCGTGGTGGGAGGTATACCAGCCGGTCGACTACACCCTGACCAGCCGCATGGGCACCGAGGACCAGTTCAAGGCCATGGTCGCCACCTGCCGCCAGGCCGGGGTCAGGGTGTACGTGGACGCGGTGATCAATCACATGACCGGCCAGGGCGACGTCTCGTACGGCGGGGTGCATTACGCTAAATACGACTACCCCGGGCTGTACTCCACCGGGGACTTCCACCACTACCCGGCCGATTGCCCGGAGTCCGACGGCGCCATCCACGACTTCAATAATTACCTGGAGGTCACCAAGTGCGAGCTGGTCGGTCTGGCCGACCTGCGCACCGAGTCAGACTATGTCCGCAACCAGCTCGCCGGCTATCTCAACAAGCTGCTCAGCTACGGCGTGTCCGGCTTCCGCGTGGATGCGGCCAAGCACATCGGCCAGGTCGACCTGGCCGCCATCACGGCCCGGCTGCAGAATACCGTCGACGGCACCCGTCCGTATCTCGCGTTGGAAGTCTTCCCCGGCGGCCCCGGCAAGCTCGCGCCCGCGGCGTTCGAGGGCGTCGGCAATCTGCTCGGCTTTGACTACGCCTACCAGATCCACGATGCCTTCAAGAGCTACACCACCCCACCCGGCGGCAATATCACCGATCTGCAGGTGTTCGGCGAGCCGTCGGGGCTGCTGCCCAGCGACAAGGAACTCGTCTTCGTGGAGAACCACGACACCGAGCGCAACGGCTCCACGCTCAGCTACAAGGACGGCGCCACCAACATGATCGCGACCGAGTTCATGCTGGCCTGGCCCCACGGCCGACCCGAAGTCTATGCCAGCTTCGCGTGGACCAACAGCGATGATTCCCCGCCGTCGGACGCCAACGGCTTCATCACGAACACCGACTGCGCCAACGGCTGGGTCTGCACCGACCGCACTCCCGGCGTGGCCAACATGGTGGGCTGGCACAATGCGGTCGGCGATGCGCCGGTTGCCAACTGGTATGACGACGGCGTCAACCTCATCGCCTTCAGTCGCGGCGATAAGGGCTGGATCGCCATCAACAACGAGACCAGCGCCCAGACTAAGACCTTCGCCACCGGGCTGGGCATGGGTGTCTACTGCGACATCATTCACGGTGCCATCAATGACGCGCGCTCGTGCTCCGGCCCGACTGTGACCGTTGACGCCTCTGGCCACGCCACGGTCACCATCCCGGCCAAGGACGCGGTCGCCTTCGATGCCGGTGACCTCACAGACGTGGCGAGTGGGACAGCCACGCCGCTGTCGACAGGTACGATGACCGGCACCGCCACGTCACCGACCGCGACCGGCACCGCCGCGTCACTTACGGCGACCGGCACCGCCGCGTCACCGACGGCGACGAGTACGAGTACGGCCCTACCGGCGACGAGTACGAGTACGGCCCTACCGGCGACGAGTACGAGTACGGCCCTGCCGGCGACAGCGACGAGTACGGCCCTGCCGGCGACAGCGACGAGTACGGTGCCGCCATCCGTAACCACCACGCCTAGCACAGCCGTACCGGCACCTCCGGTCTGCCAACTCTTCGCGCTCCCCGCGTTCGACACCGTCCCACGCGGGGGCGCGCAAGCGCTGGTCATCGCGGCGGCCCCCGGATCGCCGATCACGGCCACCATCCGGGCGGCCTACCCCCCGTCGGCGACGCTCTACACCGACAGCAGCCTGGACAGCTCCGACGGCTTTGGAGCCACGATCGCGGGCACGCGCGTGTCCGGGGGCTATCGCTACGCCTTCCGCGTGGAGACGTCGGGCTTCGCGCTGCTAACCTTCGCGATCCCCCGCGATGCCCGGCCGGGCACGGTCGCGACGGGCGTGGTGGCGCAGGAGCCGTGCGGCCTGTTCCGGACCAGCGTCACGTTCGAGGTCCGCGGCACAGTCACTGGTGACGGGACGGCGACGCAGACCGCTGGACGCACGGTGACGCTTGCGCTGATGCTCCCGCCGGGCGACAAGCTACCGGCGAGCACTGGGCGGTTGGTGCGACATGGTGTGGTGCGCGTGGTCACCCACACGCAGGGGCGCGGGCGCGCCGCGCGCACCACACGCGTGCTCCTGCTGACCTATCATCTCCGCGCGCGGCTCATCACGCCAAGCACACAACCGCACACCAGGCCGTACACAAAGGGGGGACAACCCACGCGTTAGCTCTCGCGGCGGGCGATGCCCTTGGCGTTGACACGCTTGCGGACGAGCTAAACGAAACGGGCTGCGCGCGCGGGGCGCTATCTCTGACCCAGCCGCCGCTCGATCGCGCGGCGCTCATCGACAACCCCGACCCGGTGGACGCGGCGCGGCCGGGCTTCGTCGACACGGCCAGGCTCCCGATCGTCCTGCTCGGGTGGGCGTGGGCCAGGGGGGTGAGTCCGACGACGACGGGGCCAGTGAGGGCCGCGCGCACGAGGGCGGCCAGGCAGAGCGTCCAGACACGGGCGCGGGCGTGGGTGTCGGTCATGCGTGAGATCCCACGGCTCGCCTGTCCCTCAGACGAGGCCGCTCGTTTATGTCGTGTGCCATGGCCCTTTCTTCCACTGTCGGTAACCGCTGCCCTGAAGGGTAACGACACGAGTCGCGGCGATACGGATGGTCAAAACAGCCTCCACGAGAGGCATGAGGGCGGCCCTTGTCGAGGGATTAGAGGCGTCGACGACGCATAATTATACATGGGCGGGCATGATTATACGGCCGATCAAGGTCCATGGCGCGCCTACGGCTCGTATCTGTCACCTCTCCCCCGTAGGTGGGCACCTCTATGGCATGGGTGATGGGCGCTGATCTCATGCATGCTGCATATGCAAAGGCCGGTCCACCACCTTGGTTAGCGTGACGGCGCCTATGCGCCGCTGACGCTGTCGGTCGCTTGGTCCAGCGTCATCGCCTGGCCCTCTGTCCTAACCCGAGTGGCTGAGGGGATGTCGAGGTGGCCGCGCGCCTCGGCCAGTACCCGTGCGTAGGTCGCACGCACCGCCGACGTGACGCCCGCCTCGGCGGCCGCGCCGAGGCTGTCCGCGAGCCCGGCTAACCGGATGACCTGCTCCCACTGCTGCGCGACGGCGGCCTCCTCCGCCAGCGCCATCAGGCATTCGGCGACGCCCGCCCTGTAGCCCAGGGCGCGACGCAGCGTCAGGCTCTCGCGCAGAAGGGCGTGCGCCTGGGGGAGGGCGCCCTGCGCGAGGGCGACGCGCCCCGCCCCGAGCAGCGCCCGCGCCAGGCCCCACGTGTCCCCCGCCTGGCGCATGAGCGCGATGCTCTCTTCATAGAGGGCGCGCGCGGCCGGGTGGTCGGGTGTCGCCGTGGCCAGGTCGTCGAGCGTCAGGGCAAGGCCCCATGTATCCCCCGCCTGCCGCCACAGAGCCAGGCTCCGGTCGTACAGGCTGCGGGCCGCGGTCGGGTCGCCGCCGCGGTCCGTCGCCATGCCTGTCACCCGGAGCGCGAACGCCTCGCCCCAGGTGTCCCCCACCTCCCGCAACAGGGCTGCGCTCTCGTCGCACACGGCCCGTGCGCCGGCAAGATCGTCCCGCGCGAGCGCGACCAACCCCATCAAGGCCAGGATGTGGCCGGCCCGCTGCGTGTCCCCCCCGTCGCGGGCGAGGGGCAGGCCGGCCGCGAGGCGCGCCTGCGCCGTCGTGCTGTCCCCCTGGAACAGCGCCAACAAACCCGCGCCGTAGAGCGCCCGCGCCCGCAGCGGCGCGTCGACCGTGGGCGGCGCCTGCGCCAGCATCGTTTCGAGCCAGCCGCGCCCCTCGCTCAGGTCCCCGCGGAAGTACCAGAACACGGCGAGCGCCCCCGCCAGGCGGAGCCCGACCTCGGCCAGGCCCCTGTCCTCGCGGCACCACCACAATGCAGCGCGCAGGTTATCGTACTCGCCCCCGAGGCGTTCCTGCCACGCTGGGCGCTCCCCGCTCAGGAGTTTCGGCACCGCCTCCTCCGCGAGGTGCAGGAAGAAGCCCGCGTAGCGCCGCGGGATCGCCTCTTTGTCCTCACTCTCCGCCAGGCGCTCCAGGCCGTATTCGCGGATCGTCTCCAGCATCGCGAAGCGCGGTTCGTGCGCGCCCTCCCCCGGGCCTCCCTCCGCGCGCTCCAGCAGGCTCGCCTCCACGAGCATGGCCACCCCGTCGAGCACATCCCGCGTCGGGTCGCTCGCCCCCATCCCGGTGCAGACCGCCTCCGCCGCCTCCAAGGTGCAACCCCCCGCGAACACGGCGAGGCGACGGAACAGCGTCTGCTCGGCGGCCTCCAGGATGTCGTAGCTCCAGGCGATCGTGTCCCGCATCGTGCGCTGGCGCGCGGGCAAGTCCCGCGCCCCGCCCGTAAGCAGCGGGAGGCGCCGCTCCAGGCGGGCGAGCAACGCCGCCGGCGGCAGCACCGTGAGGCGCGCGGCCGCCAACTCGATGGCCAGGGGGAGGCCGTCGAGCTGGCGGCAGATCTCGGCAATGGCCGGGGCGTCCGCGTCCGTGAGGGCAAACGCGGGCCGGGCCACGCGCGCCCGCGTCACGAAGAGCTGCACCGCCGCGATGTGCGCCAGGTCCGCAGCCGTGGGCGGACGGTCGGGCGCGGGGAGCGCGGGGAGCGCGAGCGGCGGCACGCGCAGTTCCTGCTCGCCGCGCAGGCGCAGCGGCACGCGGCTAGTGGTGAGCACCGTCAGGCGCGGGCAGGCGTCGAGCAGCCGGGCGACGAGCGGGGCGGCGGCGATCACCTGTTCGACATTGTCGAGCACGAGCAGGACCTGCTTGTCCCGCAGGTAGTCGATCAGGCCGTCCTCGACGGATTGGCCGCCGCGCTCGCGCAGGTCCAAGGCACGGGCGATGGTCGCGGCGACGAGCGTCGGCTCGGAGAGCGCGGCCAGCGCCACCAGGACGACGCCATCGGCGAAGCGGGCGCGCAGGGCGGCCGCGATGTCCAGGGCCAGGCTTGTCTTGCCGACGCCGCCCGGCCCGGTCAGCGTGAGCAGGCGTCCGCTCGCGCGGCCGAGGAGGGCGCGCGCCCTGGCCAGCTCGCGCGCGCGTCCGATCAGCGGCGCACGCGTCGCCGGCAGGTTGCCCAGCGGGCGGGCGGGGACGGCGGCGGGGGGGCGGGTGGCCGCCTCGGCCGCCGCGAACCGCTCGGTGAGCAGCAGGGCCAAATCGTCCGCGATGAGCCCACGCAAGTCGTCGGCGGTCGCGAACGCTTTGTAGCTGGCCGTGTCGTCGGCTTTGATCCGCGCGAGGAGGTCACCCAGACGCGGCTCGCGGTCCGGCGCCGGCCCTTTGATGTACATCAGTTTGGGCCGGGCGCCCGCGAGCGCGTATTCGTCCTCCAGCCCCGAGATGTCCTCGTCGGGCGCGACCCAGCCGTAGCGTTGCCAGTAGAGGCCGATGAAGATGTCGCTCTGGGCTACATAGGCGCGGTACAGCGCGCGCGGGGGGTGCGCCGCAGCGCCGAGTTCAAACAGCACAGGGGTCAGCCGTACTTGCTCGATAGCGGCGCGCGCCGCCGCCCGCTCCGGTGCGAGTTCCTGCAGCGTCGAACTGACGAACACGCGCAGACGCTGGTCTGGTGTGCGGATAGGGGTCGGAACGGCGTCGCTCATGGGTACCAGTATAGGACAACGGGGCGGCGCGCGGCGTTAACGCGCGGGGTAGTGAGGACAGCGACGAGCGCCGCAACGTCGGGCGCACCGCAGCAGGGATCGCTGGCGACGTGACGTGGTGGGACGTGTCTTTGACGCGGTGCTGATGGATGTACGCTCATGGTTGTCGTGAGGCTATCTTGGCGTAGAAACCGTAACCCGGCGCACTGGTCCTGGTCCATGGCTACTCGGCGCCCAAATACTGGGCGCGCAAGCGCGCGTAGCGAGACAAAGAGAGCACGACAAAAAGAAGATATGCGCGCCCATCACGTGCCTTGATGGTTCGCCCACACGTTCTGTCCGCTATCCTCGCCGCTGCTCTCATCGGGTGGTAGGTGGGCCGCCGGCCTGCATGACTATACAATCCCCCGGCTGGCGACGAGGGGCTTGTGCAGTAGGCTTCAGCCGCAGCCCAGATCGCTCAATGCACATCGCCGCTGTAATCCTTGGGCTCGTGCGTTACCAGGGGCTGCGCGCCCGACACGCGGCCCTCACGGTGTCGTCGCCGGTTGGGTCGCGCGCTTGGCGGGCTGCAGGCGCTTGGTGGTGGCGCTGGTGGCGTAGATGAGCCAGCGGTCCTTGTGACGCGTGTCACCGCCCCAACGGGCCAGGAGCGAACAGGTCGAGGCCGGCCGTGCGCGCGGCGCGGGCCAGGGCGAGGCGGAAATAGGGGTCGCCGAGGGCGGTGGGGATACCCTGCATGACCCCATAGTAGACGACCTGGCCGGCGAGGACGAGGCGACGTAGGCGGGCGGCGTCGTCGCGGACCCGCGCATCCGGGCTCTGCGCGAACAGGGCGACGAGCTGGGGGAAGGTGGACTCCGCCACGAGGCGGGCCAAGCGCTCGGAGGTGAGGGGCGGCGGTTCGGCGGCCAGGAGGTGTCGCGCGCACACCACGAGGATAGCCACGGCGGCCTGCTCGTTCCAGCCCGTCGTGCCCGCGGGTGGCCGGCGCATCGGTTCCCTCATCGCGCGGCCCTCTCCCCCGCATCCTGCCCGCTTCGACGGGCGCGCCCATCGAGGCGGGCGGCCCACCCCTTGTGGCCCCGGTGGGCGCGGCGATACGCCTCGACCCAGGCGGGGCGCGTCATCCAGACACCAGCGCGCTTCTCGGCCTGCAACGCATGGAGGCGCCGCTGCCTGCGCAGGGTGTCGAGGCGACGGCCCAACAGCACGGCCGCCTCTCCAAGGGTGAGCCAGCCGTCCTCATCCGCGCCACCCTGTTCGTTCCTGGTCTCGTCGTCCATCGTGCCCTTCCCTCCCCCAGTATCGCAGGCACGCCCCGTACAACGTCCCCACGAGGGCTAACGGTGGCCGTTCAGACGAGGGCTAGGGGTGGCCGTCGAGACGGGGCCGCACGACGCGCAGGACGGCGACAAGGAGCAGGACGGCGAGGGCCATGTACGCACCGAGGAGGGCGGCGGCGAGGACGGCGGCCACGACGTGGAGGGCAAGGGAAGACGCATGGGCCAGCGGGGTGAGGAGGTCGGCGAGCGGGCCGGTGAGGGCGGCGAGCACGAGGGCGGCGAGGCAGAGCGTCCAGACGCGGGCGCGGGCCGGGGTGTCGGTCATCGATCATCTCCAGTGGCATGGTCCGTCAGACAGCCTCCGTCTCTCAGGGGACGCGGCGTCAGGAGGCAGGGTCGTCGGCGAGCCAGCGGCGCAAGGCGGCGGTGCGCAGGCGGGCGAGGGCGCGGGCCTCGGCGTAATGCACGGCCTGGCGGGAGAGCCCGAGGGTGTGGGCGATCTCCTGGAGGGTGCGCGGGGGCTGGCCGTCGAGGCCGTGGCGGGCGGTGAGGATGGCGCGTTGATGCGGGGTGAGTGTGGCGAGGGCGGCGCGCACGGCGGCGGCGACCTCCTGGGCCTCGGCCTCGCTGTCGGGGCGGGGGGCGGTGAGGTCGGGGAGGAGATCGCCCACGGTCAGGGTCTCGGCGTCGCCCACGGTCAGGTCG
>JAABUZ0100002229.1_pt1 | contig 32911 bp, 43 predicted proteins | sample 5562091 | NCBI WGS metagenome assembly JAABUZ01 (sample SAMN12813069, study PRJNA571459) | rock metagenome | isolation source: Antarctica rocks | place: Antarctica: Victoria Land, Linnaeus Terrace sud | collected 2015-12-21
ACCATCAACAACTAATACATAATCAATCCTAGATTGATCTTGAATTAATAACTCTGAAGTTTTATTTAACAAGTCAATCTCAAATGTAAATTATGTAATCAATCATTGATTGATCTAGTATTATTTATTGATTGATCATTATTTACATCATTGAATTTTCTTTTAATTAAGAATATATATAAAGCTTATTAATCATTTATCAATAACTCATCGATCAACAATTTATCAGTCATTTTGTCTCAGCAAGTTTTCAAGTTCTGAATGTTTATTTATTAATCAATTATTGATGTTATATTGATCACTGATTGATTAATTATTAATCTATGAATAATAACATACATCTTTCACATTTTTAGTATCATTAGATACTGAATTCTAATTATTCAGATTGAGAAACTTTTACTTCTCAGTTTGTATTTTTATTCATACTCAAAAATCGATAAGTTGAATTGATAAATAATTATTTCTTGATTAATTATTAATTAATTATTAATCAATAGAATTGATGTGATATATTTTAGAAGATTAAAAGTCATTCTGTTTTCTGTGAATTTAGATTACATTACCAGTAGCTCAGAAAAGCGGAATTATGCGCATGGTTGGGCAACCATGCTCGGACATTTTGCATGGTCGACCGAGCTTTAGCGTTGGTCGGCCGACATGTAGTCTCGTACTGTATGTACCGTAGTGTACCAAAGAATCAACAATCTAGGCCCTAGCCGACCCTGAAGATTTGCTGGTGCTGGATGCTCTGCAGAGTACAGTAGGCACCGGTGATGATGCCCCATCCACCCCCATACTCGAGGCCAATCGAGCCATGATAACGATCATCCTGGTCGGTTATCGCCAATTTCAACTGGTTCCCTCCACGATCCCCACATGGCGAAACAAAAGCAATCAATTCTCGGGGCTCTTCCCGTGCACGCTGCAGGCCAATCCGTTGCCATGTCGCTCCCCCGATAACCTTCCAGCAACATTTCTTTCCCCGACCCCCAATGCGAGTTCTGTGCGCCTGAGAGGAGTATCCGAGTACCTGCATATCATCGCAAGTGACCAGGAAAGGGCGTAAGGATGGAAGTGGTCGAGGACAACAAAGCCGTTGAGACAGGCGTGTTGGAGAAGGCGTCGGGTCCTTCGTCAGAGCTTTCGTCCGAAGTGGGCATCAACGCCTCTGGCCATAAGCAGGAGCTCGAAAGAAACTTCAGCCTTCTCAGTATCTGTGGTGTCGCCATCACCACCGGCGTGAGCTGGACATCCGTCGGTGGCAGTGTGGTAAATATCTCGATCAGTTGGGACTGGAATAAGAATTGACCATGATCAGGTTGTTGCTATCTACAATGGAGGTCCACCTGGAGTCATCTTTGAATTGTATGCTTGGAACCTTCAATGCCAAGAGGACAAGGCTGACCATGTTATAGTATCGCCGTCTCCGTCTTCTATTGGCTTATCGCCGCGTCACTCGCAGAGCTGGCCTCATCAATGCCGTCATCCAGCGGTGGTATGTCGCTTACAATCCAAACACTTCCGCACTTCCCATGCTGACCCTCTTTCAGTCTACCACTGGGCCACCATAACAGCGGGAAAACATGGTCGCCCCTGCGGCTTCTTCGCCGGCTGGTGGAACTTCCTCGCCTGGATCTTCGGCGCCTCCTCCATCACCGCCATCCTCGGCAACCAAGTGGTCGCCATGTACGCCGCCTTCCGCCCCGACTTCCAAGCCCACGCCTGGCACGTCTTTGTCGCCTACCTCCTCTGCGGCTGGATCTGCTGCGCTACCGTGCTCTTCGCCAACCGCGCGCTGCCGAAAATCGAAATCTTGGGGGGCTTCCTCATCATTGCGGGCGTTCTCATCACCATTATTGTGTGTGCCGTCATGCCCTCCATAAATGGCACGGGACATGCGTCAAACTCCTTTGTCTGGCACGATTGGTCGAACCAAACCGGCTACACGAGCAACGGCTTCGTGTTTGTCGCTGGTATGCTCAACGGCGCCTACGCCGTCGGCACCCCAGACGCCGTGACGCATCTCGCAGAAGAAATCCCACACCCCAGCAAAAACGTGCCCAAAGCCATCCTCGCGCAAATGATCGTCGGCTTCTGGACCGGCTTCCTCTACCTCATCGCCATCTTCTACGCCGTCAACGACCTCACCGCCGTCCTCACCTCCAGCTCCACCTTCCCCATCGCCGAAATCTACCGCCAAGCCACCGGCTCCGCCAGCGGTTCCGTCGGCCTCCTCATCCTCGCCTTCCTGCCCACCTTCGGCACCGCCATAGGCTGCTACATCACCGCCTCCCGCACCTTCTGGACCCTCTCCCGCGACAACGCCACCCCGGCCGCCAAGTTCTTCAGCCGCGTGCATCCGACCTTCAAGAACCCCTTCAATGCCATCGCCCTCTGCGGCGCCATCTGCACCGTCATGGGCTGCATCTACGTCGGCTCCACCACCGCCTTCAACGCCTTCGTCGGCTCCTACGTCATCCTCTCCACCCTCTCCTACCTCGCCGCCATCCTCCCTCACCTGCTCAGCCGCCGCGCCAACATCGCGCCGGGTTGGTTCTGGATGAAAGGGCCCGTGGGTTATATCGTCAATGCGACATCCGTGCTGTATATCATGGCGTTTATCGTCATCTTCTGCTTCCCGTTTGCGCTGCCGGTGACGGCTAAGACGATGAATTATGCGTCTTTGATCACGGGGGGGTTGACGGTGTTCGTGGCGGGGTTTTGGCTGGTGCGGAGGGGGAGTTATGTGGGGCCGCGGGTTGTGGCTGTGGGGGAAGGGGGGTTGGCGAGCGGTGCAATCTAGATGTTGATTTAAAATGGGAGGGGGTGGGTGGGGAGGAAGAAGCCGGAGGGGGGAAGAGGTGGTTGTATATATCTCTCTATATTCTCTTTCAGGATAATGGATTTTGGATTTGGATAAATCACTACGACGATTAGATTCAGGGTGTGGTGTTTAGGATAGATGCAAGCATATACAAACCCCTTAAAGGTTAAGTTTAGCAAGAACCCAACGTCCTTCCGTGATACCATTCTAACAACGACCAAGCGCGTATTGATTCAGTTGAACAAAAAATCTACCAGCGAGCATCAATAAACATTGAAAGACTAGTCTCGTTGAACTAATCATTGAACATTGCGACATGTAGACTCTTTATCTATCTCTCTCAAAATTATTGAACATCAAAGTTATCTGAACTTATGAATAACATCTTTTAATTGATCTTTCAAAATTCACAGATTGAAGAAAACTTTAGAACATCGATTTGAAAAAACTTGAAATCAGTACTTTCCTAAAGTAGAAATTTGTTTCATACGATTGAGAAAGATGAAGGAAACAGATCAAGAAGAACTAGAAAGAAATGACAAATGATTCAAAAAGAGGCTGGCAGAAAGCGACAAGAAGCTACTAGATTCACAATTTTCGCGCCCGTCTCGAAAATTTTGAATCTGTAAAGTCCGTCGCTTCCGAATTCTTTTCAATTCCTTCATTATATTTCTGATGATACTATTACAGAATTCAAATACTTTTTAACAATTTCCAAATATTTTTTTGTTGTATTTTATGTTGTGATCGTTGGATTGAGTGTACTGTACATTTAACAAATTCAATTCAATCTACCTTACTCTCGAAGGTGACGTTTGAGGGGCTAGGAGGCACCTCAACCCAACGACCTCAACCCCGAGGGTGTCGAGGCCTCAATTAGATAAGATAAGATAAGATAAGATAAGATAAGATAAGGGAATTTCTCACCTAGCAACATAACCCGCAATCATGCAGACTTCAAACGGTTAAGGTTGGAACACGTGGACTCATATCAGAATGCCTGGGGACAGGGACCCAAGCGCCAGCTTCGAGGATTGCATCTATGAAAGCCTCCCATCAAGCGTTTCTTCTCTCATTGACTTCCGTTAGTGCACGTCGTAAAGATTTCTTTCCTTATCTACTAAGTATCTCAGATTTCTCCGAGCTACCATCTCCGCTTACTTTCAATACTCTCATGATCTTTTTTCTAGATTCAAGACTACGTTGTTTCACGTCGGAAATCCGAGTGGACGACTTCACACATATGGGCAAATCTAATACTGGACCTTGCGATACCCGCTCTGTCTGTCGCAACTTGCACATTGAATCGATATCCACTAGTCACGTGAAACCCGGTACTCGCGCACCCGCTACAACCATGGGGCATATTGGTACGTTTTGAGAAACCGTTGGCGTTTCAGAGACCAAACAACAGGATTTGTACCGCAGGTCGCTTAAAGCCACCGCCGCAGTGCATACCTTGTTACTAAACATTGTTTCCTATATCGAGCTTCTTCCCAAAGTCCTTTCTAACGATTCGGCCGGATATGCAGACGCAGCTACCTCTCATTCGGCTCCTCTCAATTCGCCGCGCCGGATGACGCTCCGACGATGTAAGATCCCCCCCCTGAGAGACTCGAAGCTTGCCGCGTGAGACATTCTCCTATGCCGACAGCGCAAGACCTTCCGAATACTGTGCGTAATGACGCTGGAGTTGCTTTTCTATTTATAACTTTTGAAGCTGCACATATATGCAGCTCTCCTCTCTATCCACCTTGAAAAGTCCTTGCCCTTTTAACTCTCTGGCATAACCTCCACAAGGACTGTATAACAATGGCCCCACTATCACCTCAATTTTACATCGTGCTTGTCCTTCTTAACGCCCTGTTGCAGTTGTCCAATGCACAGCTCACAGGCACCCTTCGACACTCATCTAATGACCCGGAGATTCTTACGGTATCCATCGTTAACAGTGGCAATACCGATCTTTCGGTCTCTAACCGCAACAATGTTTTTGACACCCGCGGACTCGCCAAGGCTTTCAGCATCACGGACGAAAGTGGCAACGACATTCCAATCGCTTATACGCAATCGTTGTACCTCGACACCGGGAAGCCTACGCTCGTGGATCTGCCGGCTGGAAAAGAATTCAAGCGGCAATTCAATCTGACAGACTACGTCGATCTGGATCCCGAAGTGCAACCATATACGAAACACATCATCGTGTCTTTGGCATCAATAGTTCGCGGCATTGAGCACAGTTCCCGAACCTCGACCACTGAAGAAGTCGGAACCAAACACGCACAACTCTCGGACATTACCATAAAGTCCGAACCCCTCAAACTCACATGGACCGTCCATGGACAGCCGCATCAATCCGAAACCCGCCAGTTCAACCCAACAAGAGGCCTCCGAATGATTCCCGGCAAATGCGAGGGTCCCGACTACGAAACCATGAAAACCGCCATGCTAGACGCCGGCTATCTCGCCGGCGCTGCCCTCATCGCCGCCGCTTCTTTTGGCAACCTCCCCTTCAAATACTTCTTCGGCAGCGACCCCGCAACCGCGAACAAGGTAGCCGACGTGTTCACGCGCATCCAGCAGGCCCAATCCGGGAATTTGGATCTTATCGGCACCACATGCGAGGACGTCTACAACAACTGCGGCGACGCACACCCCGACCCGAACAACGTCGTCCCAGCCTACACAGCTCAGCTCAAAGGCTCCGGACGCGCCCCCATAATCGTCTTCTGCCGCGTCGGTCTCGCGCTCAAACGGAACCCCGTGCCCTGCACCGCTAACCCCGGAACCATATCCTTGGGCTGGTTGATGGTACATTCCATGACGAATATCTACCATATCCAAGGTCCCGGGCTGGATATCCAAGACAAAGGAGGCGACACGGCGAGGCAGATTGGCAACGAGGTGCAACAAGGGGTAGATACGACTATCAATGCGAAACCGTATGCGTATCTGGGGAGTTGGGCGTGGGATATGGGATTGGGAGGAGAGCCGTGGAATCAGCAAAAGGTTTGCTTGAACAACTTTTGGAGAGGGAATTTTGACACGACGTTGGCGCCTTTGGTGTGGCATGATGTCGTGGGGTAGGCTGACGTTTGGGTTGCGCAAAGGCTTTCTATGTATGCCGAGAGCTGTTGTAGATAGCGAAGCGCTGAGCTTGGGGATTTATTGCTCGAGGTTCGGTTTGGCTCTGGTTCGTAGATTATCCGTTCAAAATCATCTCATCTTCTGGTATAAGATTTCTTTTAGGTACTCTCATACCCTACCCTACTCTCTCAGATCAACCGTAGAATGACGTTGATTTGCGCTCACCAAACTCTCATCACTGTCATTCTTTTCTCGACTCATATCATACAATAACCTGCTTTCCTTATGCTTCTTCCTCAACATCTCACTCCAACTTCGTCCCTCCGCTATCAGTTTATCAAAACCTCTATATATCTTCCTTTAAACAGTCTTATATTTAAATATTTCCATTGCGACCAGCACCTATCTCGAGCCTCACCTTACCTTACCTATGCTATGCTATAAACATCATCTCCTTAACCTGACACGAGTCATCTAATTTGCTTGTTGCCATTCTTTTGCTTTGGGGGGAAATCCAGAAGCTTTCAAAGCTGCCATCAGCAGCACCTCGTCGTCGTCGGCGTCGTCTGTCATCGAAACCGCTCGCTTAGTCGGTGGGAATTGCTTGCGAGAGAGGACTGTTCAGTATTTCGTTGTCGTCGATTGCGTTTGAACCGACGAACCTTGCTCGGAGGCATTGCTCGAATCTCGTTGTTGTTGTCGTCGGCGTCGTCGGCTGCTCGCTAGTCGACGACGACGTTGCTCAGAAGGTCTGACTAGCCTGAAACCTCGGAACTTCTGTATATCCACCAAAAGGGGGGGCGACAAAAATTATGTAACCATAAGCGGCTGAGCCGAGGCGCCCCTATCCCTCCCCACCAAAATTGGATGTTTTGATGGGTGGGGGGTGGGGAATGCCTCAAGCGCTTATGGTTACATGGACTTTTTTTGTCGTCCACTGGTGAGCCGACAAAAGACTCGTAGGGAGCTGTGTCAGCAGGGAAGATAAGAAGAAGAACGTTTCACCAACATGTTTCTGGGCTCTAAGTCCTTGGCACCTCAAAGTGGCTTCTAGAGCTTCTTTGGGATACGAACGAAGATCGCCAAAGGGTGATGGGTAGGCCCGTGTTTAAGTAGGAGCATAGAAAGCTGACAAGGCAGTCTTATAATCTTGTAGTAAAGTAAAGTCATGGCCCGATAGAGTAGCTAATCAGTACGCGCACGCATTTTAGCGTGTGCAGAAAGCTCTGCAATCCTTGGCATTCATTTTTGCGCTACCCCACGGTCCCTTTTGTATGGGGAATTCGGAAATTCAACCCCACCAATTGCGGAAAATTGAAGCTATTCAGACCTCTTTGTTTGTTGACGTTCTTGTAACCGTTTTTATTCGAAATGCCTCAACGCCGAAGTCAAAACCTACCTCTAGATGATCTTCTCACCCCCTCTAGAGCATCCGAAAGGCGTAGGAAACCGACGACTCGGGCTGAACAGCCGTCAAAGACCACTGATCGAGCTGCCCCCCCCGATCGAGCTGTCCCCCCCGGCCGAGCTGCCCCCCCCCGGCCGTCGCCGTAGAGAAGCTCTCATTCCACCGAATGTAGATGAACCCCGATTGTCTTCAACTCCTTCACAAGCCTCGTCGTTGAACCAGCCTTCACGAATGCCTGTACAGGATAGATATTCATCTTTCGTATAGATCGAAAGAACACTTCAGCAATGCTCTCTCGTTCTAGAGGCTTGATAGCGAGCTGATTGATCAACGAGAGCGTAGGCTTGATGACGTCAGCCTGTGATCTCGTTGAATAAAGACTCATCCACGAACACGAGCTGTTCGACCGTCAAACGAAGCATGTCTGCTATTCAATTCAAACGAAGCTCATCGTTTTGTCTGACTTCTACACGCTGTCCTTTTTTATTACTTCAGCGTCTTCTCTTCAGAATTCTTGATATCGTGAATCGATGCATGTTAATGCCTCACTTCTCTCATATGTATCAGATCATCTCTTTCTGCATGATTCACGGCTGTTCTTCGAGATAGACTATGAGATCATTTTCAGCTGTCTTAAACATCTTGCGAAGAATTTCTTTGGGGCGAAACTGAGATTTAAACGATGACGAATACATGAAGAGATTCTCTAGAATGCTATACACTGTTCTAGAACAGCAGTGAACCTCTTCGACGATGACGGCGGGTTGTCAATGAAGTAGTAGAAGTCGTACGATTCTGAAGCGAATCGCTGCAGATAGTGGGTCGATCATAGCTGAAAATGCGTTAAGAACGTCAACAAACAAAGAGGTCTGAATAGCTTCAATTTTCCGCAATTTGAGGGGGATGAAGTTGAATTTCCGAATTCCCCATACAAAAGGGACCGTGGGGTAGCGCAAAAATGAATGTCAAGGATTGCAGAGCTTTCTGCACACGCTAATTACGCGCGCTAGCTAATTCGGTTCTTCAGCGCTTAATATTATTTATCTTGATCGTTTTAGAGACGAAGTTCGAGTGGTAAAGTGATTCTACAACAATCTAACAGTTATGCGTCAGATTTCATTATACCGTAGCAGTCTATCGCAGTAATCTACGAAGATCTAATGTTTCAGTACGAAGCTCAGTGTGAGTTCATTAAAGAGACTTGAGAAATCTCATCTCGAAACATGACATAACAAACGAGCGTCGTCAATGATTACATGTGCTTATATCTAGTACAGCGATCTTGATGTTCGCTCACAACTCAATAAGCTTAATGTTGGTAGAAGATCACTTCATTGTACTATCAAATGTTGAACGTGAACTCGAAACAAGAAACAAGATACAGACGAGAGACCAATCCTAAATTTCAATCCGAGCGAGACAGCACAACTACGTCTAGCTTTCTTTGCGGTCGCTGCTGAGGCACTGTCTTGAACGAGGGCGCAGGGACTAAGATGTGGGGTTGAGATGCGTTTGGTGTGGTGTGTGGAAGAAGAGTTATTAGGGAAGATGGGGAAAGGGAAAAGGGTGCTGTATCAGATGTGATGCGGTGTTTGATATGAGGATATTTAATTGTTATAGTGGGAATGGATATAGGCTGTTGAGCTGCTATTTCAGACATGGCATTCGCCTGAAATCGGTCTTACACCGTTCTTGCTGGAGTGGAGATCTTGTGGCTTTTTCGGATGTGATGCCGTTTGGATGCGCTCGTCTGAAAATATGATTCGTTAGGTCGCCTTGGATTGTTCTGGCGTAACGAGAAAAAGAAATCTAGCACACTGCTGGGTTATCGGACCCACGGTGGCGTTGGCGATTACGCTTCGGAGCGAGGATGTCCGCCTGCTTGTTGTGGCTTGTTCCAAAGGTTACCTGTATTAGATCTTTCATTCAAAAGCCGTATGGTAGACGTCGGACTGCGGGCGGCGGCCCCGGAGGCTCTCGAAGCTTTCTGTGACATACATATACAGAGATGCAGGATTTTTGGCCGTGAAGATGGCACCGTGGGTGGAAGATGGAGGACTCATCGGCTCCGGGTGTTATTCCCGACAGGCGAACAATGATAGAGTCGACGAGGAGGTTGGTCAAAACCCTGAGTAATCGTGTTTTGGTGTTTTCCAGTAGCAGTGCTTATGGACTGAAGCAACTTCATCCCATGGCCTTCCGCAGCAATGGAGCCACCTGCTTCCGGCTCTTGCTCACATTTTTCTGATTCCAAACCTTCCTAAATAGTTGTTCTTTTGGCCCTTCAGGAGATGTGTTATACTCGATAACACCGGGCACATTCAGCTCTTCAAGTCCGAGCTCTGCCGTTGCCTGTAGGGCAAATTTGGAGGCGATAGTGGCAACTGCGTGATGCGCTTGCAGCAACAATTGTCTCTGAAAGCCTTTTTCCTTGGAGGTGGATGTGGTCATGATTGCAAAGATTGAGATATCACAAGCAGACATGAAGTCGGAAATGGCAATGTCAAAGCAATCCCCTTCTTTTTCCGCTTTTCTTTCTTCCCATGATTTCCCAACGAGGAATTCCAACGGTCTGACGACCGAACTGATACCAAGCTTCCTTCCCCCCTCGATCCACTCTTTGTAATCTTTTCTCAGTATATCCTTGAGTGCCAGGCCTCCAATATCACTTTTGGCTGCATTGATCTCTGCGTAAAACTTAGCTCTATCCCAAGTCCTTGCCTCTCTTGCAGACGACTGAATCTTTGCTTCCAGGTATTCCACCGCGTCTCTATCCGCAGGAAAAACCTTCCCCTCGGCTGTTAGATTCGCTGTGTCGATTAGGATGCTCGCAAGGGCCAGCTTCGCAACTTGCGCATCCCACGTTTGTATGACAGCACTGTCATCTATGGCAGCCTCTCCTTGAGCGTGAGCAGCGCCTGACGTGAGCGAAGAGCTGGAACTTGCGTCCCAAGTGGATTGCAAAGTCCGCACGACAAGGCTAGTGCACGATCCAGAATGCTCGATTATGCGTGGCTCGGGATCTGTTTCTTGCGGCACAATGTTTTCCTCTTCATGATGGTCAATTACCCCACCTACACGAGAGCCGTATATAGAGCCAAGGGTCCCCTGTAACCTGTTGTGATCGACCAAGATCCAGCGGGTTTTTGCGGGCTTCAGATTTTCTTCAAGCTTGGAGGATGCGGGAAGGTCATCAAGTGTGATAAGATGTGAGGCGGAGATGTTGGCATGCTGGAATAGAGCGTTGAATTCAGGACGGAGGCTGATATCAGCAGCAAGGGTATTGAGTAATGGGATGTAGAGAGGTGTGAAAGCCGTTCGAGGCGGTGATAGAGAGCGGAGATAGGCGTAAAGGATTGAGGAAGTCAGAGAATCGAGGTCTGGGGTGGTTTGTTATTGCTGGATACGACATCGGAATGGACACAGTGGAATTAACCGGCAGACTCGTTTCCCACTACTATAGTTACTCTCTGAGACTGCTGTATTACTGTGTCGAACGTTTTCTTAGCGTGGGCGAGAAAGGCTCGTAGGGAGTTTCGTGGAAAAGTCATTATGGTAGGTCTGTGAAATGTATCTAACCCCGCTCAACTATCCAAGTTCAAGGTCCCGTGAGTAGAATTAGCCACTTGGATCAGCCGATCAAGATCAATGTTGGCTGTCCTCGATCTCTCTCTCTCCAAGGGAAACAAGAATATGGTGTAAAGTACGGTAGCATCTTCTCTATGTGGGATTCAGATGCAATTGTTGGCATGTCGGCGTGTCAACCCCGTCTGCCCGTCATAACGGGAATATCCGCACTAGTGTTGTGGCTAGCCCCCTTCCAGCCACCCTTATTTAGCTTCCTTTCAACTGCTCTTCGATGGGTCAAACTCATCCAAGGGCAAGGTATAAGAATGCTCACTATGCTCCGAGCAATTGTGCAAGCGGCATCTTCCCAGACTAAATCTTCACATTGAAATGAATCTCGCTCATATCGACGTCCAGAAGAATATCTGACGCTAAGCGGTCTGTAGACTGTCTGTAAACCGCCAGACCTTGAGATCAGATAATCTACAATTCGCCCAGGAGCTTGCTCATAGCCGCTTATCTTTGGGCCCTTGCCAGGCAACGGCCACGTACCATACGTACCTTAGGAGCGAGTCTGGGTTATGTCACGCGTTTCAGCTGCCATGCGAACATCAGAGCTCAATCTGAACTCGGGATTTCTTCTTTCGTTTAAGGAATCGCCTTTTTTCAACTGGAATTGAGAACAGTTTACGAAATCAGTTTCTTTCAATTTGATTTGAGACTATCCCCTCCACGAAAATTACCAAAGCGTCCACAGTGCCTAGCGACAGAGAGCGCTTCCCCGAGCTGTTTGTCGATGGCACCGTCGATCGCCGCAAATGCGAAAGAGAAGCAGGAATCCTGGTCCAATGCCTACCTCGATATCTACAAGGAAGCTCGCGAAGTTATTCTAAAGGACCGTTTACTCGAAATCGAGCTCAGACAGGGGTGGGAGCCGTTGTGTAAGTTCCTAGAAGATGAGATCCCAGCCACGCCCTTCCCTCATATCAACGAGACCACGGGTTTTCAAGCAAAAATGTTTTTTATAAAGAAGCGTGTATCGTTGAGAATGATTAGATCATTTGGTACTGGAATGCTAGCCGTCGCAGGTGTTGCGTTGGCCTACTACACCATTTATGGTTAAGAATCCGTTACAAGCGAGCAATATAACCAGATCTGCATTTGCTTCAAACGGTTTACTCCAAGGATTTTCATTTGAATACTAGCTATCCCTTCTTATACCAATCATATCCTCTACTCTCACCTCCCCCTCAACCACCCCCGCTTTCTTCAAAGCATCCACCGTCATCCTTATCGTCTCCCCCATCACCCCCTTTACCCCTTTCGCAAACCTTACCGTCTTCAACCACTTCCTCGCATCCTCGGCCGAATAATCCAACTCGGTACTAATATACTCCACCGCCTCCTCCTGATGTCCCTCAAAATAGCTAACCCCGAAATCCAACTTCTCAAACATCTTCTCCAACTCCTGTTTCCTCTCTTCCAAAACTTCCTCCCTAGCGACTATCTTCCAACTACTCCACGGCGTATACATCTCTCCTATTTTCTTTATTTCTCCATTGTCGTAATAGCGTTTCGACGTGAAATGCTCCCACATGAAGAAATCGGCCGTACCACCGTTCACCGCTTCCCGCAATTTCGCAAAAGTCTGAAGAGGAACTACCGAGAAGGGAGCGTCCCCTGCAGCTTTCAACCAGGCGCGAGAGTCCGCAAGGACGAACCCCATCACATAACTCCCGCTCCCCACCCTACTCACCCCAATCTTCTTCCCCTTCAACTCGCCGACATCCGTTATATCCACGCGCTTCGCGCCCGTGGAAATCGCCCAACAAAGCGGCGTTTCAACATACGTTCCCACGATCTTATACCCTCCGCTTCTCTGCGCTTGCGTCCCGGACTTTTGCTGCGGGGGCTGCGCCAGGCCGGCTACCCAGCCTTCGGTGAGGCCGATACCGACGTCTATTTCGTTGGAGCGGAGGGAGGTGATCATGTGGCCTGTGCCGGAGGGGAAGGGGATGAGGGTGCAGGGGAGGGAGAAGTGGGTGAGGGCAAAGTGGAGGGGGGTGGAGAAGTGCTCTGTGGGGACGGTCAGAGAACGGGGGTTGCTGGGGGGGATTGAGTCTGGGGAAGGGGGTAACTTAGGGAAGGAGGGGGGTGAGAGGTACCGGGGACGTAGCCTATGCGGAGGGGAGGCATGGCGGATATTACAAGGTGAGGGTCAAGGAAGAGGCTCGTGAATTGATTGAATTCGCTCTTATGGCTTGGTCACCTGTTGCAACAGGCCGTGGAGGGGAAGAACGTCATGGGAGGGCGGAATTTGGCGGGGCTTGGTTTCCGCCCTTTCCGCTCAGCCTTGTATCTCACCTCTGAATGCTCGAGCTCCCTATCACAGTACTTAGTTTACGTTCCGCCGTGTTCGGCAGTGATGTACTTTTTTGAAGAATTTGAAGAAGTTTTCATGAAAAAATTCAAGCGCCCACTACATATAATTTAGGTAAGGCGCAGCGCTACATCCTTTAGCTTCATGGCGCAGTACAGGGACCACTGGTTGAAACGTCCGGTGTCTATTTAACGATCGAGGTCCACACCTGCCACCTGGCAGTCTGCCTACCAGGCTTCACGAAGAACATGCCAACCCGCGAAAGAGCTAGTCGATCGATAGTAAAGTACGGAATAGACTAAAAAAATGTTTCTCTTACCAGCGAAACTGTGTAATAGTACTGGATTGCCTTTTGTTTAATATCATTGCCGGTCCGTTACAACAGTAAGGCAGGAAGCAAACACATTTCTATATACGAGCTTTATGCTTGACACGATCAAAATCCAAACTGCTTTCTAGAACATTGTTATTTTGCGGGGAGAATGCCTCAGCTCATCACTAAATCTCAGCTCTATGATACTAATTCAGCGCCGAAGGTGGCTAATGATCTAGTTTGAATGCTTCGAGCAATCATGGCCGTGTTGGTAACATTTGCGCGGTCTGTTTCCTTAGCCTCTTGCATTAGACTTGCTATTTTCTTTCTATCTTTGGTGCCGAAATGATGATGTTAGCGTATTCCTCTATATGGTAGATCATGATGGTCGACATGCTAAGGATACTCGACTTGAGCTAGCAGGTTGTGTCCAATCTGCGTACTCGCAAAAGTCAACATAACAAATAGCGACAATAGAACAACCTCTTAGATACTTGAGCTGTACGGTTCCTCAATTATAAGAGCTATCCGGCAGTGAACAAGGCAATTTCCTATTCCAACCGGGTTTGAAGAATTTCGGCCTAATTTGACGACTAACACATATCAAGGAAGAAGAGAACAAATAGAATGAGAGTCGATCGATGAATGTTGGAAGGCGCAGCAAATATTACTTAGGATGAAGCATCATTCAAGCGATTTATGGAGAGGTATAAGAGGTCGGTGGATTTCCTTCCTTTGCCAACAGCATGCGAATATCTTCATCATTTACATCAGCAAAGATCAAAGACCAGTATTTACAGCAGCCTATTCCAAAGACTCTTGATCCTTCAGCATACTTTCCATCCCTTAGTGTCGACAGTACTACCTTCCCACGTTCTCAATTCCGATCATGAAGTCCCTCTCATCCTCTATCGCCACCCTCGCGACTCTCGCGACCTTCTTCTCCACCATCTCCAGCGCCGTCCTCCCAACCACCGCAGCTCTCGCAACTCGGGACTCAGACCTCGCAGCCCGCGGATACGCAACAGGTGCTTGTGGTATGCACGTCACCCTATACACACTGAGCGGGCTTGGGCCCAGCAACCAAAACGCCGAATTTGCCGTGGAAGTAACTCTGAAAGATGCCAAAGGAGTTCAGATCGGGCACTTGGACAAAACCGACCTTAACCCCTCCGTCAGCGTTGATAGTCAGCTACCGCTTACAATGGAAGTCGCCTCTTATATAGATATAAATTCACTCAGCACGGAACACATCACCTTTGCGTATGGGGCCGATAAGTGGTCGGAAAATGATACTTCTAGATGCACCGTTGGAGGTCTTGCTCGGGCGCCTGGGGCTTTGGTTCAGGACATGGACTGTGGGTTCGCCTGCTAAAGGGGCATTCACACTGCAAGACGATAGTGGGGGGGGGGAGGAAAAAGCGAGGAGAGCAGGTGCCGAAGAGGCAGCCCATGCGGACTGGCCCGGGACCAGGACACTGTGCTTCGAGTGATGGGAAATGTCCATCTGGGCCACGAAGTGATTGTGGAATCTCCTATGACGGACAAATTTCGCCGATTTCTGTTGTTGCACGAGTCCTTGTCTAAGTAGCCTAAAATTAATCTTCGACCTCTGAAGGCTTTCGGCCAGTGGACCGTGTCTCCTTGCGTCGAGTCTGTGTGTTTTTTCAGAGTGATTATCCTTTGCAATCACTAACCTGCTCACCTGCCACGGCCCCTCGGGCATGTGTCATGATTATCCGTCAACCAGCTGAGCGTGAGGTCTCGGTACTCAGGGCTGGAAGGCTGAGCGTACCTCGTCGCAAAAGGACAATCTACCTCGCAGGTCAACTATGTTCAACGAAAGCTAGGCTCGTCGCTTATGTATTACATCTTTGGTGAGGGTCTCAAACCCCTCAGTTGTGCGAGAACCCAGATCTTGTCAGCTTGACAGCCCGATTGATTTTACTCATCGCCATCACTGCCCCCTTGGCTGTCATCGATGATGGGTTGGAGCTGGGTATTTTTGCTCCTCGTTTGGGACTTGCTGGTGAAGACGACCAAAGTTTTCTTGACAAGAAAGAAGAAAAAGAGAAAGGGGAAAAAGAGGCATGCAACGGATAGCGAAGGACCCCTTGGACTATGCAAGAGCTCTGAACCGACGCAGCCGGATCCGAAGTATTTCCTTTCGTTTTCCCATGTTGTTTGATATTTGGATTTATACACTGTCTATTGAAACTTTTTTATAGATCTGAAATTTTGTATTCTGTTATGCTATGCATGCAATAACACCTTTCTTTCTTATGACTGACTTCATTAAGTAGTAAGTTTTTTTTAAATGATGTTTTACGCTGAATGGCTCTAAGTAATTCTTTGGCTGCTTAAAGTGACCCTTAGTAAATCTTGCCCACTGGATTCTACAAAACTGTTGTCATTCGGTTGGAGTATTCGAAGGGTTTTGTCATACCAAGACAATGCTAGGTGTATCTCGATCATAGTCTGCAACGGTTTTTGTAACAGAGAGGGGCAAGTTACTGTGATACCGTCAAAGAAAATGTCACACTTTCTTATAGCTTACTGCTTCTTTGGCTGGGCCAACCGAATTTGATGTTCTGGTGGTTGTTTCATCTCTTGAAAATTGACGGCAGACAAAGATCGACGAAGGCGGCACGGTTTAGAGCCTACTGTGGTAGTGCAATCTCAACGTCTGCCCGTTTGGGCAAGGTATAGATCTGAAACACCCCGCATTGGAATTGTTCGTGGCTAGTCAGATACCGATTCTCCTGGTTCTAACTGTTTGCGGCAACGGTAAAATAAGTATGCCTGTCTAGGTAGGCTGACTGCCCCCTGAACTTGAGGCGGTCAAGCTCGTTGACGTCATCGCGGCACTAAAGATGGAACCATGGATCTAATCAGGCACGACAGGATCATGATGGGGACCCATTCACGGACCCCCACACGGAGCATCCACTTCTCATAAGACGTTGCTGGCGCTGCATTCAATCATGTCTTACCACGCTCTGCAGCTGCTGTTCTCCATAATGCCATCGTCGTTGCTATTTCTTGTATGCCATTTCGCTGGCGCAGCAGTTGCTGTACCGGCACCGCAGGCTTCGTTGACGTGCAAAAAAGCTGATGGCACCGCGTGTGTTGATCCGAGCGGACCACTACCTGGGTCCAGCTCGACCACCTCGACCAGCACTTCTTCCCCAGTGAGCGTATCGACTGTTCAAAGCGCCTTGCCATCGTCGACTAGCTCAAGTAGCTTTAACGTTGCACCACCTTCGAGTCTACCGGTTCTAAGCGTATCGACAACTACGTCACAAAGTCCTGCGGCGAGTTCAAATGGCTCTAGTTTCGCCTTCAATTTCGCCACCAGCACGAGTCCAACATCCAATACGACCAATCCGGCATATTCAGATCTTCCTGATAAATCGCAGGTCTCCGGCAGCTGGGAAAATGCACAGTGTACAGGCGATATCACAAACGCAGCAGCTCCGGTTGCAACCCGATGGGCTCAAGCCGACGCCGACAATGCGTTTTCTTATGCAAGCTGGGTCTTTCAAAATGATAAAGTAGCCCTCAAATTGGTGCCCTTCCATACGTACCAGCCATTTCAAATCTTTTCCATGGAGATCCAGATATGAATTGCACGATCAGCGATGGAAATTGTCCAGCTCCATCTTACTGCACTGATACAGAGAACCCAGCTGCATGACTAATTTTGCAGTCTTTCGGTAGTTTCGACGTGATGCGTACAACGAGTCCTAACGTTGCGACTGTGCACTGATCAAGACAGTTATGAAAAACCTCTGAGGCAATGGGAAACGCTGAAACGCCCATGGTTGCCCAGATCTACCAGTATTTTTGCGCCAACGTTTCAGCCAAACGATTGGATTATCAATACGATAGTCGACGTTTTCAACCTTGCGCTTGAACTCTTCGCTGCCGGGATTTGAAACTCTATGGGTAACGCATTGACGGCGGGAACTAAATGGGGAAGCACGATACAATGGGCTAGTGCTTCGTCCTCGATACTGAGTGGTGCAACGGCTTTTACCAAGGACAATCTGCCAGCGTTAAGTACCATTAACAGCTTATTATGGCTCAATTTATTGTTTAGGGCAATTCTCTGATAATTATTACTATGAGCAGTGCACAGAGTGGTCCGACCAGTCAAAATCAATTTTCTGCGATCGTGGATACCATGATCCAAGATTATAGGCAATCCCTAAGTGGCTACGTAAGTCACCTTATTCACCCTCCACCTTACTCATTATTTACATGAATAGGTCTCTCATCTCCTAACTGGCGCCCCTAGGCATGATGGGGTGAGGGCCGAATGTAAAGCATTTAAGTAATCGATACTATACAAGCCCTCCCCTATCCCCCTTTCCCCCTTTCCCTTCCCCCTTCATTCTCTTTCTTTCTCTCTCGTCATCTCCTCCCAAATCCGCCCATATCCAAACCCACCCACCCACTCACACATCCGCTTTCCTTCCTTCCTTCCCATCACGCATCGCAAGCGATCAGCACACTCCTGGTTTACAGAAAGAATCGAACATTCGTGGTTCAAAAGGCCGCATATCCCCTGCCTTCATCACCAATTCTTTTTTTTGTCCATGAAGCCTCGAACCTAAAAAGATAGCTGGCGACTTTTGTTTTTTCTTTAAAAATGAGGAGGAAGGGTAAATCGTAGGAAATCGGATAGGGAAAAAGGATGAAGGGTATGTGGTATAGACAGTATATGACGCCAAGAGAAGAGCTGTGTATATAAATCGGGGAAGATGCCAGTGGATCTAACAACGCTGCTGATAAAGATCCAGAAATTCAGACCCCCTTATCGAACGACCTCCCCGGCGAGTCACGAGCTCAAAACCAAAGACCTCCTGCAAAGTGCGCAAACCGGGAGACTCGAGAAGAAACCCTGCCTTTCTTTGGGAAATGGAATTATTCCACTGCGTAAAAACGTTTTACGAAGATATGCTCGATTTTCGCTAATACTTTCCAAGAAGAAGCCGGCTTAACTCCACAAACCCGCTTGCAGCGAGATTGCCCGAACGAGATAAAGTGTGTTTCTCAAAGATAACCACTATATGAACACCACCCGCCTTTGCAGACACACCACCTGAACTTTGCATAAACATCATCCCCCTTCACTAAGCCTAATCAGATAATTGTCTTATCCCTGAAAGAGATTTGAAGAAGAACGCTGGGAAGATCACATAAACAGTCGATTTTTGGTGCGAAAAGCACCTCATTCTCTTCGCTCCCAAGGGCATAATCAAAACCTGAAACATATCTTTTTGAATGCTTCAAATCGCATTCAAATTAACATTTATTTACATCTGAAAAGAGATCATCATGCCGTCTGAAACGTCTGCAATTTGATCATCTCTTGCTTCATCTCTTGCTTCATCTTTTGCTTCATCTCGTTCTCGTCATCATTCTCGTTCACGTTCTTCACGATTTCGAGAGACTTGTTGAGGCTGAGTCTCAGATATCTGAGTCGTCTGAGTAGTCCCGCGTGACGAAAGCTCTTTCACGAGTTCGAAGTCAGACGGCTCTCGCTATGTAGACTCTTCAAAGGCTCGCTATCGCCGCTAAGAGACCTCTGGCCGTACACGATTAGATGAGCCTCGTGATCGCTCTTTCGCTCTGACAATGGCGAGCTTCTGAACGCGTAGTATGTCTTTCGAAGCCGTCGTAGCGATAGAAGCAGTGATGACGACGAGTGAAGATGTGACTGGCACATCTATCATCTCTTCCTCTTTCATTGTGTGATTCTTCTCTTTCTGAGTCGCTCAAGGCCAGAGGTCTTTGCCACGTCGACACGATCGCAACAGAGTCAGACTTTCATGATCACGCCTTTCTTGAACTTCTTGGAGCGCTTCTTCCTGACGGCGTAGCCTTGAGAATCAGCGTGTTCATTGACTGACTTGATAAGAAGCTCAATTGAGCAGTGAAGATCTTCTGAAGAAGGAAGTAATTGCATAGACATGACGGCGGCGTGAGTGAGTAGCAATGAAGGTAAAAAGTTGAGCGAATATTCAAACGCAAAGATAAACACCGCGAAGCACTCTGGAATTACCTGATTAGGCTTAGTGAGACGGGATGATGTTAATGCAAAGTTCAGGTGATGTGTCTGCAAAGGCGGGTGGTGTTCATATAGTGATTACCTTCTCAAAGCACGAGTATCAAAATTCGGAAAAAGGGTGTTGCGACTGTTGAAAATAGGGGAGATGGTAATCTTCGCCTTCATAGGGCTGGTAGGGCTGGGGCCCGCTAGTAGAGTTTTCGCCTTTCACCTTCTAGATAGCCTTCTAACAGCAACAATCAAAATATCAATATGACCTCATATGACCTCGTATTTCAACAGTGGCATGTGACTGTTCAAAAGAAAAAACGCATTTCTCAGAGAATCTAGATCTTTGCTCATGGAATTTTCATAGGTACCTAGTGGCAGAGACGGCCGATGCGGACACACACACACACACACACGAAAATCTGTCCTAGATATTGTTGAAATATGCTATACATACCTGAATAGGATTGTTGCAAAGTGTGTTCACATTTTGGCCGATTCGTAAACTCAACAGATATATGTTAAAAAACATGTGTCAAAGAAATTTCCAGGAAGGGCTGATTGATAGTCTTCCGTAATGATAATAACCGTGCCCCTTTACGTATCTCAAACTCATTGAGAAAAAGGGGTGTGTTAACAGTAAAGCGAGCTGAGGTCGACGGTATTAGTTTGTGGCTACAGCGAAGGAAAAAAAGCTGCTTGTGAGTCATCTACAGAATACTGATGTTAGTAGTATTGAATGCTAGAGATCTGTGTTAACTCTAAGAAACCTAGGTATCGCTTACATGATAAAATCCCCTAAAAAATCTAAAAAACAAACAAACAAACAAACAACCGAGCCCAAACAACCCCGTAGATACTGTACATCCTCAACCCTAGTTCATCTATGTACAACACTAACGCTGTACTTTTCTTTTCTTTCCGATCCTCGACGTCGAGGCGGTCGAGGTAAAACGAGAGCGGTCGTATCTCTGAATATATATATGTAGATCGTGAGCCTCTGACCGGGAAAACCAGAAACCGCTGCGAATGGTCGTATCGCTGGAGGCAACTTTGTTTACTTTTTTACAGGGGGGAGGGGGGGGGGGGACTGCAGGTCTGGGGATCGATTTCTGGATGGGTTTCCGAAATGTTCTTGAGCGGATTGAGTGAATTTCACTGGATACCTGATGGGGCACACGGCGACTTTGAAAAAAGCTCGATACCCAGCGCAATTGGAAGTTCGAATGGGTTACCCGCAAAGGTAGGTATTTTTATGTTACCCCATTCGGTGCAAGGTCCCGAGGCCGGTAAGACGTATTGGTTGAAGGCGGTAATGTTTCTTGCTTGTTCTACTGAATATAAAATATGCCGAGGGGGGCTTGTAATGCTATGTATTTCTAAACCAGACGATATGTGACCTGGCATTTCGGAGTAGTGAACCCTGTAAGTGTCGATCGTACCCATTTTCGACGGACCTACTCTCCCCCCCTTCCCTCCCAAATCCTCACTGCCCCAAAGGCCCGTCATAACGCGCGCATTCAATTGCAAGGGTAATTCCGCGGATCTGAATGCCCAATGCGTCCATGATTCGCCCAGTTATTAAATGCCTCCTGGGGCGTACACACCGGCAACTGGATCACACCCGGGGCGCGCAGCCCATTCTCAACAATCGCGTTGACGGCGTCGCCGTTGGTCATGTCAATAGAACCCCAGCCGTTTTTGTTGCCATTTGCTTTGAAAGATTCGACGGCGCTAGTTATTTTAGAGAGAATTAGCGTTGTTCTGTAGAATAGGAAAAGTAGGGATAGGAACGGAAGAAAAGGGAGGCTACCCAGCGACAAAATCATCCCGGATGACGCCGCCCCAGTTGTTGCCGTCGAGGGTGTTGAGACCGGGGAGAACGTTGAAGTTTCGGTTCGTGCAGGCGGTGCCGGTATCGCCGCCGCCGGTGCAGTCGACGCTGATGCCTGAGGCAGCCATGATGTAGTAGATGTTGTTTTTGTAGCAGACGTAGGCGCCTGAAGCATCGCCGTCGTCGATGTATTGGGAAGCGGGGTTGGTGGTGCCGCAGGGGGCTTGGGCATCGCTGGCGCGGAAGGGTCGTTTAGCTAGATGTGACTAAGATTGTGGAGAGGGGGTTGAGGGGGCATACAGGATGACAGGACGCAAGTCCAAGTTACTCTTTGGCCATGCTCGCGGGATCAGATAACCGTAAATAGCCTTTTCGACGCTTTGCTGCACGAAAAGGGCGTCCTCTTGGAATCCAGCTCCGAGGACTTTGCCCTGGGTGATGATGCTGTAGAGAGCTTTATTGGAAGGGTCGGAGCCATTGAAAAGTTGAGAGTTGAAGGTGTCGAGAGTCTTGGTCCATGTCTTGACCACAATGTCAAGATTATTGTTGAGGCCGTTTTGAGCAGACAGGACCTGAGACGGGATGCTAGTGTCTTTGACAATGGTAATTCCATTGGAGACCAATGGGTTGATTGTGTCTTTGAGTGTGCCGAGGGTGTTGCCGTTGGCTTGGAAGAAGGGGACGCCTTTGAGGGCTGGCTTGGTCAGTACATCTGTTGCTGTACGCTTCGAGTATTTGGAGATGATTTACCAGAGTTCCACACTGGGGCAGCAGCAAGCGCAAAGCCGAGACCGACGAGATCCAAGGCCAACTTCAGACCGGCCGACATGTCATTGATCGGAGCAAAAGTGGAAGCAAATTTTCCCATCGTTGTGGTGACTGATGTTTCTGCCTTGCTCATAGCGTCGTAGAAGTTGTAGTTCATCTGCAGAAAACACCGTCAGCAATCCCAGAAGAGATTCAACTTTTTCATCGATAGCTACTCACACTGCTCACAGCAACAAACGAGTTGAGAATAAACATGCCAGCCGGTACCTTCACGTTGTTGCAAACACTATACGAAGCACAACCGTCTCTTGCACCTTCATTGCCACAGAACATCTGCTCAGGGCCATGAAAAAAGTTGCTGATTTGCTGCGTAAATGCAAGACCGTTACCGGCACCCGAAGTCCATGATTTCACAGCAGCGGCCCAGGCGTCTTCAGTGCCAACAGCGTTCCAGCGCTTGCTTTGATCTATTGAAGCATCGGTGACCTCTGGCGTTGCGCAAACAGCAGTCTGCCAGTCGCTGCTCGACTGGCGAGGGTCAAGAGGAGCAGCAATGCTACCCGTTGCTGCAAGTACAAAAAGTAAGGACTGGGGGGCCTTCATCACTGGAGGCTAATGCGTAAGAGACTGTATATGTGCTTTAATGTAGGTATAGCAAGCAAAGAGTGGCTGGGTGGTACAACGCGAAAAGATTCAAGAGATTGTTTTATATGGTAGACTGGTGAGACACAGAGAGAGAGAGAGCACGAGCTTGGTCTGTGGAACAGACTGTTTCCTTCGGTAGAGGCCCTTTATATAACAGACGAAGCCTTGACGCCTTAACAGAAGGAGAAGAGGCACAGTAAATCATGTTGTGTTGGAATTCGATTGAAAGAGTCATACGGGGAGAAAGCGTCAATGGGCAAATTGCAAAGATGATGGTACAGCCTCGATGTTGGAACTATTCTGTATAGACCTTTTCGATAAGGCGAATGATGATTGTTGAACAGCCAACACCAGGGGGGTCTTGCTAAGACCTTTGGGGTTCGGTACAAGCTGGTCGTACAGCAGCGGAAGACAGAATCGTCAGCTAGAGAGTCGAAAGGTCAGGAGCGGTTTCGTGGAAGCCATGTTGCTGCGGGCCTACGGCTGAGCTGATGTTTCACGTTCAAGCTGTTCAAAAAGGTTGGAACAAAAGGGGGATCAGCGTGAGAGCAGTCATAGAACGTTTAGGCCAATGGAATCAGCTCGTGAGTGATCGATTGGTCGTGACGGCAATATGAGGCCTACAGCCCTCAGCCTTACATAATTTCAGGCTGGTGCGGTAAAATACTCAAGAGGCAATTTATTACTTGGAGGAAGGACAAGTATGATGACGTCCAGTCAAATCGTCATTAACAACCCCGTGCTGGGAGAGCGTGAAAGCACATGTTGAAATAACCTCCGCTGGCTGGTTGAGCGGGAGCTGCAGGGCAGTAGAGTAGCCGCGTGGATCACCCGTCACTAGTCGACCCAATCAGATGTTATCGCTCGTGGAAGTGCTAATGCAGGAACTGTTTCTGCAATTTTATCTTTAGACAACTAAAGATAAACAATACATCATTGATGTTGAGATGAGACGCCCTTAGATCGGATTTTGGGCACTGCAATTGGGGGCCAGGCGACCCATCATCCGTTGCTCGTAGCAAAAGGCAACAAGAAATTTGTATCTCTAGATCTAAGTGATTTGTATCTCTGGATCTAAGTGTTCAGCTTCGAATTGCGCAGCCGCACCATGGAGCGTGGAAGATAATCTTCCAGAACGCATTGTTATGGTTCCTACTGTGCGCGCGCGCCGTCCTTGGAATCCCCTCCTTACCTTGTCTCTGGCGCAAGAATAGCGATTGTTAGTCCTGACCAGGCGAAGCGCACATATACCCGATCCGACAATTCGGCTCCGTGCCTTGGGCTGGTAATCCTGTTCGACGACACTACTCTGGTACCGAGGCCTCGAGCGTCAGTGGTCCGATTCCACATGACGGACGTTTCGAAAAAATCAGATACGTGGTGCGCTCTCTGTGATGCTGGAATGTTGACAGCCATATAAAGATCGTGGGACTCCCGAATCTAACGGCGTAAACGCAAACCCCCTGCAGTTTTTGGAAATGGTCCTTGGCTTTTGCGTTGGTTGTAAAACCGATGTGTTCTTTCGATATTTCCTCCTCTTGGGTCTTATTACTCTGACCAATGCTACTCCCACCGTTTACCTGATACGCCATGGCGAGAAGCCAGTCAGCGGCAGTGGTCTTAACCCTCAAGGATTGGAGCGGTCTCAATGCCTTGTCAACGTCTTCAGTGCCAAGTCGCATTACAACATTGGCCATATCATGGCACAAGAACCCCAGAAAAGCGGTAAACAACAACGGCCATACGATACCGTCAAGCCACTGGCGCTAAGCCTGAATATGACCATAGACACCTCTTGCCAGAGAGACGACAGCGCCTGCGTCGCGAACGTCGTGGGCAATTATACTGGCCCAGGAAATATCCTGATTTGCTGGGAGCATAAGCGATTGACCGACATCATGACGGCTTTGGGTGATGCGAATGCGCCCACGTATCCAGATAAATCGTAGGTCTGGGTGAATATAAAATAGGCAACATGACGTTAACGGGTACCCAGGTTCGATATAATATGGGAGAATCCTGTACCGTACAACAGCGTTGTCAGCATGACCTCCGAATGTTGTCCCGGTCTGGATAACTATGTCAAGCGCCCTTTCACAACAAGTGAGACCTCTAAGCGGGATACATCGTCGAATCTCTGCGGTCGCGTTCCGAACATCCGACTCCCCACGGACTTTCTTGGCTGTCCCAATCCCTCCAGCACTCAGTAGTAAGCAATCTCGGCAGCCTACCGTACCAAATGGCGATAAAACCAACAACTTAAACAAGCAACGTTGTGGTGTGGCTGGGGACACGGTTGGCGAAGAACTTCGGTTTCATCGCCATGTTGCATAGTCTCCTCAACGCCCCAGCTTTTGATTACTAGAATGATCATTTGCCGTTTAGATTAAATGATACCTGAGCGCTCAGTTGATGGTACGAGGTATCAAAAGCTTATTTAGATTGAATTATGTTATTCAGTTGTTGTCTTGGTATGATTTTCGACCCCACTGTTCTTGTCGGGAATTTGGAAAGCTGTACCTTGACATTTCTTCGACTCGTCAACTACCTCTCTTCAAAAACAAAAAGTAGTAGGAAACAAAGAGACTGGTCTGATCGACTTCGCTTGCAAGACTGTGCCTTTATTTCCTGAGCGACGTCTGTCATCTTCGACAGTCTCAGTCTCGACCGCATTGACAGCGCTGATCACCGAGTTCAAAATCCGTCAGGGTTTCGCGTCACCGTGAGTTCAAGCTTTCAATGATAATGCAATCACAGATTCGACGTGTCGAGGAGAGTCTATAAGATAGAACAACAAGCCGAAGAAGAAGAAGAAGAAGAAGAAGAAGAAGAAGAAGAATGTATGACAATTGATCAAGGCCTTCGAACAGAAAGAACACAGATATCAATCTCCACGCAAATCGACCATGCCACTGAGAGTGGCGCTCACATCGTCTCAATGGCAGGATTGGATCGCTTGGCTTTGCTCTAGGATTGAGTTGGGTGACCTTACGTTATTCAGTTCAATTCCATGTTATTGGACTCGATCTAGAGAGGTACTGAATCTAAGATGTCAATCTTTGTGAACAGGACGTGGTTTGCGCAAGTAGGAACATCAACGCAAAAAGAGGTTCTCTTGATATACGATGCTAAGAAGAGAGCAAGGTGTGCGGGATATGCTGCTTGGTTTTACTTGACACTCGGTCGTGGCGACACAGCGGTCTTTGAAGTACGTGTCGATATTCTGAAATACCCTTGAAATTCAACAGATGCACGAGCTCACTAGGGCTTTGATGCAACCTGAAGGGTTCTGCTTCAGAGATGTCTATGTTGTATTTTGCCTACGGATGAAGTATCAAGTTCACTCGGCGTCCAGCTCCGGGTAGTGCCTATAAATGCCCATATTGTACGGTTGCCTCCTATCACTCGCCAGATATTCCTTGATATTCTCCCGGTTTCTCACCCTATCCACAAGTCCAAAGACACCATTGTACTTTTTCGACTTTTGCAAATTGCCCATTGCCTTTGGGAAAGCGAATTGCACACCATCGATGGTCTGGAAAAGCACCAAATCCGCATATGTCAATTTTCCACCATAGAGCCACTCCCCACCCTTACTAGCCTCACTCTTCAGCACATGCTCGAAATACCTCAGGAATTTTGGCAGGCGGTTCTCGATGTAATCCGTCGCTTTGCGCTTTGCTTCTTCCTTCTGGTCCTCGTAGTACAGACTTATGGCGATCGGATGGTGCGTGTCATGAGTCTCGTTTGACAACCCATCCAACGCTGTCAGCGTTAACGAGTTGACGTGGAAAATACCATTGGGATCTTGTTCCCGTGAGGGCACGAGGTCCAATTGAGGCCCTAAGTAGAGGAGGATATTCGGAGTTTGGCTGACCAAGAGGTCACCATGGCGAAGGATAGGAGGAGCTAACGGAGGAGGATTCGAGCCTTCCCCAGTATTCTTATCCGAGATTTGCTCTACGACCATTTTGAAGCCATCCTTGGTCTCGTTAGAGACGTCCTTGTAGGTCACGCCGGCTTCTTCAAAGGCTAGGCGGACGTGCTCTCCACGGCCTGGCATACCGGGCCAGTAATAGAGCTCATAGGGCTGGCTTGATGGTGAGGTACGTTGGCGTTTGGCGATGGGAGATGTCATTTTCGCTGCCTTGGAAGATAGCTCGATAGGGAGGGCTATTGTGGAATGGTGGAATTGTGAAGCTTTCTGTTTACCGCCTTGATGGTTGGGGGAATTAGACCTAAAAGCTGACAGTTGAGGAATGACGCAATGTCTTGGCAGTCGCGGCAGCAACAAGCGACTCCCTCTCAGCATTTGTCTTTAAGGTAAGGTAATTATTCCTTTCGTATGGAGAAATAAAACCGGTGTGCTTTCCCAAGTATAACGGTCTTTGAAGACCCACCTAGATAGCGCCTTGTATTGGGATTTGGGAATCTATTCTGGGTGAAATATGGTTGGTAATCTCCGCCCCATAGGGCTAAACCCGCCTATAATCTGCTCCGTCTGAACTCGTTTTCCAACATCTTGTACTGAACATATTCCGATCATTCAATCTGTCAACATCTTCGACAGAAGAACTGAGGCCATCCAGCATGAGTGACGGCAGGTTGATAAACACATGGGGGGGATTGGAAGAAAGCTCTGTGCGCAGCTTTGATACATCTCTATAAACAAGTATAAACCCAAGAATGATACCCACTCCCCGCTAACAAAGTAGGTCATTCGAAGGCAGAAGGTCAGTTAGCTCGATTGAACCGTAGTTCAGGTCTGTGTAATCCGTATCAACAGTGGATAGCGATACGTTGTCACACATGGCAGAACCACCATATTTCTTCTTCCCGTCTCTGACTCGTTTGAGATAGTTTAAACATCGGATCACGGCCGAACTCGCACGACTAGAATTATGAATGCTATTTATTCTCGGAATCTACGATGCGACTCTGGGATGGAGATCTAATTGAATTGACTACTTGGAGAACCAACTCGGTCGGCGGAGAAGCGATTGCAAAATCGAAAACGAGAAGATTAAATTTGTGAAAATTTGACTGTTATAGAATACATATTGCCGTTTATGATTCGGAAATGAGAAACGCCAATACTAGCCTCTCAGGGTTTTCCACAAGTCAACTCCAAAACCTCCATTACTTGCTCCTTACGTAAGAGCGGTACCGCGTTCGTCTTCAGAAATAAATCATGCAAAGAATTCTCCGCCAATCTATCCATCTTCTCCCATCCAATGCCCACTTCCTCCATACTCCTTGGCAATCCCAACTCTCTGACAACAGCATCAATCACGTCTCCAAGGTCAACTTCACCGTTTTTGAGTCCGCGCGCCTCAAGCACTGCTCTGACCGCTGGCTGCTTCCAGAGCAATGGTAGGATTTCCTGCTGGCGAGCTAGAGCTGGCGCCCTGTGAGCAGCATTGTACTTGCATACTGCTGGCAACAATATACAGCTTGTCTCCCCGTGCCCAACTCCCAAAGGCCCAAGCATGTGCCCGATTCCATGGCTGGCGCCGAGATGGATATCTTGCTGCAGATGCACCATTGCGTCTATAACTCCCAGTTGGCACAAATGCCTGCCCTCCTCATCTTGCGGATTTCGCTTCGTTTCCAGCAATCCAGTTACAAGACACTAAAGCCCACGCTTAGCGTGCTCATCGGACAGCTTGTTGCTAACTAGGGAACTGAGAGTTTCGACGCAATGATCGATGGCGCGCATTCCAGTGCTGAGCCAGATGGAAAGGGGCGTGGTGAGTGCAAGGGCAGCATCGAGGATAACAAGTGCTGGGCCGCGACAAGGCGAGGAATATTGGTATTTGATTTTGGTGACTGGGTCGGTGGCTCCGCCGTATATAGTGTACTCGCCACCAGAGAGCGAGGTAGGGATAGCGATGACGGGTACTGTAGGTGCTTTTGCATTCGCAAGCTGTTGGGTGTCGAAGACATTTGGTAGGCGTTTCAGATCGTCCATGGATGTTACAGCATTCGCTAGGCCCTATATATATTAGTTGAGGTCTTTACTGCGCAAAGTCTCACTTACAAATGCAACTATTTTCGCCGCATCTGACGTTGTCCCAGCTCCTAATGTCACAATTATATCCGTATCTAGGCTCTCCGCCTCGTGAATCATCTCCAGTACCTCATCGAGCTGGGTGTGTGGCTTCAAACCCATACGTGTCCCAACGACCTTGCCATCAAGCGCATTTTGAAGCCTGGTGAGAGTATCCGTATTCCTCGCCAGCGAGCCAGAGGCAATAATATAAACTCTCGAGGCTTTGAAAGTGGTTTCCACGTGCTTGGCGCAGGTCTCTGGGAAAGGGAGGCCGTAGCTGACTATGGGAACATCGCTGTTTAGGAACGCGCGGCGGGTGATTTCGGTGAACATGGTTGTATAGACGAGAGTGTTTGGAGGGTGTGACTATGAATGCCATGTCTCCGTAGAGGAGGAGGTTCTTATATGTACATAATGAAAGGGTCTGAGAACGGAGCCGAAGGGTCCGGATTAAAACCGTTAGGGATCATACTGCATAGTCAAGCGGAGATAAGTTGGCTTGCATTAACTTCCTGTCTAGCGTCCTACCCACTTCTTCATCGATGATTCGTTTGTAGGTACTAAATCTATTCGGAAAAGTCAGCATCTGTGCATTGAACAGCTTCCCATCATCGTGCAAGTGAGCGGAATTAAGTTGTCGTTCGGAGGTATTAGATAACCTGCAGAAGCGAGATAAGCGCGTCATGTGCCGCAGCGAGCGGCTGATGTATTTTTCGACGAAATCTTGAGAAACTTCGTGCGCGAAAGTCCAAGTAAAAAGAGCCAAGTAGGAACAAAACATGTAAGATCTGGAAGAGAAGACTTCTGTAGAAAAAACCAGATGGGAAGCTCACTTGAAATGTCTTAAATGGAGATCTAGCGATCCAGCTAAGCAGGAATGCACTAGTACACCTTTGAGTGAGCGCGAGGAATTGACAGCGATGGCACCGCTCACGTCATGAAAAAATCCACAGAATATATGTCGGCAAGATGCAAACGGGAACAGAACGAAGTTGTTAGGTCGAAGCTAAGCATATCTACTAAGATTCTATCTAAAGTGAAGAACGCTGTCATACAGTAGACGAGGAGCAGAGATTAGTCTGCCTCAAGTTTTGCTAAACGTCAATCAACCAGGGCGGGAGATGGGAGCCTAAGACCAAAAGCTGCTTCCCAAGCGCTTTGCACCTTGAGCAGCAACGCTTCTCCTTAAACTGGAGCTATCGCCGAAAGACCAAATAGCCTACCGATGTATTCGAGATAGGGAAGGGGCATAGGCGCGACCGGGTGTCCTGAGTGTTCTTGAACATCTGGACTAGAAACGCTTCATGGCTATCACTTACCACCGGAAGTTGCAAAGGAAGAAAGTATACTTTCGTTGGACCTAGGATGATATCTACATCGTACTTATTGAGATTAAATTCTACGCCTTGATCTCTAGCGAGACGCCGAAGATGCTCAAAGTTCGCTTTGTACTTTTTGGAGGAAATTTTGGATTATTCTACTGACTCCAGGATCGCTTGATTGGCGTGTCCTGTGATGTCTTCGTGGCATGAATTCTCTATTGGAATAGTCCTTACTTGGAAGGAACTGTTTCTCTACATTCTCATTGTTGGAGCGTATGATTTCCCAAGGCTACGGACAGGAGTCTTTGCTAGTCTCGCAGGTATCCGTTCATTTCATGACGGAAGCTCACCTCTATGCTTGTCAGGAGCCATTTGTACCAGAAGGATGATACCAAATTGTAACCATCAACTCGCTCTTATTTCCCTCGAAGTCAGATCCCTTGGGAAGTACCAAAGGTACATTCCCCTTAGAAGATCGTGCCACAGGCTCGATTTTTGCGTATGCCGAGCGGATCCCTCTATTCTTTGCAAGAATTAGCAAGAACCACGCAGAACAGTCGAGACTCACAATTTGGGTCGTTGCCTCATCCACCGATTTTAGATAATCTGGGGAAAATTGCCACACATCGGAATCCAATGTTGCAACCGGGATGTTGTCCCAGGTGCCAATTAGAGCAGTTCTATAACTATTCCTCAGTACGTCACTTGGTTCTCTCTTTATGATTACGTCAAGGACTAGGGCAAGATCATAAGGTGTCGTTGCCATTGGCCCGGCCGAATCGAACGGGTGTGCGACGGGCACAATGCTAGCCTGTGGGACAAGTCCTATGGTGGGCTCCATTGTATGGAGAGCTGCCCTTCTTGCAGGAGACACAAGCGAGCCATCAGTCGCAGTGCCTATAGATATCGGCGCATATCCTACAGATACTGCGAACGCTGAACCACTCGAGGATCCTGGGGGATTCTAAATGCCAGATCAGTGGGGATTCTTTTCCACTCTATTTACTGCCCATTTTCGCTTACGCTATGTCTGTCTTTACTATCATTGGGGTCAAGTCCTTCGCGCAATTAGGCCGACTGTGTTTGGCCTCCACCAGCAGACCATCTGCTTGGTATCAAATTGCCTCTACTCAAGATTTAGTAACATCCTTTTGAATGGAGGAAGGTACTCCACTTGAAGTTGACAATTCCTACACTCGCATTAAAAAGAGTGCAAATACAGGGGGGTTCACTGGTGCTAAGATTCGCATTCCCTGATATGATGATCCCAGCGGCAATGAGCTATACGATCCTGTCAGAAATGTCTCGTTATTGGTAGGCTCAAACAAACATATCCACAGCCTTCGCATTCCGACACGGTTCCGACTCGAGCAGTGCCAAACTGCCTGCTGACGGTTTCATTCCAAGCAAAACAACTCAAGTAAACCGTTTGCTTGAATTACCTTGAGAATGATCAGAAACCCATGCAGTGGAATACGCAACTGCCCTTCTTTCTCTCCCGGTCCAGGACTTTCGCAGTATCTATTAGGCGAGCTAGAGATGGCCAGCTCAGCATGGCATGCATCTGAGATATCCATCATATCCATCATATTTATCGATTTGAGCTTTGTAAGCTGCGACGAGATCAGCACTGCGAAGTGAGCAGTTTCTAAGGAGCCTTTGCATGACTTTACCGTCCGCCGTAAGGATATCAATTAGAGCGCTCGATGACATCATGCTCTTCTGAGCGATGTCCGTATAACAACACAAATCCTAGTATACACTTACGCAAAAGACAGTCAGTATAGCAAATATCCAAGATGATTGCAATATGGATATTGGATACATCTCAGCATAACAAGCTGCAGAACCACGCAAATGAACGCCGTGGCATGGTTCAGAGGATCGAGACGAATGGACAGATTTGGTCGCGTACTGCAATGGCATCACCGTGCATTCACTACGCAGAATCTTGCAGGTGAAGGACCGAGGCTTCACAAAGCTGAATCAGAGTCTCGGAGACTTTGCGAGCGAATAACATTGCGTTATCGTGTTGAAATGTGCCTCCTCTTTAAAAAGGATATACAAGTAGGACTACCAAGATCCGATCAGGTCGCCAATATCTGAACCGCCTCAGATATGGTATGTTATGATACTGCTGTGATTATACCTTCTCATATTGCTGTTCCGAGTCACAAAGGTCTAGAATAAGATGATAAGAGCTGAAAGTTATTAGTGTAGCTTGAACTAGGTATTGTCACAATCATGGTCTAGACGTTGGTTGAATCATTGAACAACGTCTACCTCAAATGCTATCTTGATTATAGAAGATAAAGCAAGCTCAACCTCACTCTCTCCATCAACCGGTCCACAAAACACCACAAAATACCATAAACCTCTTGCTCATACTTCATCCCACCTACTCTCCACCCCCATCCCCACCCCCATCCCCCCCACCATCAGCACCCGCATCAGCTCTCCCAGCATCAGAACCACTATCATCCGAAAAATGACTCGTCTCATTCGCCGGCGCGCCAGGGTCATTATTCGCCAAATTATTGGCATCGCTCGTGGCTTGATCTTTTTCCGCATCATTGGCCGAATGTTCAACATCTGCGCGCCACCACTCTCAACATCAACCAGCTCTCCTCCGCCCAAGCAACGA
>JAABUZ0100002230.1_pt1 | contig 32906 bp, 27 predicted proteins | sample 5562091 | NCBI WGS metagenome assembly JAABUZ01 (sample SAMN12813069, study PRJNA571459) | rock metagenome | isolation source: Antarctica rocks | place: Antarctica: Victoria Land, Linnaeus Terrace sud | collected 2015-12-21
CGACGGCGTGTGGCCGTTGCGGGCCGCGATCCACTCGTGGAGCGCGATGACCAGCACGGGGTCCGTCGTCGCGTAGCGGAGCTGACCTCCGTGCGACACGGCCGCATACGTGATGTGTAGGCGGCCGGCCCCGGCGCGTAGTTCCGGGATGCTTGGCCCGACGTTCCGCGTCGAGAAGTTGCCGGCGCTAAACCGCCGGGCGTCCTGCTGGAGCTGGCTGCGGATGGCGACGACCCGCCCTGGCGTCGTGGTCACCAGCGTCTCGACGCCGCCGTTGGCGATGGGCACGACAGTATCCGTGCGGGCGGCGGGACGGTGCGCTGCGGCGGCCACACCGGTCCCGGCGAGGAGGGCAGCCGCGCCCAGCGCGAGCACGGGCAGCAGCGTCTTATGCATCATCCGCCTCTGATGGGCGGTCGGTCTGGTTATCACGTAGGGCCTCCACAAGTGTCTTGAGGGCGGCGATGACCGGCTCCCGGTCCGTGTCGGAGATAGCCTCCAACAGGCGGTCGAACTTGGCCTGACGCGCGGCCGCAATCGTCGCGGCCATGGCCCGTCCCGCGTCGGTCAAGCGCAGGCGGACGGCGCGCCCGTCGCGCTGGCGCGCGATCCAGCCCCGCCCCTCCAACTGCCCGACGAGGCGGCTCACGGTGCTCTTTTCCAAGCGCAGCCGCAGACACAAGTCGGTCTGGGACAGCGGTTCCTCCTGAGTGAGTTCTAGGAGCGCATGCGCCTCGGCCACGGGCACGGGCTGGCCGCAGGGGGTGCGGTCGGGCTGATGCAGCCCGAAGGCCCGGATGAGCGCGATCATTTGCTCCTGGAGGGCCAGACCGGTGCCCGCGCGTCCTGGATTGTTTGTCATCGTTCGCTCCTGCACCCATCATCGACAGTTCGACTATACAACTATCCTCTCGATCTGTCAACGGGATGGCGCGCGTACCGCTGCGCATAGGGGAACGAGTACTCCGCCGGCGCGGGACAGGCGCTACCCCCGATAGGGGCGTGCCTGAAAGGGGACCTCCCTAACCGGGGTATTGCGCCAACCGTCCCTTGGCCCCTATGATAGTCCCAACTGGAACACGCGCATCACAGCGTACCACGACAGGACGGGGAGGGGACATGGAGCAGGCACACGAGGACGACGCCTATCTGACGACGGGGGCGGCGGCGCACCAACTTCACATCTCCAAGATGACGCTCCTGCGCGCGCTCCGGCGCGGCGAGATCGCGCCGACCTTTCGCACGCCGGGTGGCTACGCCCGGTTCCGCGTCGCCGACGTGGATCGCTACGCCCGCCACCTCGTCGGCGGCGGCCGGACACCCTAAGAACGGACTGCTCCTATGCCGACGATCACCCCCTCCCGCTCCCTGACCGCGCTCCTGCAGCCCCTATGGGGTGGGCTCGCCCTCGTCGTGCTCTACAACGGGCTGCTTGCCGCCTGGCTGGCGCTGCGGCCGGTGCCCTATCCGGTCATCCAGGCCGTCGATAACGTCGCCCAGTTCGCCGGCCCCTTGCTCGCCCTGCCGCTGTGCTGGGGGGGGCTGGCGTGGCCGTGGCGGCGCGGCCGGGAGGGGGAGGACGGCGCGTCGGCGGCCTCCCGCTGGATGCCCGTGTTGCTGGGGCTCGGCGTGCTCGGCTACGCTGTGGGGCAGGTCATCTGGACGTACTATCAGGAGGTCCTCCACCAGCCGCCCTTCCCCTCCTGGGCCGACGCCGGCTACCTCGCGGCCTACCCATTCTTGTTCGGGGGCCTGCTGCTGCTGCCCCACCGCCCGCTGCCGAGCGCCGCGCGCCTGCGCGTCCTGCTCGACGGTGTGATGGTGATGACGGGAGTGGTCGCCTTCAGTTGGTACTTCGTGCTCGGCCCCACCATGCTCCAGGGGAGCGAAACCCTGGTCGGCCAGCTCGTGGGCGCCGCGTATCCCTTCTGCGACCTCGTGCTGTTCTTCTGCCTGCTGCTGCTGTGGGGCCGTGCCCAGGAGCGGGCGCTGCGTCCGGTCGTCGTCTTGTTCTCGCTGGGCCTGGGCTGCATCCTGGTGATCGACACGGCCTTCGCCTACGGCAACCTGCACGGGACCTACGCGACGGGGGGGGTGGTCGATGTGGGCTGGTCCCTGGGCTACATGCTGATCGCGCTGGCTACGCGCGCCGCGCGCCAGGCCCTCGCCCACGCGGTACGGGAGGGACATGCATCACAGACGCTCACGGCAAGCGCACCGGCCCCGCCGCTCTGGCGGGCGCTGCTGCCCTACGCCTTCCTGCCGGCGGTGGGCGCGTTGGTGGTCTCGACCGGGCACCTGCGCGACGCGACCCCATTAGAGCGGGGCGTCTGGATCGGGGCCGGCGTGCTCGGCGCGGTGGTGGTGCTGCGCCAGGTTGTCGCCCTGCTGGAAACGCGCCAGCTCTACCGCCAGGTCGAGGAGCGCAACCAGGCCCTCGCGGCGGCCAACGCGCGCCTGGAAACGCTGGCCAGCACCGACCCGCTCACCGGGCTGCTCAACCACCGCGCCTTCCACGCCCGCCTGGATGAGGAGATCGCCCGCGCCGGGCGGGGCGGCCAGCCGCTGGCCCTGCTGCTGGTGGACCTGGACGACTTTCGCGCCATCAACAACACCCACGGGCATCAGGCGGGCGACCGCGCGCTCGCGGCCATCGCGGCGGCGCTGCGCGGCAGCCTGCGCGCGGGGGACAGCGCGGGGCGGCTTGGCGGCGACGAGTTCGCGGCCCTGCTGCCTGCGGCTGATCTGCCCGAGGCCCTGGCCGTCGCGGAGCGCGCCCGCGCGGCCATCGCCGGCAGCGCGCTCCCGGCCGGCGACGCGACGATCCACGCCACGACGAGCCTGGGCGTCGCGGTGCTGCCCCGGCACGCGCGCACACGCGACGCGCTGATCGCGGCCGCCGACCAGGCCGCCTACGCCGCCAAGGATGCCGGCAAGGATTGCGTCCGCGCGTCCGGCGACCCGTCGCGCCTGGCGCTGGTGGGTCGCGCCTAGCGCGTCGGCACCTCCGGGTCGGCCGGTCCTGGCTCGCCCAGGGACAGGGTGCGCTCCATCTCGTCCACGAGGGCGACTAGACGCGGGCCGTCGTCGAAGCGGCGGCCACCCGCGTCCGCAGGCGGCGTGCCGTGGCGGGCATCGTCGCGCCGCAGCAGCTCCTCGGCCAAGGGGCGGCCGTGGCGCAGGCGGTCTTTATGGTCTTTGTGCGGGTCGAGCATTAGCTCGACCATGCCGCACATCTCGGTGAGGGCCCCGCTCGACGCGATGCCGTCGGTCCCCTGCATCGTGCGCAGGAGCGCCCCGCGTTCTCCGGTGTCGGGCTCGTTCATACGGTCCCCTCTTGTGAGGCGGGTGTGCGGACAGTCCTGGCTCAGTGTCGCAACGCGGCGCGGGCAGCAGCGACTCCGCGCGCGTGTCTCCCGGTGAGGTGTGGGATGCGCCAAGCCGGCGTTGGTGTCTGTCGGCCGCTGGGCTGTGGGGTCGTGAGCGTCCCGTCCGGTCCCCCGCCGTTCGTTGCGCGGGCGTGTGCTCTAGCCCATACCCTCCGCCCCGTCGCTGCGCGCGGGGCCGCCCTTGCCGCCGTGCGCGCGGGCGTCTAGCGCGGCGATGGTACTAGAGCGCCGCTGGTACTAGAGCCACGGGTCGTCCCCACCCCAGGGTAAAGAGTAGCTCCATAGGCGCGCCAACCCCCCGTTTTCCCGTGTGAAATAGGGCCTTGGCGTAGCTCCATGCCTTTGGTACTAGAGCCATGGATGGTACCACGTTGTGAGGCCCGTTGGTACCATGATTCGAGGCCCGTTGGAGCCCCGATGGTACCAAAATAGCGCCACGATCCGAGGCCCGTTGGAGGGCCATGAGCGCCACGCCGAGGGGCGTTGTGGCGCTCTCAGGAGGGCTAAGGGCGGCCGTCGAGACGGGGCCGCACGACGCGCAGGACGGCGACGAGGAGCAGGACGGCGAGGGCCACATAGCCGCCGACGAGGGCGGCGGCGAGGACCGCGGCCACGACGTGACGGGCAGGCGTGGGGTTATGGGCCAGCGGGGTGAGGAGGCCGACGAGCGGGCCGGTGAGGGCCGCGAGCACAAGGGCGGCGAGGCAGAGCGTCCAGACGCGGGCGCGGGCGTGGGGGTCGGTCATGTGTTGCCTCCCGCGTCTCGCCTGTCCTTCCGACGATGCCGCGCGGTTATGTCGTGTGCCATGGCCCCTTCTGTCACTGTCGGTAAGACGTGCCCTGTTGCGTTACCTTCGCCCCGAAGGGTAACGCTACACGTCGCGGCGATACAGGCGGTCAAAGCAGCCTCTACGCGCGGTATGAGGCGACCCCTGTAGGGGTATTAGGGGGCTCAACAGCGCATAATCGTGCATGGACAGGCATGACTGCCGACTGTGGCTGCACGACACGGCCGCGGCTCGTAGCGATCACCGATACGCCGTAGGCGAGTAACCCTACGGCGCGTACGCTAAGCGCTGATAGCACATCCATCGGGAGTATAATTAATATTATTTGTATTGGGCAGCAACAGGTTGCACAACCGCCCTACCATCTGCTCGCTGGTCAAAGGGACTGGCGAACGCGTGCGAGACGCGAAGGCGTGAGGGGAGTGGGACAGCACGCGCCAGTTTGTGTGCAACATGCTCTTGCCCAAAACAACAATAAATATTATTAGTAAATACGTGACAAAAATGGGGCGAGTGTCACAGTATAGATCGGGCGCGGGTAACCGTGCGATGCGGTATGCATAGGGCAGTCAGGTGACAGCGGCTGTGATGGACGGGGCGTGGGATGGGGATAGGGATAGAGGGCGACGCAGACGGTGGGGGGGGCGCGCCGCGGGCGCGCGTGGTGGTGTGGCGGCCGCGGCATGTGGGCGGCGTCGAGATGGTGCGCGGCATCGACACCCCGCACAGCGCCCCGCGCCACTTCCACGAGGAGCTAGAGGTCGGCCTGAGGCAGGGGGGCGGCTGGGAGTTCCACCACTGCGGGGCCTGGCACGCCGTCTCCCCGGGGACCATTGTCCTCACCCCGCCCGGCAGCGTCCACATGGTGCGCGCGCCGCGCGGGGCCGCCGACACGGTGTACTACGGCTTCCGCCTCGACGTCGACCTGCTCCAGCGCGCGGCGACGGGCCTCGCCGGCCGCCCCCGGCACGTGCCCGACTTCGCGACGCCCCTGGTCCACGACCGTGAGGCCCTCCTCCTCCTCCTGCGCCTCGTATCCGCGCTGGGAGAAGGCTCCGCCGCGTCGCCGCTTGAGCAGGAGTCGCGGCTGCAGGACGCGCTGGGGCATCTGATCGTGCGCCACGGGGCCGAGCGGCTGGCCCTGGCCCCGCAGCCCGCTGGGGCGGAGCGCGGGGCGGTCCGGCGGGCGCGCGCGTACATCGAGGAGCACGCCGAGCGGGCCGTTACCCTGGCCGAACTCGCCCGCGTGGCCGACCTGAGCGCTTCCCACCTCTGCGGGGCCTTCGCCGCCGCGGTGGGGATGCCCCCCCACGCCTACCAGACGCAGGTCCGCGTCGCCCGCGCCAAGGCGCTGCTCGTCGCGGGGCACCTGCCCCTCGCCCAGGTCGCGCGCGAAGCAGGCTTCGCCAACCAGAGCCACCTCACCCGCCACTTCGCGCGCCTCGTCGGCGTCACCCCCGGTCGCTTCGTGCGCGAGAGCCGCTAACGGACGTGCCGGCGCCGGGCGACCGTAAGAACGTGGTAGACGGCGGGTCGCCCCGTGTCGTACGCTCCTCTGGGTCGTGCATTGACGCTGCGCCACGCCGGTCATTGCATGGCGCCGTCACGGTGGGCCACGTCTGGCTATGTCATGTCAGATGCGCACAGACAAAGACGTAGATTGGAGGTTCCCTATCGCTACCAACGTGCTCGTCGCCGGTGGAACCGGCATGCTCGGCGGCCGGATCGTCGCGCACCTGTTGAACCAACCGGACGTCGTGGTGCGTGTGCTGGCCCGGCCGGCAGCGCCCGCGGACGATTCGAGGCGTCAGGGCATGGACAATCTGCGGGCGCAGGGAGCGCACATCGCAGTGGGCGACCTGTCGGACCCGGACAGCCTTGCTCGGGTGACAGCCGGCATCGACGTGGTCGTCTCGGCAGTCCAAGGCCGGCGAGAGACCCTGCTCGATGGTCAGGTGGCCTTGGCTCGGGCCGCGAAAGCCAACGGCGCGCATCGCTTCATCCCTTCTGACTTCGCGATCGACCTCTTCCACGCGCCACCCGGCGCGCCACAGTTTGATCTGCGCCGGACGGCTGACGCCGCAGTCGCGGAGACCGGGTTGGACGTGGTGCACGTCCTGAGCGGCGCCTTCATGGACGGCTTCCTCGACCCGGACGCGTCACTCGTCTTCGACGTGCGGGCGGGGACGGCGAACTATTGGGGGGACGGCGACGAGCGGTTCAACCTGACCCTTGTGGACGACACCGCCCACTTCACCGCAAAGCTGGCCGTCGATCCAGGAGTTCAGCCCGGTGTCTACGCCATCTCGGGTACCGAAACGTCCTTTAACGGCATCGCGGACGATGTCGAAGCTGTCATCGGCCGACCCCTGCAGCGGCGGCAGATCGCGACGCTCGAGGACTTACAAGCTGCGATCGCAGCGAAGGCCGACGCCTGGGCGGCCCTGGGTGAGTGGTACTTCGTCTCGATGCTGACGACGCCCCCCCTGCGCGACCTCCAGAACGACCGCTATCCCGGCGTGTCGCCGACCGCGCTCACCGACTACTTGAGGAGGATCATCCAATGACCCATCCGTCCGCCGACCTCAAACCCTTCATCACCTACCGGCAGGAGGCGCCGAGCTTCTGGCAGGTCGATTCGCTCTGGTCGGTGCTCGCATCCGGCGACACCACGGGAGGCGCGCTCACCGTGCTGGACCAGGTGATGCCCCGCCGCAGCGGTCCGCCGCCGCATGTGCACCCCCGGCTGCACGAGTACTTCTACCTCCTCGACGGGGAGATCCGCTACCAGATCGGCGCCGAGGTCACGACAGCAACCGCCGGCGCCATGGTGTCAATCCCGCCGAACACCATACACGGCTTCGCCGTCGCCTCCGAGACCGCGCGCGTGCTCAACATGTACACGCCCGGCGGGTTCACGGAGCAGATCAGCTACCTCGGCACGCCCGCCACCGAACTCCGCCTCCCGCGCCCGGGGGAGCAGGTCCATGCCTCCGATGATCGACAGAACGCCTATGTGAGCGTGTCGGCGGAGATCAACACCCAGCGCTGGCTCACGCCCGAGGAAGCCAAAGACCTCCTCGCCGACGAGCGCGACGCTCCCAGTTCGCGCTGAACCGGCGATGGATGGGTCATCCGCGGTAGTTCGGCGCACGGCTAGACCTAGGATGCCTCGTCGGCGTCACCCCCGGCCGGTACCTGGGCGACAGCCGCTAGCGGACGGGTAGTGTTGGCAGGTGCAGGGATGCGGTAAGCTGAGGCTCGAATGAGCAACCAGAGCGGAGGGACGACCGGATGACCGGCCCGTGGTCCGCCGCGGAGGACGTGTGTACGAATGGCCGGGACCGCCGGCGGGAGGGCGGAGAGCTAAGCTCACACGCAAGCCTTCCTACGACACCGGACACTGACGCTGCCAGAGCGAGCGATATGGGGCGACGCGCGCCTGCTATGCGCGCGCCCAGCATGCGCCAAGACGTTCGCCCACAGGCCCTTTCCGCCGCCTCCGTCGCCGCTCTCATTGTAGGTGGCCTATGGGCTTCCGGCCTGCATACTCATGCAAGCCCTTTACTATCGGCGAGGGGTCGGCCGAATAGGTGTCGCTGGCAGCGTGGGGCATCCAGCACAGGTCACCGCTGTTAGCCCTGCGCCCAATGCCCGTACTCATCGGGCTCGATCGTTACCCCCGCCCCGAAGAATCGTGCCCTCGCGCCACGCCCGCCCACGGCGTTGCATCCGTCCCAACAGGTAAGGCGCGGACTATCCCTCCGTCGTTCTCAGGGCGCATGCTACTCCAGCACCCGCCTGTCGATGCGCGCTAGGAGCGCCGTGGGCACGGGCAGATGATGCCGGTGTGCCAGCGCCTGCATCATCTCCTTGCCCCAGATCCAGGACACCCGATACGCCGCCCACAGCGGCCCTGGCTGCGCAGGGGCGGTGCATGCGACGTACCGGGCATAGGCGTCCCCAGACAGATCGCGCTCGACGGCGCGGGCGGGCGTGGGCCAGTGCGCGGTCGCCTGCTCCACGAGGCGCGCCATCCATAGCAGGTTGCGATGGACGCCGCTCAATACCTCCAGCGCGCGCGCCACCTCGCCGCGGGCCAGCACCGCAGTCCCGAACACGACGCCATTGACGAAGTTGTCCGCGAGGTGCCGCGCGCAGGCAGGTGTATCCCGGTCGGGTGCCGCGCCGGCGAGCGGCCGCAGGTGCTGCGCGAACTGGCCGGTGCGATCGACCAGCACGGCCGTGTCGAGGTCGGGGAACCAGGCATTGCCCCGCCACGACGCGACGCTGGTCATCGCGGAGGCCGGCTCGACATGGAACTCGCCGCGGACGAGGTTGGTAAAGATGGCCGTCTGATGCCCGAAATCATCGGCGAAGTAGAGTGCCACCGGCGCGATCCGCGCGACCCAGGCCCGTTGGTCGAACAGGGGCAGGGCGTCATCGGCGACGAAGACGGCGGCTTCGATGTCCGAGTACGCGTCGCCTTCGCCCGTCGTGAAGGAGCCGTAGAGCAGGGCGGCGGCGACGCGTGTATCCCGCTGGCACAGCGCCCGCAGGCGCGCGATCATTGCCTCCTGGACCAGCATGCGCCCTCCTCTTGTCTCATGACGCCGCCGATATCGTTGACCAGCCCGTTATCCTTGCGCCCACGGCTCTCACGGTGTCGTCGCTTGGGCGGCGCGTTTGGCCGCTTGCAGACGCTTGGTAGTGGCGCTCGTCGCGTAGACGGCGATGCCCTCCACGCGCGGGTCGAGGGCGGCGTAGCCCTCGATGATCGCCGCGTCCTCCGCATCGGCGGCCAGGGCCTCGGCGATCTTCGTCCACTGTTTGCGGGCGACGAAGACGGTATAGCGGGTGCCGGCGGGCGGGGCTGGGAGGCCCTTGGGCAAGTCCGGGACGGTCTGGCTCACGAGGGCAAGGACGACGGCGGTACCCTGATCGACGGTGGTGCCGGGGCGGCCGATGACGGTGATCTTCACGGTGGCGATCCTCCCTGGGTCCTGCTGGAGTTGCGGCGTGAGCGCGTGGAAGGTCTCGTCCGTCCACGTGAGAGGAGCTGGGGGCGCGGGGGCCGGCGTGCCCCCAGCCCCGGCCGCGCCGCCCGTCGTGACGGCCCGACGGGGGAAGATGTACTCCTTGTCCGCCCGGCTCACCTCGTCGCTGGTGCGTACGAGGAAGAAGAAGACGCCGCCGGGGGTGCGGCGGGTGCCGTCGGGGAGGGTGAGGCCACTCTGAGCCTCGACGGTGAGGGCCTGACCGAGGAGGGCGCGGGCGCGGGCGGGGCCGAGGCGGTCGATGATGCGGGTGATAATGCGGAGGGGCGGGGGCAGGGCAGGTCACGGCCACGGACAACGCGGCGGGCCTGACCACGCGCCTCGACAGCACGATCATCGACCACATGATGGGCAGCAACGCCCGCCTCGCGCAACGGCGGGCGCGCGTGGCCGGGTTGCCGGTGCTCACGACAACGGGACGAGCAAGCGACCTGACGACCGCCGCCCTGGCGACGGCGACGCGCACGCCCACCGCGCGTCCCACCGCGACCAGGACGGCTACGAGCAGGCCGACGCCCACGCGGACAGCCACGAGTAAGCCGACACCGACGCGGACAGCGACGAGCAGGCCCACGCCTACGCGGACGGCGACGGCCGCCACCACGGCGACAGCGACGCGGGTGCCGCTGCCCACGCCGACCAGGACCGCCACCGGGACGACCGCGCCCACGACCACCGCGACGACCGCAGCCACCGGCACGCCCACCGCGACGACCACCGCGACGACCACCGGCACGCCGACGGCCACAGCTACCAGCACGGCGACGCCGACCGCGACGAGCACGCCCACGAGCACCTCGACCGCGACGCCGACGGGCACGCCGACGAGCACGCCGTCGCCCACGCCCACGGTCGCCACGGCCACCTCCTCCGCCAGCGACCTCTTCGGCTACACGCTGGACGACCTGCCCTACACGGCGACGCTCAACGCGAGCGCCCTACCTGGCACGCCGATCAGCGAGGTGCGCTCCTATGACGGCGACAATCGCCTCACCTCCGTCCAGTACAGCGGCCCCTACTACACCGGGCAGGCCATGGACGCGAGCTTCACCTACGCCTACAGCCCCCTGGGCGTGACGACCGGCTTCACGGCGGCTGGGGGCGGCACGGCGACCCAATCGTATCTGCTGGGCTACGACGCGCTGGGGCGGTTGACCTCCAGCAGCGGGTCGCCCACGGAGCAGTGGAGCTACGACGGCAACGGCAACCTGCGCGCCCTCAGGCCCTCGCCGGGGATCACGACGACCTACGCCTACGCCCACGCGGACGGCTCGGAGCCGGCGGGCTGGCTGCCCAACGAGCTGGTCTCCACGGACGATGCCGCCGCGGGCGCGCAGCTGAGCGCCTACGCCTACGACGGGAGCGGGAACACCGTCGCGATCACCACCAGCGCCCGCGGCAGCACGCCACAGGTGGCGCAGGCGCTGACCTACGACGCGGAGGGGCGGCTCTCCTCAGTGGCGAGCACGGCGGGCGTGACCATGACCATGGGCTACAACGCCCAGGGGCTGCGCTCCAGCATTGTGGTGACCGACAGCCAGCCGGAGCACGGCACCGCGACGAACTTGAGCGAGGCGCTGCAGTACCGGGGCGACCGGGTGGGGCAGGTGACGGTGGCGGAGCCAGGGCAGGCGACGTTCACCGAGACGTTCCTGTACCGGCAGGACGGGGAGCCGCTGGAGGTGCTGTACCACCAGGCGGGCAAGGCGACCGTCCGGTATTGGTACGAGTTGGACGGGCGGGGGGACGTGATCGCGCTGACCGACGCCACGGGGGCGGTCGTGCAGCAGTACAGCTACGACGCCTGGGGCAAGCTGCTGCCGCAGTTGCAGAGCACGGGCGGGGGGGCGCTGGGGCTGACCACGGAGGCGGTGCCGCAGCCGTTGCGCTACCGGGGCTACTGGTACGACGGCTGGTACGACGGGGCGGCGCTGTATAACAGCGGGACGTACGCGAGCACGGAGACGCGGCCGGTGGCCTGGTACTGGCTGCGCACACGGAGCTACGACCCGGCGCTGGAGCGGTTCCTGCAGCCGGACCCCTCGGCCCTCGACGGGGTGCGCAGCTACGCCTACTGCCACGACGACCCCATCGACTGCGCCGACCCCTCCGGCCTCGTTAGCGAGAGCACCGAGCCGCCCGTTGTCCCCGAGCCACCTGGTGGCAGGCCGATCGTGCCTCCTGGAGGTGTGGAAGGTAGTGGCCTCCCGGCTGGCAACGCCGGCATCGATGCCGCCGCGTCGCTGTACGATCAGTTGGCGTATGATCCTGCACGGTCGCTGCCCGGGAGCACGAATAAGGATTATCTCACGTTCGATCAATATGAAGAGCGGTACGGCACCGCGCTGGACTCTAGGACAACGTTCGGGAGTAAGTTTGGATCAGCGACGAGTTCCTTCGGACGCGTTCTTGCCGCCAGAGGCAAGTACTTCTTGCGTTACTTGCCCAAAGGCATACAAAGTCGGGTCAGCATAGGCGTGGCACGCCTCGACATAAGCGGAGTAACACGAGAAGTCGCTATCCTTTATAACAAGCCGACCGTTCTCACTGACGACATCATCGCGCAGTTTCAGGCGAAGGTCGAAACGGTGGGCGCGAAATTCGTACTTACCGAGCCAGGGGAACACGTCGAACCGGCTGCTTATAGAATCGCTACAACCGATTATGCAGCGGGCAACGAAGACTTCAGCGCAATCGGGACATCCAACTATCCCTGTTACAGCTGCCAGCGTACCTTCACCACGATTAATGCTGAGCGAGGGGCAACGGGACAAGAGCCAGTCGGGCTATACTACTTCAACGAGTTTGCGGATCCCAACTACGTGCCATAGTGTGCTATGGTCCTCGGATGAGCGGGAGAAGATATGATACTTCTGCCATCAGCACGGCCGTAGCTGTCTGAGACGAAACGTCGTCGCTCTGCTTAGGAGGATAACAGGTTGTCTTCGGTTAACAGTAACGATCAGCCTGAAAATGGATACTCTACCGATACATTACTGCACAGCATAAGCACAGGTAATGCTGAGGCCAGACGTAGTGCTACCGAAACCCTGGGGGCGCATCGAGATAAGGATGCCGTTCTCCCTTTGATCCGCTATCTGGTGAGCGGCGGAATAGACGTGCGATGCGAGGCTTCTCGCGCTTTGGGGATGATAGGTGATGAGCGGGCAGTCACGCCGCTCGTGGCGATGTTGGAACATCCCATAGGAGATTTGCGGGATTGTGCAGCCTGGGCACTTGGCCAGATCGGTGACAAACACGTCATCGAGGCGCTGGAGAGGGTGCTGAAGGATGATGAGGGTTTCATGAACGCCGTAGTACTCAAGGCGTTGATGAAGCTCGACAAAGCGCGTGGCATAGACCTACTTTCTGCCGCTCTCACTGCGCCACGGAATGAGTTGCGGACACAGGCTGCCGGACTGCTACACGACATCGGCGATGAGCGAGCTACCAGATCACTTATTGCTGCCCTCGACGACGAGGATGTCGAGGTGCGGGCGAACGCTGTCTGGGCGTTAGGCAACATGGGGGATCAAAGTGCGTTACAAGCTCTAAGATGGACCCAAAGCCACGATTCAGGAGTGACTGTTCTCGGCCATAGAATGGAGGACCTTGCAGCAGAGGCTGTCGAGAACGTTGAGAGTCATCGGGCTAGGTCGTCACAACCGCCCGATACGCAACAAGAGTTTCCACTCGATGCACCATGGTAGGCCATTCCAAGACGTGGTTCAAACCGAATTGATCGTGTTATGCCCTTTAAAGATTCAGGCTGTCACATTGCTGTGAGTGTGCGCTGAACTATGTCTCTGATGATATAGTCAAGATAACATGTAGTTGAGGCCATGCCAGTAGCCTATTGGAGAAAGGCGAGAGGATAAAGCTTGGTGTAAGGCGTCACGTTCGCTGCGCCGATTGCAGGTGTGACAGGGCGGGAAACGTCACGATCGGTGCGCCGATCTGCAGCGGGTGTGGCTGTCATCACCGGGGTCATGGGGGTGGTACAAGGCGGTATTCACACTCAGTGTAAGTTTTCACAATACGTGCGCGGGTTTCACGCCTAGAGCATGGTCTTAAACCACAATAGGTGCGCCATAATTCTCACATTAGGTGCGCTGATCCTTCATATTTTTCACATTAGGTGCGCCAATCCGTACGAGACGTGTCTCTGGCTGAGAACGTCATGGGGACGGTTCCAGGGCGTTTTCACGCTCAAAAAGAGAGGTGCGGGGGCGTGCGAAGGCTCCTGCTGCAAGATGGCGCAACTAATGTGGAAACTGCGGCGCAGCTAATGTGACGTTCGGCGCACTTAATTTGACGCCTTACACCCTCCCGCGCACGTCGTACATCTGGTGAGCGTATCGGGGGCGGGGAGGCGTCTCTGGAGGGGGCGAGGACAGCGGACGGTGGGGACGCGCGAGGGGGGAGAGGGACACAGGCGGTGGTGCGTCAGGGCGCCGCCCCGTCTGGCTCGGCGAGGTGAGCGCGGAGGGCGCGCAGGCCCAGGCGGACGCGGCCCTTGACCGTGCCCAGGGGCACGCCGAGCGCCTGGGCCATCTGGGACTGGGTCCAGCCCCCGGCGTAGGCGAGGGCGAGGGCGGCGCGTTGGGGGGGCGGCAACTGGGCGAGGGCGGCGCGCAGCCGCTGGGCGGCGGCGTGCTGGCAGGCCAGTTCGTGGGTGTCGCTGCCATCGGCCATCTCGGCGAGGGCGGCGCCATCGGCCCAGAGGTCCGCGTGGCGGCGGCGGTGCGCGTCGATCGCGCAGTGGCGCACCAGGGTCAGCAGCCAGCGGTTGACGCTGCCGCGCGCGGGGTCGTAGCGGGCGGCGTGGCGCCAGAGGGCCAGGAAGGCGTCCTGCACGGCATCCTCAGCCAAGGCGGGCTCGCCCAGGATGCCCCGCGCCAGGCGGGTGGCCACGGGCAGGTAGCGCGCATAGAGGGCGTCGAACGCGGCGTCGTCGCCGCCCGCCACGCGCGCGAGCAAGGCGCCATCCGGGGTGGGTGAGAGGTCGATGCCAGGCCATCCTTCCCGCGCTGAGCGGGCGTGTGGTGTGTCCGGGATAGGGTAGACACGAGGACGCCCCCGCTATGGCCCACGGGGGGTGGCGCGCGCCGCGCACATCCGCTGCTCCCGTGCGCCGACGGGCTCGACCGTGACACCCGTCTATCCCGCTCCTCGCCCCCCGCAGCCCGACGGCGCCGGCAGTCCCGGTGCCCTGCCCCCTCACGATAGCGCCTCGCCCATGACCGTAGCATGACCGCAGCATGAACGCCCGCGCCCACGGACCGCCCGCGGCCGCGGGCGGTGTGGCCTGACACCCGCTGCAGGCGGGCGCGGTGCGCCGTGGGGGTGCGGCCGTGTCGGCGTCGGTAGTGTAAGATTCCAAAGTTAGTGGGCCGGTTTCAGGCGTGGGAGAGGGCGCTATGCCAGGCACTATGGGCGGATTTTACCGTTCACGGTGGGCCAATGCTGCACGAATGGCCATAAAACGTGGGCCAACCCGTCTCCGTTGCTGCGTGCACACTGGGCCGGTCTCAGGTGGAGGCGCGGCCATACGAGGGCTGGCCCACGTTTTGTGAAATTGTGGCTCAGGTACTGCGGCAAACGGCCCAACAACTTCGGAATCTTACACCTACAAACTCCAGACGGCGCTGGGCAAAGCTATTTATGGGGCACGCACATGCACCGTCGAGCCGGTCATCGGGATCATCAAAGAAGTCCTGGGCTTCCGCCAATTCTCGCTGCGGGGGCTTCCCGCTGCCGCTGGCGAGTGGTGTCTGGTCTGCCTGGCCTTCAATCTCAAGCGGTTGCATACGCTGCTCCAGGGCGATGCGTGGCGCCTGGGGGGACGGGGCGACCCCGGTACGGGCGCTGATCCTGCTGTAGAGGCTGGCTCCGCCGTCTCCACGCCGCTGTCGCGCCTATGGCGGGTCGTGACCCGCCAGCACCCCCACTGGTCTGGACGGCGTGCCTGGTCATGCTGGCCCTCCCCCTGCCTGTTCTCTCCGACAGGCTGCTAGCGGCATATAGGCCAACCGATGACGGCAGCGACGAGGACAGCGGACAGAAGGACCGTCACGGCAGGTGGTGGGCGCACATAGCTTGCGCCGCAGTGGGTGAGCCAGATCGTGACGACGGCCGTACGGACGTGCTTTGACCGGATAGAGTTTTCGGCCAGAAGAAGAACCCGCGCTGCCTCCGCCTCATCGAGACGTCTCGTCACGACAAGGGATGCTGAGGACACGGGGCTGTGCCACCGGCGCCTTGGTCGCCGACGCCAGGGCCGCCGCGCCGTACACCCCGCGCCGGCGCCGGGATGGCGCGCTGGCGGGACCGGGATGGCGCCGCTACCATCCCGATCCCGCCGCTCACAGGTGACGCGAACGCCCCTCTCTGCCTGACGCGTCAGGCTCCCCGCACGCTACCGAGGCGGGAACTGCGAGTGGGGGGCCGGCGGGGCAAGGTTCGCGGTCGGCGCCTTCGCCGTGAAGCCGATAATCGCACAGTTGATGTCCACGCCTGCGGAGCCGTACGGCTTGGGCTTCCCCGTGGCCGGGTCGACGCCCGTCAGCAGGTCGGGCCGGGTCGCGGCCAGGTTGAAAACGGTGTTTTCATCGATCTGGCGCTTGTTGAGTCCCGCGCGCACCGCCTTGTCGGTCCACAGGCCGAGCTGCGCGTCCCACAACGGGCTGTAGGCGTCGGCATGCCGGGGGTCGCTCAGGGTGGGGAGATCACCGAACACATTGAGGAGGTCGCCGCCGTTGCGCAGAGCGGTGATCAGGGTCGTGTTGGCGGCCGAGGCGTCCTGCGACGCCTGACCGTCGACGACTAGATGCACGAACCCCTGGGCCTGGGGGTTGTTGGCCCCTGTCTGGCCGTTGATGAAGCCGAAGAGCCGCTCACGGGCGGACCCCAGGAAATCGTCGCCGCCGTTGAACGACGCCTGGTCGAGCGCGGGCACGTAGGTCGAGCGTTCCAGCACCGCGGTGAGGGGTTGACCGGCGTCGGTGCTCAGGTAGATAATCGGCTGTCCGGCATCGAATCCCTTGATAAACAACATGTCGACCCACGACTCCAGGAACTGTCCGGAGGGCGCCGTCGCGGGCGCGATGTGGATGCCAAGGGCCCGATCGGCCGTGTTGGTGTGATGGACGACGTCGAAGGGGCCGTCGCCAGTGGCCACGATGGGAGCGCTGTAGACGATCGGCGAGCCCGCGATGCGGATAAACGGGCTGTAGCCGGGGCCGGCCACGGCGCCGGGCTGCAACGTCGCGAGTGGGAAGCCGTGCGGGCCAGGTACCGCCACCCGATTGGGTCTGAAATCGGGCGCGCCCTGGAAGTGGACCACCGCTGGACCGAACGGATTCTGCTTTGGCGTTGGGTTCCCGAGGGTCACCGTCTGCACGCAGGCCGGACAGCCAATCCCCATGTTGGCGAGCTTGGGCGCATAGTTCAGGCCCAGGGTATGCGCCGCCCCGACGTCCGAGGAATCCAGGAGGACATACCACACCCTCTTCCCATGCGCCACGCCGGGGTATAGCGGCAGGCGCACCGTTTCGTTGCTGAGATTGACCTGGATGGCGCTCTCCTCAAACAGGTGGGTGCGGGGCAGCAGGCCACTCATCTGTCCCAGCCCCGCGGCCTCGCCCGACGGGGCGGCGTGACGGGCCATCGTGAGGGCGGCGCTAGCGGACGCCGGGCCGTGCCCGGCGAGGGCGATGGGGATGAGCAGGGTGAGCGCCGCCGCGCTCGCGGCAACCGTGCGTTTGAGGTGGGGTATCCTTGGCATCGAGAACTCCTGTTTGTGCTATCCCTTGGCGAAGGGCCGGTTGGAGGCGGCCACAACTGGCGCCTACTCTCGATCATAGCGGCAGGGTCTTACGGGGCCGTGACGAAGATTACGGAAGGATGAACTTTCTGCTGTGCCTATGCTCGCCGTTGTCGGACGAAAAGTCAGAGCTCTCAGGTTGTCATCTTCTCGTAATCTTTGTCACCGCTGCGTAAGACAGTGTCGCTATGCTCGGAGGTAGTCGCCGACATGGCCGACATGGCTGTCGCTCACGGGCGGCGCCCCTGGTCGGGCCGGCGGCGCGGTTCCACGGGCACAGACACAGGTTAGGAGGGATGACCGCAATGGGCACACAGGACAACCGTTACGATGTGGATCGGCGGGCCGGTCCTGCTCACACCAACAGACGCGGTCGGGCAAAAGCAGGGGGCGTGTCCCGACGGCGCCGAATCGCCCTGTTCGCGGCCCTCGTGGCACTCGCGCCGACCCTGGCCCTGGCGCACGTCAAGTGGTTCGAGAATGAAGCGCTTTATCCGGTGCGCGCCGATCTCGTGTTTAGCGGCCGCACCTTCCTCCTGATTGTCGTCTGCGCCGTGGCGCTGGCGCTGCTGTACGGCCTGCAACGCATCCTGGGCGATCCGCATTGGCCCGACTTCCGCTTCCTGAAAAAGACGGCGGTTGGCGCGCCCACGATCCTCGCCGTGCAGGCCGCGATCGGGCTGGTCTACGCGGCGTCGCAACTCACCCTGTTCGCCCCCAACCTACGGACGCACCCCCCGGCGCTGGCGCTGGCGTTCGCCGCCGTTCAGCTCTTCATCGCGTTCAGCTTCATCACCGGCATCGGCGATTGGATCGGCGCGCTCGCGCTCATCGCCCTGGGGCCGCTCGCCTTCCTGGTCTTCCCAGCCTTCGATGTGACCGACCAGCTGTTCTGGGCCGGCATCGGCGTGGCCGTGCTGGTCATCGGCCGCGGAGCCGTCGAGGCGGGGCAGGCCCGGCCGTGGTTCCAGGCCCGCAGCGCGGCATGGCCGGCGCGGGCGGTCGCCGCGTTGCGCGTCATCACGGGCGTGGCCATCATCTCGCCCGCGCTGGACGAGAAGGTGTGGAATCCCGCCATGGGCGCGGCTTTCCTGGCGCAGTATCCGACCTTCAACTTTCCGCGCGCCTCCGTCGGGCTGCGCTGGTTCACCGACGAGCGATTTGTCCTGGCGGCGGGCGTCGCCGAGGCTCTCATCGGCGTGCTGCTCATTAGCGGACTCCTGACCAGGGTAGTGATCCTCGGCATGTGGCTGCCGTTCAACGTGGGCGTGCCGTTCCTGCCGCCGCAGGAACTCCTGGGCCACCTGCCGATCTTGGGCATCATGTACGTCCTCCTGGTGCACAGCTCGGGTATCGCCCTCGGCGAATCCCTGCACCGGTCCGGCTTGACCGGTTCGCCGTCCGAGGAGACGGAAAAGGCGGCGGGCGCGCCGCGCGTCGCCATGACGACGTGGCGCGCGTTTCACAGGCTTCACGGGAGGTTTTCGGTATGATGGATCAGGGACACAACTCCGGCTCTGGACACGCGGGCGACCCGGCGCGTCCGGTCCTGGCGACGGACGGGCAGGAGCCGCACGCGACGGCGGCCGCCGACATCCCGCGCTACCTCGTGCGCGGCGACGCCCTCGCGTACGGCGCCAGCCTCGGCAACGCGCACTGCTGGCTCACCACGCGCGGCAACGGTTCCATCCAGGACATCTTCAGCACGGACCTCGGCGTGGCCATCTCCGGCGCCATCGCCGTGCGCTACGGCGGCACAGACTACGGCCTGCTGCGGGCCAGCGCCCACGGCGAGTCCGCCGGCGCCGGCGCCGCTGACGTGCAGCTCCGTCCCCTCCCCGCCGACGGGCCCCCCGGCCGCGGAACGATCGAGGTGCACCCCGCCTACCAACGGCGCGCCTTCGCCCTGCCGGGGGATCTGCACGTGCGCGAAACGGTCTTCGTGCCCCTCGCCACCGGCGATGACCCCACGGTCGCCTACTTTCAAGTGGAGGTCGCCAATCAGGGCGCCGGTGAGCGTACGCTCGACGTCTACGCCTTCGGTCGCTTATGCGGCGCGTTGGGACAGGACGTCGTGGCCCGCTACGACCCGGATCTGCGCGGATTCGTCGCCGCCAACCGCGACCAACCCGCGGCGGTGCGGGTCTTCGGGTGTACCAACCCGGTCGCGGCGTACGATACCAGCCACGACTTCGGCCGTGTCTACGACGTGCTCCATGTCCCCACGCTTGCCAACGCGGCCGACGCCGAGGGAGACATCCTGGCATCGCTGCGGGTCGATCTCCACCTGGGACCGGGTGAGACGCGCGTTGCGACCTTTGTGCTTGCCTTCGCCCCGACCGGCGAAGCGGACGCCATCGGCGTCTACCGCGGGGCGCGTGACGCGGACGCGGCGCTGGCCGACACTATCGCCTACGTGACCCGCGTCACCGGCGTGTCGCGGGTGCTCACACCGGACCGGACCATCAACGAAGGCGCGCTGTGGAGCAAGGTCAATATGCTGCGCGTGATGGCCCGCTACCCGCAGGGACCGGCCTGCACCAACGAGCCGGGCGCGTCGTCCAACGTGGTGGGGCGCGACGCCACCTGGTTCGTCTACGGCAACGACCACTTCCTACCCGGCTTCTCGCGCGCCCTGCTCGATACGTTCGCCGCCAAACAGTACGAGGACGGGAAGATCCCCGAGTACTATAGCGCGCTTGACGGGCGCGTGGAGGACTATGGCCTCAACATCAACGACGACACACCGCTGTTCATCCTGGCCGTCAACCACCACTACCGCGCCACCGGTGACGGGGACTGGCTGCGCCGCGTCTACCCCTCCGTGGCCAAAGCGGCGCGCTACATCGTGTCGCAGGAGGACGAGCGCGGCCTCGTGTTCTGCACGGCGAAAGACCCGCGCGGCAACGTGTGGGCCATCGCCAGCTGGCGCAACGTCATCCCGGAGTACACGCTCAACGGCGCGGTGACCGAGATCAACGCCGAGTGCGCCGCGGCGCTGCGCGCGGCCGGCCACCTCGCGGAGAACCTCGGCCGCCCGGAGGAGGAGAGCCGCGCGTTTTTCGACGCGGCCAGCGCCCTGCGCATGGCCATGGATACCCACCTCATCAATCCCCAGAACGGCCTCTACTACCTCACCATCGACGCGGACGGTATCGCGCAGACGGACGTCACCGGCGATCAGATCTTCCCGGTCATGTTCAGGACGTGCGCGGAGGACGTGGGTTTCCGCGTCATCAGCCGCTTGAGCCAACCCGACTTCTGGACTCCGGCCGGCCTGCGCACCGTGTCGGTGGACGATGTCCGCTACGACCCCGCGCGCTTCGTGGGCCTGCTCGGCGGGGTCTGGCCGGGCCTGACCTGGTGGTATGCGTTCGCGGCGGCGCGCTATCGCCCCGACCTCATGGTGCGGGCGCTCGCGACGAGCTTCGCGCACTACGCCAGCGATCCCAAGCGCAACACCACGGTGCCCGGCCAATTCAGCGAATGGTTCGACGGCGAGAGCCTGGCCAACCGCGGCATGCGCCTCTCCCCGTGGGAGCCGCCGCGCTTCCTCTGGGCCGCGGTCGAGGGTGTCTGCGGTGTGGTGCTGGAACCGGACAAGCTCCGCATCAACCCGCTGGTGCCGCCGCACTGGCGCTGGGTGGGGCTGCGCCGCCTGCCGTACCACGGCAAAGAGATCAGCTTCTTTGCCACGCGCGAGCATCGGGATGACCAGGCGGCGGCGTTCGACCTCTACGCCACGGCGGACGTCACGACCAACCACACCCTCACCGTCTACGACGAGGACGTCACGGAGACCCTGCGCGTGCTCGATCCCGCCGTGTGCCACGTGGCGTTGCGCCGGAAGGGTGAGGCCGTGGTCCTGCTCGGGCACACCGGGATCGACACGAGTGTCGTCCCGATCGACACGGGCGACTTGTTAGCGGCCGAGGCGGCGTACACCGTCTACCTCTATGACAGCGAGAGCTACACTTGGCGGGGCGGTGACACGGCGCCGGGAACTGAGCTCCGCACGTTCGCCGTGTCCCTCGAAGCGGGCGGCTTCAAGGTCCTCAAGTTTACGGCAATTTGATAAGGACGTGATCATGAGCAATGCAATCCCTGTCCAGCACACCCTGGCGAAGCTCGCCGGGCACGTTGCCCTCGTCACCGGCGCCGGGTCCGGCATCGGCCGCGCGAGCGCCATCGCGTTCGCGCGCGACGGCGCCGCGGTCGCCATCAATTACCTTAGCGACGAAGACGACGCCGAGGAGACCCGGCGCCTGGTTGAGGAGACTGGCGGGACCGCCGTCGTCGTGCGGGCCGATGTCGGCGTCGAGGAGGAGGTCGAGCGTCTGTTCGCGCGGGCGGAGCAGGCGCTCGGGCCGGTGACCATCCTGATGAACAACGCCGGCGCCGACGCCAGCGGGACGCACGTCGCCGACCTCTCGCTCGACGACTGGTCCAAAATGATCGCGTCCAACTTGACCGGGCCATTCCTGTGCGCGCGCCGCTTCATCCGCGCGGCGCGCGCGCACAACGGGTCCGGTCAGGTGTCCCGCAAGATCATCAATGTCACCTCCGTACACGAAGAGGTCCCGCGCGCCGGCGGCGCCGACTACTGCGCGACAAAGGGCGGCCTGCGCAACCTGACGCGCTGCCTCGCGCTCGAGCTCGCGGACGATCACATCACCGTGAACAACCTGGCGCCGGGCATGGTGCTCACGCCCATGAATCAGGCGGCGATCGATGACCCGGCGCTGCTCGACCAACAGGTGCGGAGCATCCCGTTCAAGCGCGCCGCGCGCCCCGAGGAAATCGCGGCGCTGGCCGTCTATCTTGCCTCGAGCGACGCGGACTACGTCACGGGGACGACCATCTTCATCGATGGGGGCCTGATGCGCAACATGGGGCAAGGCGCATGAGCGGTTTCGAGCTCGAGGACACAGTCCCTGTCACGCTGGAGCGCGCGGTGCCCCTCGCCGACATGTACGTGCTCAGCCCCTATGTCTGGCGGGAGCGGGAGCAGGAGCAAGGGCAAGAAGATGGCGCGTACCACCTCCTGGTGCGCGCGGTCAACCACGCGGACGACCCGCGGCAAAAGGTCGCCCGCATCTACCACGGACGGAGCAACGACGGGCTGCGCTTCGTCATGGACCGCGAGCCGGTGTTCCCACCGGGACCGGGCGCGGACGACCATGACGGCTGCGAGGACCCGTCGGTTGCCCGGCAGGGCGACGACTATTACGTTTTCTATACAGGGTGGAACGGGGCAACGGACACGGGGCAACTGCTCGTCGCGGCCGGCCCCGACCTCGCGCGCCTCGCCAAACGCGGTCCCGTCTTACCGCCGTCCACGCGCTACCAGAGCACGAAGGAAGCCGAGATTGTGCCGACCGTCGAGGGAGGTTGGCGCCTCTTTTTCGAGTATGCCGCCGACGGGCGCTCCCAGATCGGGCTCGCCTCGTCGCGCACGCTCGACGGCCCGTGGACCTTCGATGACCTGCCCTTCACCGCGCGCCCGGATCACTTCGACGCCTGGCATCTGAGCACCGGCCCGGTCGTCGGCCAGGACTCGGAGCGTCCCGTTATGTTCTACAACGGCGCGACGCGGGACACGAAGTGGCGTATTGGCTGGGTGGCCTTCGACACGGCGCTGCGGACGGTCGTGGACCGTTGCGAGCAGCCCGTGATCGTGCCGCCGCCCCCGACGGGCGACGCAACCGACATCGCCTTCGCGGCGTCGGCGGTCGAGCAAGGCGACACGATCTGGCTCTACTACTCGTTGAGCGACGCGACCCTGATGCGCGCGACACTCACACGCCGCAAGACATAGCCTTGGGCACGAGACTGTAACACTCGATGGCGTACGCGATAGGAGCCGACTCGAGTTATTTAATGGGGCGCTGTCATTCTCATCCTGGCCGCGCACAGAGATGTTCGGCCCAGTAGTGAGACGTCTTGGCGACCACGGTGACGACGTTCTTGATCTCCATGTCCAGGCGAAAGCCCGGCGCCGCGGGCAGGAACAGCACCGCTCCCTCGCGCCGCACGCTGACGTTTTCCTCGGCGATGGCCCGCAGCAGCCAGCGCGCCATCGCCACGTCGTCGCACCGCAGCCCCACCCAGCCCGGACTCGTGCCGCGCACGACAGGCAGTTCGGTGACCAGTCGCAGACCCCGCTCGATCTCGGTGACCACGCGGGCGTAAGCGTCCGGCGCTGCGTGTACCTCCGCGGGCGTGGCCGGTTCCAGGAGCGTGGCGCGATGCCTGGGTCCCCCGGCCAGCGCCAGGTCGCAGAAGCCGCTCCACATCTGATCCCACGCCACCTGTCCGTCGTCTGTGTAGCACAGCGGCGCCGAGCCCATCGGCGCGGCACTGACCGGCTGCCCCGCGCGGTACCGCGCGGGCAGCACGGCGCGCAACGCGGCGGGGGCCAGACCCGCGCCCGCGCCCTCCGGCTGGGCCAGGCGGAATGCTGAGGCGTCGGCGAGACCGTGCCAGTCCACCTCCGCCACGGACCCGCCGACGATCGTGACGTCCTCGTCGCTCAGGACATCGCGCCACAGGCTGTAGGACCCAGTCGCCAGGGCGGCAAACACCGCGGCCCACAGGGTCCGCCCGCCGATTTGGCGGGCCAGGACCTCGGTATGCGTGCGGCGGGCCGCGTTCGCTTTGGGACTGACCTCGATCTCGCGCCCATGCAGGGCACGACTGGTATAGACGATCAGCGCCCCCACATCCTGCCCGATGTCCAGCACAACCTGCTGGCGGTGGACCCGCTCGACAGACGCTCCGACCATACTGTATCTCTCCCCTTCATAGCGCCTTCCCCACGCGATGACCTATGCCCGCCAATGACGCCATGGCCCGTGCAACGGAGGGCTTACACCTCCCGCATCGCCATGACGGCGGGACAGCCGCGGGTGCGCACGAATCGCGCACGAATAAGGTCTCCGCGATCGACGGGGGAGGAACTCGGCCGCTCCGAACCGCCGAGATCCTCCCGCCCATCGCCTGTCGTACCGCTCCTCGTCCTAGCTCGGGTTGCTCGGGTTGTCGAAGCCGTCGTACGGGACGCCCAGATAGGGGAAAGTTGGTAGGTAGGGTGCGTTGACGTTGGCCGGGGTCAGGCCATCGGTGACGACAACGGCCGCCGGGTCCGGGACATAGGTCTTATCGACCAACGGGTACGTTAAGCCGGCGAGGACGCGCAGTTCTATGGCGAACACATCGTCCTTCACCCGCCGGCCGTTCGGGAAGCCGGCCAGATCACCGCCGATGATGCCGTACTGATTCTCGGCAGCCGTCGGAGGAATCGCCATGTTCAGCCGCAACATATCCGCATAGGTCGCGCCCGTGTAATTCTGGAATCCCGGGATGAATCCGGCCGGTATCCCTGTGAGCAGGATGGCGACCACATCCGCGCGCGCCGCGGTTAGAGTCGCCAGGTGGGTGAACGCCGTGGGATAGAAGACCGGGAGCCGTCTGGACACTTCGGGGTGTTGTACGTACTGCAGGAACTGGCTGTCATCGGCGGGCGTCAGCGCGTTCCATCGGTCCTTCTCCCCGACGGGGACGATGGCCTCGTTGAACAGGGGATTGCCGAGCCGCGAGACCTGCACCCAGAGGCCGTGACTGGTCTGTTCGCCGCCACGCCCGTCACGCCCGTCACGCCCGTCACGCATCGTCACCTTCTGCCGGCTCGCCGTGGCCCACACGCCGACGACGGAGCGCGGGTCAGCCTCATTCGCGGGCACAGAGCCGTTACGCGTGAGCGCCGTCTTGGGTACCTGGATCGCGATGCTGTGGACGTTGAGCCGGTTGGTGCCGTTGACCCCTGGCCCGGAGGGAGGCACCGGTATCATATGCATGCTCTGGAACGGCCGGATGTCCAGCAGGTCGAAGACCGAGCCCAGGTCCACATAGAAACCCTCCGCGCGTTGCCCGACGAAGACCGTCTCCCCACTGGCCAGGGTATGCACGGCCGCCTGAGCCAGCGCGGGATAGTTGGGCGTGGAGCGCACCCCCACGTTGCAGGGCGGGCAGGCCAGATTGCTGCCCAGGGTGGTCGTCCCGGCAGCGGTCACCTTGGTCACTGTATAGACCTGCCGGATATTCCAATTGGGATCGTTGAGCGAGGTGATTGGGCCAGTGTTGTACAGGAAGGTGTCCGGGTTCTGCAGCGTCGTCTGGAACTGGAACTGATAGGTGACGTCGGGCCGCCCATCTCCGTCGTTGTCGACGTGGATCTCATAGAGGACGTCATCCCCGAACTCGTAGAAGTTGGGGCCGCCAGCCGGCCCTTCCAGCGGGATGTAGTTGGCGATCAAGGTGACGGTGCTGGGCTGGTCTGGACTCACGAAGGCGTACACGTCGGTATTGTCCGCGACCGGGTCCTTGGCAATCTGAAGGGCTTCACGGTGTGATGACATGTGTCTTACCTCACTTTGGACGCGCTAGTGTGTGTAGAGGCGCCGTTCCGCGCGCCCCGGGCCTGCCACAGGCGCGCGGCGAGGGCGCGATCGGTATAGGTGAACTCCTCGGCGCCCACCAGCACAACCATCTCGCCGGCGGCGGGGTTGCGCACATAGACGACGAAGGGTTCAGCCGTCAGCGCTTCTGTCCCCGGGCTTATTGCGCTCTTGGGTCGCGTGGCGGCGAGCGCCGCGCCAGGTAGGGCGGCCAGCGCGCCAACCGCAATCGCCCCCGCGGATGTCTTCCTGAGGAAGCCGTGTCGCGTCAAGTTTGCCATGGTCTTTACCTCACTATGTGGGTTCACGTTGATGTCGCGATGAAAGCGCGTCATGATCCTGATCTCCGAGCGGCCCCCTCCACGCGCCTGTCGTTGAAGTAGAGGAGAACCGACCCTGGTTGTCCAACGGCGTCCGCTATCCTCCTTAAATGGCGCGTGGCGCTGCTGGGCGAGCCCTGTGGGCCTGAGGAGGCACGACGAGACAGGGCCTGTTACTCTCGATCATAGCGGTCGGGTCTTACGCGGCCGTGACGAAGATTACGGAAGGATGAACGTTTTGCGCCGGCTGCCGAGGCCGCTGCTGTGTCCGCGGCGCACCGGCGGCAGGCCGCACGAAAGGTGTAAGGCTTTCGTAATCCCTGTCACCGGCGCGTAAGATGGAGTTGTTATGCTGAAAGATAAGGCTTTCAGAGGGACAAGGGGACGCGCGTATTCGTGCCCTCACGCGCCATGGATGTGCCATCCGTCACGCGGCCAGGTATGGCACAGACGAGGGAGCGCCATGATGCGTCAGCAGGACGACCGGCCGATTCTGGTGGTGGAGGACGAGGAGATCGTCAGCGAGGTCGTGGCGCGCTACCTGCGCCGCGAGGGCTTCCGCGTGAAGGTGGCGGCCGACGGCGCTGCGGCCCTGGCGCTCGCGGCGGCCGACGAGCCCCGGCTGGTGGTGCTCGACCTGATGCTGCCCGACATGGACGGGCTGGAGGTGTGCCGCCAACTCCGCGCGCAGGGTCCCGTGCCCATTCTCATCCTGACCGCCAAGGGGACGGAAGCCGACGAGGTGCTGGGGCTGGGGCTGGGCGCCGACGACTACGTGAGCAAGCCGCTGCGGCCCGGCGCCCTCGTCGCCCGCGTCAAGACCCTCCTGCGCCGGGCGGCGCCCGACGCCACGGCCGGCAGCGCGCTGCTGCGGTACGACGGCCTGGCGATCGACCCGCGCGCGCGCCGCGTCACGCACGACGACACAGTGCTCTCCCTCACGGCCAAGGAGTTCGACCTGCTGCTCTTTCTGGCCCGCCACCCCGACGAGGTCTTCTCGCGCGAGCAGCTGCTCGACCGGGTGTGGGACTACACCTTCGTCGGCGAGGGCAGCACGGTCACGGTGCATGTGCGCCGCCTGCGCGAGAAGATCGAGCCCGACCCGCTGCACCCGCGCTACATCAAGACGGTCTGGGGCGTCGGCTACAAGCTTGAGCCCAACCAATGACGAGCGGAGGGGCATCGGACTCGGACGCCTCACGCGCCTCCGTACCGCCGCCCGAGGGACAGGTCGGCGCCTGGGAGCGCGGCCTGCTCTACAGCCTGGCGGGCATCTGCATCCTGGTGGCGGCCGAGGGCGTCTTCCTCGCGCTGTACCACCCGCCCGGCCGCCAGCCCCTGGGCACGATCGCCGTGCTGTGCGTCGGCGCGGTGCTGGCCCTGTTGCTGGGCACGCTGGCGCTGGCGGCCGGTCCGCGCGTGGGCCTGGGTACGATCCGCCGCAAGATGGCGTTCGGCGTCGTCCTCGGCGGCCTGGTGGGCCTGGGCGACGCGCTGCTCGCGGCGCGCGTGATGGTCGTGACGGCGCAGGACGCGTACGTGATGGCCATGTTGCTGTTCTTCGCGCTGCTGATCTCCCTGACCCTGATGCTGTCGCTCGCCGACACGCTGCGCCGCGCCATCGTCGTCCTGATGCGCGCGGCCCGACGCATGGCCGCCGGCCATCTCGACACGGCGGTACCGGTCGAGAGCGGGGACGAGTTGGCGACGCTGGCCGCGGACATGCAGCGCATGGCCGCCAACCTCGCCGAGGCGCAACGGATGCAGCGGGCGCTCGAAGACGCGCGCCGCGACCTGGTCAGCGGCATCTCACACGACCTGCGCACGCCGCTCAATGCCGTGCAAGCGGTGGCCAGCGCCCTGGCCGACGGCGTGGTCGCGGAGGAGCCGGCCACCGTGGCGCACTACGTCCGGGAACTGGACGCGCAGGTGGACCGGCTGGCAGCGCTGATCGAGGACCTCTTCATGCTTGCCCGCCTGGAGGGGCCGGCGCCGGGGCTGGCCCTGGCGCCCTATCCCAGCGCGGACCTGCTCTCCACTCTGCTGGAGCGGGCGCGGCCGCTGGCGCGAGAGGCGGGAGTAGAGCTGGAGGTGACGGTGGGCGCGGGGACGCCGGCCGTGCTGGTCGACGTGCGGCAGATCGAGCGCGTGCTGGACAACCTGGTGCGGAACGCATTGGAGCACACGCCCCCCGGCGGCGCGATCACGGTCCGGGCAGCGCCTCATGGCGAGAGGGAGAGCAAGGTTATCATGACCGTCGCCGACACGGGCGAGGGCATCGACCCGGGCGACCTGCCCCTGCTCTTCGAGCTGTACTACCGGGGCAGCCGCCGGGGGCGCGGGGCGGGCGGCGCGGGGCTCGGGCTGGCCATCGTCAAGGCCGTGGTGCAGGCGCACGGCGGCCGCGTGTGGGCGGACAGCCCCCCGTCGGGCGAGCAGCGCGGCACGCTGCTCGGCTTCGTGCTGCCCGCCGCGCCCGACACGCGGTGAGGCACGGCGGTGAGAGGTCATGGGCGACGCGGCGGTACCACCGCCCGCACCCGAGCCGGGGGTAACGGCATGCGCGGCAGCGGTGGCGGATGCGGACCGGACAGCTGCCTGTTAGCGATAGGGATGCGGCCCGAAGTCGGCGCGGTAATAGTCCTCGGTGTGCGTGCCCGGGGGGATCAGCGCGTCGACGCGCTCCTTGTCCGCGGCAGTGATGGTGACGTCACCGGCCGCCAGGTTCTCCTCCAGTTGAGCGACGCTGTTGGCGCCGATGATAGGGCTGGTCACGCCGGGCTGCGCGTTCAGCCAGGCCAGGGCGAAGGCCGTCATCGTGCAGCCCTTCTCCGCGCACAATGCCTCCAACCCGTCGAGGACGCGCCAGGTCCCCGCGCTGAACTCCTCGGGCGTCTCCCGCGCGCCGGCCGGCGTCGGTTGCCCCTGGCGGTACTTGCCCGTGAGCTTGCCGCCGGCGAGCGGGCTCCAGGGGATGACCCCGACCCCGTAGGTCTGGCAGAACGGGATGAGCTCGCGCTCGACGCGCCGGTCGAGCAGGTGGTAGGGCGGCTGCTCGCAGACGAACGGGGTGAGCCTATGGTCGCGGGCCACCATCCAGGCTTCCATCAGTTGCCAGGCAGCGTAGGTGCTGGTGCCGATGTAGCGCACCTTGCCCGCGCGGATCAGGTCGTCGAGCGCGCGCAGGGTCTCATCGATCGGGACGCTCGACTGGGGGCGGTGGATCTGATAGAGGTCGATGTGGTCCGTGCCGAGCCGGCGCAGCGAGGCGTCGCAGGCCCTGATGATGTTGAGGCGGTGGTTGCCCTGCGCGTTGGGATCGGCGTCGTCCATCGAACCGTGGACCTTGGTGGCCAGGACGACGCGGGCGCGCCTCCCGCCGGCCAGAGCCCGCCCGGTCATCTCCTCGGAGACGCCGCGTTGGTAGACGTTGGCGGTGTCGATGAAGTTGCCACCGGCGTCCAGGAAGCGGTCGACCATGCGCGTGGCCTCGGCCTGGTCGGTCTTGCCGCCGAAGGTCATGGCACCGAGACAGAGCGTGCTCACCTACACACCCGTGCGCCCCAAAGGTCGGTAGTCCATCATCATTCTCCTCTCGTTCCCCGCATCCCTCCCAGGCGCGGCTATCCATAAAACAGCGCGCTACGCATGGCCCCCTGGGCGCCCGGATCGGCGCGTGACGACCTGGCCCCCGTCGCGCTTTCCCAGGCCGCCTTTGTCAGATGGGAAACGACCAAGCCATACGACAGGGGCGCCAAGGCGACGCCAGGCGCCCTTGCACACGGCATAACCACGTTATCGCCACGGATGTTTACCTAGCCATGATTGGCAAGGCATAAGGACCGGCTACACCGCCTGTCCCCGTAACCACTTGCGTTCACACCTCCCTGGGATGCCAGTCCCAGAGCGTGTCGTGCGGCCCCAACTCTGCCGACAGCGGCCAGCTGAGATCCGCCAGGCGCTGCCAATCCGCAGGGTCCAAGCGCCAGTCCAGTGCCCCGAGGTTCTCATCCACTTGTTCCGGCCGCGATGCACCCACGATCACCGCCGTGACACCCTCTTGATCCAGCAGCCAGCGGAGCGCCGTCTGCCCCGCTGTCTTCCCGTACGTGCGCCCCACGTCCTCCACCGCCTGCACAACCTCCCGTACGCGCGGGAACAGCGCCGGTTGCAACTGGCGGTTGGCCTGCCGCATGTCCGGGGGGATGTCGGCCACAGCAGTGAAGCGCCCGGCTAGGACACCTTGGCACAGCGGGGAATACGGGAGGACGGCGATGTCGTGGGCACGGCACAACGGCAGGATGTGCGGCTCGATGGAGCGCCACAGCAGGCTATAGCACGGCTGCAAGCTGTCTACACGGGAGGGAGCGGCCACCTCGGCCCATTCCGGCTCCATCCAGTTTGAGACCCCGATTGCCCGGATCTTGCCCTCTTCTTTGAGCCGCTCCAGCGCGCCGAGCGTCTCAGCCAGGGGGATATCCGGTGGCGGCCAGTGCTGCTGGAACAGGTCGACGTAGTCGGTGCGCAGACGCCCCAGCGACGCCTCCAAGCTCTGTCGCACCCCAGCCGGGTGACTGTCGGTGTGGGCGAATTTGGTCGCGAGGACCACCCTGTCCCGCCGCCCTGCGATCGCCTGCGCCACCAACTCCTCGGAATGCCCGTCGCCGTACCCCGCGGCCGTGTCCAGGAAGGTCAGGCCCTCGTCGAGGGCGTGGCGCACCGTGGCGACGAAGCGGTCGTCATCGGAGGACGACCAGCCGGCGGCTTGCCAGCAGCCGATACAGAGACGCGACACCTTGATACCGGTGCGTCCGAGTGTGGTTCGTTCCATCGTTCCTCCTGCACGTCCGGGGGCAGGAATTGTACCAGGGCGATGGCACGGAGCCGCCGCGACGAGAGGGTACGCGCGGGTGGCTGGCACGCACGACGGAGATCGACGAGGAGGTGCCGTTCATCGGCAATAGCCACCAAGACCGGGAGCGCGCGGGATTCGTCGCGGTCCCTAGCGCGACCGATTTCCGGCTACCTGGCATCACCTCTATACGATACGTCCCCTCGTGTACACGGCGACGTAGAATTGACCCATCTGCGCCGAGACTTCGTCATTGACGTTGGTAGGCTGCATAGCCATGTACTGTCAGCCACAGGCACCCGTCGCTACACGCGATCCAGCAGGTCGTACGAGTGGGTATGGACTCAAGATCCCCACCATCGGGTTCGTGAGCCTGCATGCTTATGTGTAAGGACGCACATAAGGTGCGCGCGGGCCACGCTCAAACGACAGCGTATCGCACATAACTTGCGCGGCTTAGCGCACGTAAGGTGCGCTGATCCTCCCGTTGGCGCACATAAGGTGCGCTCATCCGTTCATGAGAGGAGTACCACGGTCGCCCGTCCGGCGTAAGGAGGGGACCGTTTGTAGGCACGAAATGGTCAGAGAGAAAGGCCATCGTGAGGATGGGCGCAGGTTATATGCGCTATACGGCGCAGGTTATGTGCGCAAGGGCGCATCTTATGTGCAATCGTACCAGCAGGGCGTCGTCGCCGGGGTCGTGCGGCGGTCAGGGGCAAGGGCGGAGAAGGCGACGTCGTGCGGAGGCGGCGGCGGCCAGGAGCAGCGTGGTTGCGCACGGAGGCAGGGCTGCGAAGGGCGAGGGGTATGGGACGGCTACAGGTGAGCGTGGGGACGCGCTACGAGCGGGAGGGGCGGGCCTTTCTGGTGGTGCAGGTGCTGCGGGACGGGCGGCTGGTGGTGGAGGATCAGACCACCGGGGGGCGCAGCACGGTGACGCGGGACGAGCTGACGGGGGCGTGGGACGGAGGGGCGCTGCGCTTTGCGGTGGACGGACCGGGGATACACAGAGGGGACGCGGGGGCGCTGGCGACGGGGTACACGATCGCCGATTTCCACCTATTGCCGGAGGGGGAGCGGGCGGAGGCGTGGCGGCGGTATGCGCTGATTCAGCCGCTGTTGCTGTTGCCGCCAGGGGAACGGACGCGGCCGGCCATTGAGGAGTACCTTGCGGGCGCCAAGAGCGCTGGTGGAGGCGTGGGGGGCCAAGCGGGGGCGACGAGCCGGGGCAGCGTGGAGCGGTACCTCCGCGCGTTTGAGGCGAGTCGGGGAGACATCCGGGCGTTGGCTCCAACGACGACACGGCGCACGGCGGGGGAGTCACGGCTGGGCGTCGAGGTGGATGTAAGGCCGCACATAAGATGATATTGGTGGCGAAGTCGGCGAGGCGTCGGGAAGGGCCGAATAAGCTCGCCCGAAGCGCCCCTTTCGGCGCCGCTTATAGGTCGGGGCCAGCCATTATCTGCATAGGCGGAGGGGTGCCGGACTTCGCCACCAATATCATAAGATGCGCGGGGACCACGCTCAAACGACAGGTTAGCGCACATAAAATGCGCCGTTTAGCGCACGTAAGGTGCGCTGATCCTCCCGTTGGCGCACGTAAGGTGCGCCCATCCGTCGGCGCGGGGAGCGCCGTGGGCACCCCTCAGAGCGAGGAAGGGACCATAGGTAGGCACAAAAAGGTCAGGGAGAGAGGCGAGAGTAAGGATGGCGCAGGTTATGTGCGCTAAACTGCGCAGGTTATGTGCGCAACGGCGCACTTTATGTGCAATCTTACACAGGTGGAGGGCCGGCGCGTTGTCCGTGTAGACCGACAACTCGATGCGTTGCAACCCGAGCCAATTGTCGGCCAGATCCGTCGTCGCCGCCATCAACGCGGTGCCGACGCCGCGCCCTTGGACGTTGTCATGCACGCCCATGCCGATACTGCCGCAGTGGCGTCGCCGCGGCGCGGCTTCTAGATGCAAGCCCAAACTCCCCACGACACGTCCGTCGATCTCGGCGACGAGGCTGTATGTATCGACCGCCTGCCGCGACAGCCGCTCACGGCGAGCCTCGACCGATTGGTATCCAACCAAGCCTATTCGCCACTAATATCAACGAATGTGATGTCTTACAGGGGCGAGCTAAAATCAGGCGTAGCTCAGGGGGTTAACTGAATAAGAACGCCGGTTGCATCGTCCGAATGCTTATAGCGGGTGTGCCGCCAGTCCCGATCG
>JAABUZ0100002231.1_pt1 | contig 32904 bp, 28 predicted proteins | sample 5562091 | NCBI WGS metagenome assembly JAABUZ01 (sample SAMN12813069, study PRJNA571459) | rock metagenome | isolation source: Antarctica rocks | place: Antarctica: Victoria Land, Linnaeus Terrace sud | collected 2015-12-21
ACAGGCAGATGACGATCAGCCCCAGGTACAGCACGATCCGTCTGAGGCGCAGTGGCTGCGGCGCGACCCGCGGGCGGGTGGAGAGGCGCTCGGTGGCGACCGCGACCATGTCAGTAGCTGACCTCGCCGCGGATCATCTGGCGAACGTAGACGAAGCCACCGACCGAGGCCAGCACGAACATCACCACGCCGAGGGCCGCGCCCAGGCCGCCCTGGTGGGTCTGGAAGGTCGAGATGTACAGATAGACCGACAGCAGGTAGGACGAGAAGCCGGGCCCGCCCTTGGTCATCACCCACACCTCATCGAAGGCGCCGACAGACAGCATCAGCGACGTGCCGACCACCACTGTGAAGGCCGGCCGCAGCAGCGGCAGCACGATGTGCCACAGCCCCTGCCACAGGCCGGCGCCGTCGATCCGCGCGGCCTCGATCAGTTCGGACGGGATGCCGCGGAGCGCGGCCAGGAAGACGATCATGGCGAAGCCGGTGCGGACCCACGACGCTGCCAGGTTGATAGCGGGCAGCGCCAGGGCGGCATCGGCCAGCCAGGGGTGGGCGAGCGCCGAGAGACCGATGCCGCGGAGGACGCCGTTGACCAGCCCCGAGCTGGGGTTGTACATCTGCGTCCAGATGAAGCCGACGACGACCGGCGAGATGGCCCAGGGTATGAAGATGGCGCCTTTGAACAATGCCTCGCCCCGCACATCCGAATCCACCAGCAGCGCCACGGCGAGCCCGATCAGCGTCGGGATCGCTGTATACATGACCGCCCACAGCAGGGTGTTCCGCAGCGCGTTCCGGAAAATCGGATCGTCGAAGAACATCCGCTGATAGTTCCCGAAGCCGACGAACCGATCCAGGGGCCCGATGCCGTCCCACTGGTAGAGGCTGGCCTGCACGACGCGCAGCAGCGGGTACCAGAGGAACGTCGCGACCAGCAGCACAGTCGGCAGGACCAGGAGGTAGGCCGGCAGGTGGCGCGCCAGCACCGACCAGGCGCGTCCGCGGGGCGGCGCGGCGACGAACGGCGCCGCGGTCACCCGCCCGCGCCCTCAGCCCAGCCAGCGTCGTCCATGCGCGGCCGAGACGGCGATCCGCCTTTAGCCGGCGCTCTGTCCCTGGAAGTACTGGTCGGCCGCCGTCTGCACGTCGTTCAGGATCGAGCTGATCGCGTCGTCGTTGGGGCTGTCCACGAGCTGCTGGATACCAGCCCAGGCCGCTGTGAAGACGGGCTCAGGCAAGTCCCAGTCGAAGCCGAGCACCACCGGACCGGTCCGAACGTCCTTGATATTGTGCTGCACGGGCGCCGGCAGCTTGCTGTTGTCGACGTTGACGTTCGCCATGGGGTTGAGGGCGACGTTGGCGAAGATCTGCTGGGCCTCCGCGCTGGCCAGGTAGGTCAGCAGGAGTTTGGCGTCCTCGGGGTACTCGGCCCGCGCCGGGATGCTGAAGGGCTCGGTACTGGCGGCCACCGCGTTCTGCACGTCGGGGGACACGGTGGGCTGCTGGAAGTGCTCGGTGGAGCGGTTGGCGCTGTCGGCGGTCGTGATCAGCCAGGAGCCGCCCGGGATGAGCGCGGCCTGCCCGCCGAGCCAGAAGGGAAAGACGTCCTCGATCTTGTACGCGTTCATGTTGGGGTAGAAGTAGCCCTTGTTGAGCCAGTCGGCGATGCGGTGGACCGACGACCGAATGGCGTCGTCGGTCCAGTGACCACTGCCGTCGGTCAGCCCGACCCAGGCCTGGCGCCCGCCCGTGCCGAGGATGACGCACCCTCACCACCCTGGCCGGTCTCTTCGGCACCTGGCGCGCCCGCGGCCTGGACCCCCTCGTCGCCTGCCGCTCCCTCCTGCTCGCTCAGGCTACCGCGTCAGTCTGAATAGTTACCACTCCCTGGGTGAACCCGGAAATGGTCCCGGCGCATCCGCTGGCGCCTGGCTGGAATTGACCGGCGGCTACGGCGGCAAATAGACTCCGCCGCAAGCAGAGGACTGCCGTGTTGGTTATCAGCGGCAGTCGTCGGTCGGCACTACTAAGGAAAGCAGGAGGGGATTTCGATGAAGCTCGGCCTGTTCAGCATGCCGTGCCACCCGCCGCGGCGCGCGCACGCGCAGACCTTCGACGAGGATCTCGAGCTGCTCGTCATGGCCGACCAGCTCGGGTACGACGAGGCGTGGCTGGGCGAGCATTACACCAGCACCTGGGAGAACATTCCGGCTCCGGACCTGGTCATCGCCCAGGCGTTTGCTCTGACGAAGAACATCCGGCTGGGCACCGGTGTGAGCTGTATCCCCAATCATAACCCGGCGCAGCTTGCCCATCGCGTCGCCCAGCTGGACGTGATGGGCAAGGGCCGCTTCCTGTGGGGCGTCGGCGTGGGCGCCTTCCCGGGTGACGCGGTCCTGTTCGAGATCCCCCAGGACGGCACACACCGCCGCGTCACCCACGAGAACGTCGAGGCCGTCCTGCGCGTCTGGGCGCACGGCGAAGACGGGTTCTCCTGGAAGAGCGACGAGCATCCCCAGTTCAATTTCACCATCCCGGATCGCGACGACCATCGCGGGCTTGGCTTCCATATGAAGCCGTGGACCAAACCGCATCCGCCGATAGCGGTGGCTGGCTTCAGCCGCAGCAGCACCACCCTCCGCTGGGCGGGTGAGCACGGCTGGATCCCGATGAGCATCCACTTCGTGAACACGGAAGACTTGCTCGGTCACTGGCGCGCGTACGAGGAGGAGGCCCTGGCAAATGCCCAGAAGCCGCGGCGCTCCGAGTGGCGAATCGCCCGCGACATCTACGTCGCCGACACGGACGAGCAGGCGCGCCAGGAGGTGCTGAGCGGCTCGCTCGCCGAGGCCTACAAGAACTACTTCTTTCCGCTCCTCAAGTCCTTCAACATGACGTCCGTATGGAAGGACGACCCGGACATGCGCGACGAGGACATCACCGTCGAGCACGTGCTGGACACGCGCGGCATCGTCGGCAGCCCGGACACTGTCGCCCGCCGGCTGCGGGAGCTCTACAACGAGGTGGGCGGTTTTGGCGGGCTGCTGATGCTGTGCTACGACTGGGAGCGGGAGAACGGGCCGCGCTGGCGGCGCTCGATGGAGCTGCTGGCCAAAGAAGTGCTGCCGCAAGTCGCCGATCTGACGGGCAGTCCCGCCCCGGTGGGAGTTGTCGCTGGCGGTCAGAAGTGACTGACGACGATGTAGAAGATGAGCCCTACCAGCAAGATGGGAAAGCCAATCGTGTACAGGACGATGGTTAGCGGCTGAACGAGAAACACCATGCCTGCGCCCATGGCGATCAGGCCGACCACTTCGAGCCGCTCTTTGTGGCGTCGCACTAGAAGACAGCTCGCTCCGTCTGGGCATCGAACAGGTGCATCTTGTCGTGATCCGGCTGGAGCCAGACTTTGTCGCCGATTCGCAGCCGGAAGTTCGGCAGCGTCTTGGCTTTGATGATGTGCTGGCCCAGCTTCAAATCGAACAGGTTGACATCGCCGAGCGGCTCCATGACGTACACCTCGCTCGGGATTCTCTCCGGCCCCGGCTCGGTGTAGAGCGCGATATCCTCGGAACGAATCCCGAAGGTAAAAGTGTTGCCCGTCGCCCGCTCCCGGATGGCGCTCGCCCAGCGCGCGTCGACGCCCAGCGTGAAGGCTCCACCCGCCAGGTGTAAGGACGGGTGCGCGCCGTCCTGATACTCAGCCGGCAGGAGGTTCATCGCTGGGCTGCCGACGAAACCCGCTACAAAGAGGCTCGCCGGGTGGTTGTAGACCTCGTCGGGGGTACCGAGCTGCTCGAGTCCGCCCTGCTGCATCACCCCGATTCGGTCACCCATGGACATGGCTTCGACCTGATCGTGGGTCACGTACACGGTGGTCGCGTTCAGATCCTTCTGTAGGCGTTTGAGCTCCGCGCGCATCTCCGACCGCAGCTTGGCGTCCAGGTTCGTCAGCGGCTCATCCATCAGGAACACCTGCGGCCGCCGCACCATCGCCCGTCCAAGCGCCACGCGCTGCTGCTCTCCGCCCGAGAGCTGGTTCGGCCGCCGGTGCAGCAGGTGCTCGATGCGCAGCACCCGGGCGACCTCGCTCACGCGCCGCAGGACCTCCTCCTTCGGCAGGCGGCGCGCCTGGAGCGGGAACGCTATGTTGTCGCGCGCGCTCATGTGCGGATACAGCGCGTAAAACTGGAACACCATCGCTATGTCGCGCACCGCCGGGCTCATGCTGTTGACGACCACGTCGCCGATCTGAATGGTGCCGCCGTCAGGCCGTTCGAGTCCGCTGATACAGCGCAGCGTGGTGGTCTTGCCGCACCCGGACGGGCCGAGGAACACCATGAACTCGTGGTCTTCCACCTCGAGATCCAGGTTGCGTACTGCGACGACGTCGCCAAACTTCTTCGTCATCTTCTGGACAAGAACCCTGGCCATCCAGCCCCTCCAGGCCTAAGCAGGTGCGCTCGAGTCTTGCTTGCCTCTGATCATCACGCGTCTTTGATCGTGCTACGCGCTTAGCGACGCACTGCGCCGAACGTCACCCCGCGCAGCAGATGATTACGTACGAGGAACGTAAACAACAGGACGGGCGCCACGAATAGTGTCGACATAGCCGCGATGATGCCCCAGTTGATTCCAGCGCTGGTCTGCGACTTCGAGGCGATAAATGATGGCACCGTCTGGGCGTACGGCTCGCTGTTCAGGATAAACGCGAAAGTATACTCATTCCAGGCGACGATGATGCAAAACACAGCTGTAGCGGCAATGCCCGGCCAGGCGTTGGGCAGCGTCACCTTGAAGAAGGCCTGGAGGCGCGGATAGCCGTCCAGCATAGCGGCGTCTTCGTACTCGTGCGGAATCTCGTCGAAGAAGCCCTTCATCATCCAGACGACAAAAGGCAGATTCACCGTCGTGTAGAGTAGCGTGAGCCCAACGTGGTTACCCTTGAGTCCCAGCTGGGTGAACATCAAGAAGACCGGAATGATGATGACGACCGGCGGCAGCATCCTGGTGGAAAGGATATAGAACAGGATGTCGGACTTTCCGGGAATGCGGAATCGCGCCATAGCATAGGCGGTCAACGTTCCGAAAAAGACCGCCAGCACAGTGCTGCCACCAGAGATGATGACGCTGTTCTTGAGCCGGCTCACGTATTCACCAGGTGTCCCGGCTTCCGTATCGCCAGTGGCGAGGCCCAGGATGCTGCTGTAGTTGTCGAGGTTGGGAACGAACTGGAACAGGTGCAGAGGCGTAGGTGAGAGGATTTCTGGCTTCGTCTTGAAGGACGCAAGCGTGATCCAGTAGATCGGGAAGAGGAAGAAAATGATGGCGACGGCGAGGAGTATCCCGACGAGCGTGCCGCGCACGATCCGCACGCTGAGGCTGTCGTACATCGGCGGGCTCTACTTGGCCGTGGCCCGCGTCAGGTAGCGTATGTACACGCTGGTCAGCGCGATGATCATCACCAGCACGATGTAGGCAAACGCCGTGGACAGGCCCGTGTTGTGCTCCGGAAAGGCGAAATGGTAGAGCCGGGTCGTGATGGTCTGGGTCGCCTCGGCGTCGGCCGTCATGATGCGCGGATACTCGAACACGCGGACGGCGTCCATCGTGCGGAAGATCAGGGCGATCAAGAGCAGCGGCCATACCAGCGGCAACGTGATGTGGCGGAACTTGAACCAGTTGGATGCCTGGTCGACCTCGGCCGCTTCGTAGAGATAGCGCGGCACGGCAGACAGGCCCGCCAGGGAGATCAGGAGCATGAATGGGGTCCACTGCCAGACGTCCACGATGGCCAGGGAAACCAACGAGATCTTCTGGTTGGCGAGCCACTCCACCGGGGGAAAGCCCAGCAGCTTGACGTAGTAGTTCAGCGCCCCCCACTGCGGCTCGTACATCTGCTTCCAGAACGATGCAGCGATCACCGGCGAGAGCATCATCGGTAGCAGCATGAGCGTCGTCAGCAGCCCGCGACCCGGAAAGCTGCGGTTCAACAGCAGCGCGATGCCGAAGCCCAGGACGAACTCCGCGCCCACAGCCATCACGGCATATCTGGCCGTGGTGACAAAGACTGACCAGATGTCCTCGTTCGACATCACCCGCGCGTAGTTGAGGGTGCCCACGAAGCGCGGGGCAACGCTCGTGGTGAAGTCGTAGCGGGTAAAGCTGAGGCCGAGCGACCAGATGAGGGGAAACACTCCTATGAACACCAGCAGCACCATCGTCGGCAAGGTGAACAGAAAAGCCATCCAGCCATCGCTGGGATTCCAGCTGCGCACTGCCGCCGGTTGTGCTTCGGCCAGAGCGTCGTGTCGCGTCGTCTGCACGTGAGCGATGTCTGCCACCAGGCGTCCCCTTGCCATTGCCAGGTCCTACCCGCGACTCGCGCGCCCCTATGCGATCCTCTGGCTACTGGCTACGAGTAGCCGGCGTCGTCGAGAATCTGCTGCTGCCCCTTGGCAATCTTGTCCAGCGCTGCCTTGGCGTCGGTCTGGTTGACGACCGCCGCATTGAGCGTCTTCTCCTGGAGATCGAGCATCTTGGCGTACTCCGGGAGGTTCCAGAAGTCCTGCAGGAGGGGGAGTGTTTCTTTGAAGGCCTGATTCCAGGGCGAGTAGGTCACGAACTCAGGGCTGTTGAGGATCGTCACGTTGGCCGTGAGCGCCCCCGCCTGGGACCACTTCTTCTGGACGTCCTGGGTCTGGAACCACTTGACGAAGTCCAGCGCCGCATCCTTGTTCTTGGAGTAGCTCGAGATATGGATGCCCATACCGCCCAGGTGCGCGAAGTGGGCCTTTGGCCCCGCCGGCACGACTCCCCAGATGAGTTTGTCGGCGACCTTGGACGACTTCGGGTCGACGAGGCCCGCGTGGAAGGCAAACCAGTTGATGGACTGGGCCACCTGCCCCTGAGCCATGGCGTTGTTGACCTCGTCGAACCACCAGTTGCCCGACCCTGGGGGCGAGATCTTGTACAGCTTCTGCATAAACTGCAGAGCTCCGATGCCGGCTTCGCCGTTGAGGAACCCATCGACTTTGGCCTTGCCATCCCAGAGCTGGCCGCCGTACGACCACATGATCTGGTTGAAGTTGCAGGTAATCGCGTCGTACGCAGCGGCGAAGTGCATAGCCGTGCCGAAGAGTCCCTGTTCCGGCCGGTTGAAGAACTCGGCGATGTCGTAGTACTCGTCCCAGGTCTTCGCCGGTGCCAGGTCGCGGTTGTACTTGGCCTTGAACGCCTGCTGCTCCTTCGGGTCCTGGAAGAGGTCTTTGCGGGCGACGTAGGCCATGGCGTCCTGTTCGCAGGGCAAGCCGTAGAGCTTGCCCGAGCCCTGCGGGTATTCGCCATACGAGCGCAGGCTGGGCGGGTTGATGTCCTTCAGGTTGATGTTCTTCTGAGCGTAGTCGGTGATCTCGATGATGTGGCCGCCGGCGACGCCTTCGCCGATCCACTGGCTGTCCAGGATCGGGAAGTCCGCGCCACCCTTGGCGGCGAACTCGGTGAAGATCTTGTCGTGCCACTGGGTGGCGCCGACCAGGTCGCCCTGAATCGACCAGCCGCCCACCTTGACGTAGTCCTTGCCCAGGTCGTTCAGCAGCCGGGCCGGCAGCCAGTCGAACCAGGAGAACGTCAGCGTGCCCTTCTGGGCCACTGCCGGCGCGGTTGTCGGGGCCGCGGCCGCTGCCGCTGCCGCGGGCGCCGTCGTTGCCGCTGCCGCGGCCGCGGTCGGTGGCGCGGCGGGCACCGCGGTCGGCTTCGGCGCGGCGGCCGCTGTTGGCTGGGCCGGCGCCGGGGCCGAGGTCGCCTGGGCCGGGCTGCTCGGCGCTGGCGCAGAACAGGCCGCGAGGCCGATCACCGCGGCCGTGCTCGAGAAACTCGCCAGGAACCGTCGGCGACTGACACCAAACGAACGAGAGATCATACAACCCCCTCTGCGCCCTTGGGAGCACCTGCGCGGTGTCGCGAGTGCGCTCGATAGTCCCCTTGAGCCCACCTGAGCGGCCCCGTAAGAGTAGTAGCGCCCATAGCCCGCGGTCAAGGAAGCCGCCTGCCGGGTCAGTCATCAAGGTGTGGCACGTGGCCGCGGCGACGGCGCCAGCGCTTGCAGCAGGCGCGACCCGTCGGGGCGGCCCAGGCCGGTGCAGGCGTCCCACGCGGGAGCGGCGTGGTAGGCGCCGTTGTTGCCGCGGGTGATGTCCTGGAAGGCGCGGTCGGCCCCCAGCTGGTACAGGGTCGGGTTGAGGTAGCCAACGGGCCGTCCGCCGGCCTGGTTGATCAGCGCGATCAGCGCGGCCCACAGCGGCGCCACGGCGCTCGTCCCGCCGACGACCCGGTCCTGGCCGTCCACCCGCACCCGGTAGCCGGTGAGCGGGTCGGCGTTGCCGGAGACGTCGGGCACGCCGCGACCGATCCGCCCGCTGGGGTTGGCTGAGCGAGGCACCCGCGCGGCCCGCTGCCAGTCGGGCAGCGGGAACACGTCGCTCACGCCCCCGCCGGTCGCGCCGTGGCCTGGCTCGTTCCAGACGATCTCGTCGGCGATTGTCCCGCCCGCGGCTGCCAGCGTGGTGCCGCCACAGCCGAGCGCGTGCGGGCTCGACGACGGGAAGTCGACGTGCGCCAGGCCATCGGCCACGCCGTCCGACGAGCCGTTGTCGCCAGACGCCGCGCACACAGTGACCCCCAAAGCGGCGGCGTCCTGGAAGGCTCCGTCGAACGCGGCCAACGCCTGCGCTGTCCAGTTCACCTCGGGGCTGCCCCACGAGATAGAGATCACCGACGGGCCGTTGGCCGTGTCGTGGATAGCGGTCGTGATGGCGTCCAGAAAGCCGCGGTCGGTGTTCGGCGCGAAGTAGACGGCGATCCGGGCGCGGGGAGCGATGGCGCCGACGATCTCGATGTCCAGGTCGACTTCGCCGTCAGCGGCGGCGCCGGGTCGGTTGGCCCCTCCGTCGACCGAGACCGCTACGACCGACGGGCTCGGCTGAATGCCTAGGCTGGCGAAGTAGCTGCCGAGATCGGCCGTCGTGTAGCCACCACCAAGCTCGATCAGCGCCACGCATTGGCCCTGGCCCGTCCAGGCGGTCGGGTAGTTGTACAGGCGGGCGACCTCGGTTGGCGTGTAGCTGGCCCCGGGCACGCGCGCCTCGATCACGTCGGTGTCGCGGTAGCGAAAGTGTGGCTCCGCCACGGGTCGGTCGTCCAGGCCAAGGACTGCCTGCACGATCGGCTCGAGCGTGGCCGGCACGTGGATAGGGCCGGTGCGCCCGCGGTAGCTGCCGTGGGGCGAGTCGAAGAGTCGCAGCGTGACCCCGAACGCGGCGCTCATCGCTTGGACCGTGCCGGCCAGGACCACTGTACGCCGCGGCCCACTGCTCTCGACAACTGTGAGCCCGTGCTGGCGGGCGAAGGCGTCGATCTGGGCGAGGTCGGCAGCGGACGATCCGAAGCGCTCGGCGAACTCAGCGCGGGTCAGGCTGCCCTGCGCGCGTGGCTCGGCCAGGCCAGCCCGCGCCGAGCGCGGACGCAGCAGCACGGTGACCTCAATACGCTGCGACCGGTCGGGGTCGCCGGCCGGCCGCGCGCCGGGAAGCGGCTCCCGCTCGCTGCCTGACACGGGCACATGGCCCACTGGCGGCGGATCGGACATGGTGGTCGCCCCCTATTTTAGCCGTCAGCTATCAGCCGTCAGCCGTCAGCCGGACGAGCCGTCAGCCGTCAGCTCCTCAGCCGCCGTGGCCTGGTGCCGAGCGGCTACGCCAGCCTGGCGTAGTCCTCCGCGTCCCACGCAAGCAGCCCGTACAGCTGGACCATCGCCCCCTGGTCTTGCAGTCGGGCGGCCTGGCCGGACGAGCGGGCCGGCCGGCCGGCGTCGCTGAAGTAGAACAGGTCGGTGCCCGGGTCGCGTGCCTCGGCGTCGCCCCAGGCCCAGTCGCCATAGGCCTGCATCGCGGCGAGGATGCGCGCCTTCAGAGCGCCGTCGCCGGAGACCGCGTGGAGGCGCAGCAGATCCTGGAAGCACATGGCGTTGAAGGACGGCGGCTGGCCGGTGAAGTCGCCGAACGTGGCCAACGCCCGCGCGGCAACCGCTTCCGCCTGCTGGAGGTAGCCGCCGTCGCCCGTCAGCGCGTACTGGAGCAGCCGCGCCCCGACCATGACGCCCTGGTTGTAGCTCCAGATGTTGGTGTCGATGCTGCCGTCGCGGCGCACCGCGTTCCAGTACAGGCCCGTGCCGGCGCCGCCACTGTCCAGATGCGCCTGGACCCAGTTCACCATGTTGGCCGCGCCCAGGGCGCGCGGGCGGGCGGCGACCTCGCCGTCGCCGGCGTAGTCCGCCGACCCGGTCAGCTGGACGAGATGGAAGCCCAGCGCGGCGCTACCAGCGTTGGCGCCGGCGCCGCGGTCGTGGTTCGTCAGCCCCTGCCCCCGACCCTGGCCGACCCAGAACATGCCGCCCGGGTACGGCTCGTCCGGGTCGGCATCCCAGGCCGAGCGGGCGAACGCGTACAGCTGCGCTGCCCGGTCCAGCGTGGCGGCCAGCCCCATGCGGTGGAGCTGAACGAGGGCCAGCGCTAGCCAGGCGTTGTCGTCGTGGTACTTGTCGCCACCGCCGGCCGACACCACGTACGAGTCGTAGCCCGGCGGGTCGGCCCTGGCGTCCCAGTAGGCCTCCAGCCCGCGCAGGCGGTCCCGCACCGCGGGCTCGTAGCTCACGCCGCCTACCAGCTGGCGCCGGACGCCAGCCAGCGTGGCAGTGCCCAGGAGCGCCCGCGAGAAAGGCCAGACGTAGGCGTATTCGTTGGGCCCGGTCCGCGGCGCTGTCTCGCGGTAGAGCGACGGGCCGCTCCGGAAACGGAGGAGCGACCCGCCGCCGACGTACAGGTGCCGCTGCATGGCGTCGTACGCGGCCACGGCCCGCCCGGCGTTCTGGGCCGGCACGTCCGGTGCGCTCATGCTTGCCTCGGACACTATGTCGCCTCCACCGTCCGTCGCTATCTGTATAACGATAGGGCGTATGGAGTCGTCTCAACCGGACATGCGAGCGTCAGATCCGATGATGGACAGGATCGTCGACGCGCTCGAGCAGATCCGCGCCGACGAGTTCGACTACGAGATTCTGCACGCGGCGAGCGAGGTCATGGGCGAGGACGTCGCGGCGACCTGGCGCCCGTCGCTCTCGTACCTGGCGCCCGAGCGCCAGGGTGACGGGTATCACGTGACGGTGTTCGCGCGCGGCGCCTGCGAGTCATGCCCGGTGAAGCGTCTGCACGTGGACAGCATCGAGCCGAAGCTGCGCGCCATCGTCGGGTCGGACGACGTGCACGTGCACGACTACTTCGACATGTGGGACTTCGGCTCGGGCTTCCAGGCGGTCGAGTAGCCGGGCCAACGCGGCTGCCACGGGAAAGCCGAGAGCCCGCCGACGCCCTCAGTGGGCAGCGGCGGGCTCTCGCTTGGACGGCGGTGCGGGCGGTTTCGGTTTCAGTTTCGGGCTAGACCTCGCGGTACTCGCCTTCGACAGTCCCCTCGGGCGTGCCGCCGGCGGCGCCACCCTGGCCGTTGGAGCCAGGCGACTCTGGCGACGCCGTCTGGGCGCCGTAGGCGGCCTGGCCGACCGCCATCATGGCCTGCTGGAGCTCGCCGAGGGTGGTGCGCATGCCGTCCACGTCGCCGGCGTCGTGCGCCCGCTTGACGGCCGACGACTTCTCGGCGAGGGTCGTTCGGATAGCCTCTGGCAGCTTGTCGCCCTGCTCGCGCAGGATCTTCTCCGCCTGGTAGTGCGCGTTGTCGCACTGGTTCTTCAGCTCGATCTCCTCGCGGCGGCGCGTGTCCTCCGCCGCGTGCTCCTCGGCGTCGCGGACCATCTTCTGGATCTCGGCTTCGGAGAGGCCCGAGCTGGCCTGGATGACGATCTTCTGCTCCTTACTGGTGGCCTTGTCCTTGGCCGACACGTTGAGAATGCCGTTGGCGTCGATGTCGAAAGTGACCTCGATCTGCGGCACGCCGCGCGGCGCTGGCAGGACACCGTCCAGGATGAAGCGGCCCAGCGACTTGTTCTCGACCGCCATCGGCCGCTCGCCCTGCAGCACGTGCACCTCGACGCTGGTCTGGCCGTCCGCCGCCGTGGTGAACGACTCCGCCTTGGACGTGGGGATGGTCGTGTTGCGCGGGATCAGCGGCGTCATCACCCCGCCGTAGGTCTCGACGCCGAGCGTCAGCGGGGTGACGTCGAGCAGCAGGATGTCCTTCACCTCACCCTTGAGCACCCCGGCCTGGATGGCGGCGCCGATGCCGACGACCTCGTCCGGGTTGACGCCCTTGTGCGGCTCCTTGCCGAAGACCTGCTTGACCATCTCCTGGACGGCAGGCATGCGGGTCTGGCCGCCGACGAGCACCACCTCGTCGATGTCCTTGGCCGAAGCGCCAGCGTCCTTCAGCGCCTGGAGCACAGGCCCTTTGGTGCGCTCGACGAGGTCGGCCGTCAGCTGCTCGAGCTTGGACCGCGTTAGCTGCAGCGTCAGGTGCTTCGGGCCGCTGGCGTCGGCGGTGATGAACGGCAGGTTGACGTCGGTCGACTGGGTGGAGCTGAGCTCGATCTTGGCCTTCTCGGCGGCCTCCTTCAAGCGCTGGAGCGCCATCCGGTCCTGCCGCAGATCGATGCCCTGGTCCTTGCGGAACTCGTCGACGATCCAGTCCATCACCCGCTGGTCGAAGTCGTCGCCGCCCAGGAAGGTGTCGCCATTGGTCGCCTTGACCTCGAAGACGCCTTCGCCCACGCTCAGGATGCTGATGTCGAAGGTGCCGCCGCCCAGGTCGTAGACAGCGATCGTCTCGTCCTTGCCCTTCTTGTCCAGGCCGTAAGCCAGCGACGCCGCGGTCGGCTCGTTGATGATGCGCAGCACCTCGAGGCCAGCGATGCGGCCGGCGTCCTTGGTCGCTTGCCGCTGGCTGTCGTTGAAGTACGCCGGCACGGTGATCACCGCCTGAGTGATCTTCTCGCCCAGCTTGGCCTCGGCGTCGGCCTTCAGCTTCTGCAGGATCATGGCCGAGATCTCGGCGGGGCTGTAGTCCTTGCCGCTCATCCCGACGCGGACGTCGCCATTGGACGCGCGGCTCACCTTGTAGGGGACCACCTTGAGCGCCTTCTGGACCTGCGCGTCGTCGAACTTGCGGCCCATGAAGCGCTTGACGCTGGCGATGGTGTTCTCGGGGTTCGTGATCGCCTGACGGCGGGCCACCTGCCCGACGAGGCGCTCGCCCGTCTTCGGATTGACGGCGACGACGGACGGGGTCAGCCGACTGCCCTCGGCGTTCTCGAGGACGGATGGCTCGCCGGCCTCCATGATGGCCACCACGGAATTGGTCGTACCCAGGTCAATGCCCAGTACTTTCGCCATGCTTCACCTTATCCTTTCCAACTCTCTCATTTATCCGTTCGTTCGTTCGTTCATGACACTGACACACTGGTCGTCGTCGCGGTCGGCCCAGGTGCGCAGCTGCTACTCACTCCAACGCCCCGACTGCCACGAACGCTTCCCGCAATGGCTGCTGGATGCGGCGCCGTAGCGACTCGACGTCGCGCGCCTCGTCGACGGCGGCGGCGATCTGGCGAAGCTGCGTGGTTAACCTTAGCGCCATCTGGACACCGGCGAGGTTCATCTCGCGCTCTTCGACCAGGCGTTTGATCTGGCGCAGGCGCTGGATGTCGTCGGAGGAGTAGAGGCGCGTTCGCCCGGGCGTGCGGGACGGTTCGAGAAAGCCGACGCGCTCGTACTTGCGGAGCGTGGTGGGGTGGAGCTCGACGAGCCGCGCCGCCACGCTGATGACGTACAGTGCCTCGGTTAGGTCCATGTCTGCTGGCTCCCGGCGGTGCGGGCAGCCGCCTGGCGCCCATCCGCTCATGCCAGCTCTAGTGTAGACGAAAGTTGTGGCGATCCGCCATACATTTTGTACAGAATGGCCCTATACTTTGGCCAGGCGCGGCGCCGCTCGCGGTGCGCGCTTCCCAACTGCCACCCACCCACCCAAGGAGACCGACACAGTCATGACCGCCCAACACGACCTCGGCCAGCAGGAAGACCGGCCACCACGGGCTGACCCGGGCGACCCCGGCGCAGCCCCGCGCCCGGCCGCCGACCCCGCCGGCCCGGACCAGCCCACCGGCTTTGACGCCGCCGCCGACGCCGACACCCTGGGCGCCGAGCTCGACGATGCCCTGCGGCGCGCCGAGGAGTACTTCAAACTCGCCCAGCGCACCCAGGCCGACTTCATCAACTACCGCCGCCGGGTGGAGGAGGAGCGCGCCCAGCAGGCCCGCGATGCCACCCTCGGCCTCATCATGAAGCTCCTGCCCGTCCTCGACGACTTCGAGCGCGCCTTCGCCAACGCCACGCCCCAGGAGCGCGAGTCAAGCTGGGCCAAGGGGGTCGAGCTCATCGAGCGGCATCTGCGCTCCCTGCTCGCGGCCGAAGGGCTCGAACGCATCGACGCGCAGGGGGCCGCGTTCAACCCCTGGGAGCACGAGGCGATCAGCTACCTGCCGACGGCGGATGCCGAGGAGGGCCGGGTGCTGCAGGTCGTCCGACCCGGGTACCGCAAGGGCGACCGCGTGGTCCGCCCGGCGCAGGTCGTCGTCGCCGGCCGGCAGACCTGAGCGCGTAGCGCGAACACAGGCCAGAGCCTGAGCAGGTGGAGCTCAGATGCTCAGTGATCAGAATGGAGCCAGCCTTCAGTTCACCGGCTCAGGCCACTCGGCCCACCGACGCCAGGGGCCCCGCGGCGCTGCCCGCGCGGTAGCATAGAGCTCTTGATTGAGCGTCGCATCGCACTGACGACCGACGACCGAGCCTCGGGACGTCCACTGGAGGAACAGCGTGACCTACGTGATCGCCCAGCCCTGTATCGACTTCAAAGACAAGTCCTGCGTCGACGTCTGCCCGGTCTCGTGCATCTACCTGGAGTCCGACGAGGCGGACCGCAAGCTGTACATCAACCCGGACGAGTGCATCGACTGCGGCGCCTGCGAGCCGGAGTGTCCGGTGAGCGCCATCTTCCACGACAGCGCCGTGCCCGAGGAGTGGGCCGAGTTCACCCAGCTCGACGCCCGCTGGACCACCGGCGACGACGCCGAGAAGAACGCCGTTCGGGCCCGCATCAACGAGATGCAGCCGGCGGCGGCCGGCTGAGGCCGCGCGCCCGCGCCGCCACTGGGGCGCCACACGGTTACGCCACACGATTAGAGTGAAGGTTGAAGGCTAGCCGCCTGCGCTCGGTGGCCGGTCGGCGCGCACCGCGGCGCGCCAGTGCGCCCAGGCGTTGTCGAAGAAGATGGCCTGCCGCAGGGCGGCGCGCTGAGCGCTGCCTGGGGGCGCGAGGTGCTGGCTCGACGCGGCGACCTCAAACAGCCCCAGCTGCGGCCGCAGGTACTGCTCGCGGTAGCGGTCGGGCGTGCACGGCCAGAAGACGTCTGAGGCATAGACCAGCATGCTGGGCGGCAGGTTGCCGAGCGCCCGCCGCCAGGCCTCCAGCTGCCAGTCCTCGGGCATGCCGAAGGACACGTCGGCCTTCAGCTGCCAGCGGCCCGGGTCGCCGCCCTGGAAGATGCTCTCCATGCGCAGCACGGCGATGCACTCGTCGACCCACGGCCAGCTCAGGTGGGCGAGCTGCGCCCTCAGCTCGGGCACCAGGTGGACGGCTTCGTAGAACGTCGGGCGGCAGTACGAGCCCTGGCGCCCGTCGACGAAGATGCCCGAGTGGAAGACGACGTACATGCCCAGATCGGCCAGGGCCTGGTACAGCGGTAGCAGCGCTGGGTCGTTCGGGTACCAGCCCTGGGGGACCATCTTGACGCCGCGCACCCCGAGCTCCCGGTAGCAGCGCTCGGCTTCGGCAATCATGGAGCCCACGGCCTCAGCCAGTGACCCGCCGGCCAGGCCGGGGACAGGATTCAGCACGCAGAAGGCGAGCAGGCGGTCTGGGCTGGCGCTGCACAGCTCGGCGCAGTAATCGTTGTGGGCGCTGATCGTCGCCAGGTCAGCGCCGCTGGCCTGCCAGGTGCGCACGTCGAGCATGGGCGCGAACACGAAAGCCTTGGCGACGTCGCAGCCGTCAAGGCAATCGAGGATGTTCCGCGCGTCTTCGCCAGACTCCGGGCCGGACAGGTGCGTGTGAGCGTCGAGGATGTTCAAAGGCGGAGCATAGCCGGGCAGGCGCGCCAGGACAAAGGCGATCCTCCAGCCGTCAGTCTCCAGCGCGACGCGGCATCGCGGGCCGGGCCATGGTGCGAGCGCCAATTGCCAGCGCCGCGCCCGCGGCGCATACTCGCTGCTGGAGCGCTCGGCTCCACGCCGCGCTCAGATGGAGCACATGCCGGTGGACTACTGCCACAATCCTTACGCCTCCCGCCGCTCACCCGTGATGGCGCCCAGCGGCGTGGTCGCCACCAGCCAGCCGCTGGCCGCGCAGGCTGGCGTCGCCATGCTGCAGCGGGGCGGCACGGCCGTGGACGCGATCCTGGCCACGGCGATTGCACTGACGGTGGTCGAGGCGCCATCCAACGGCATCGGCGGCGACGCTTTCGCGCTGGTGTGGGACGGGTCCCGACTTCAGGGCGCGAACGGGTCCGGTCGATCACCGGCCGGTACGCACGCCGAGGCGCTGCGGGCGGACCACTTGAAGCAGATGCCCCAGCGCGGCTGGTGGCCGGTGACGGTTCCGGGAGCCCCGCGCGCCTGGGCAGACCTGCACGCGCGCTATGGGCGGCTGCCGTTCGCCGACCTGTTCGGACCCGCCATCCAGTACGCGGAGCGTGGCTTCCCGGTGTCGCCGCTCATCGCGGCCGGCTGGGACGCCGCCGCTCGCTCAATATTCGCCCCATTGGTCGGGCCCGAGTTCCGCTCCTGGTGTGACACGTTCGCTCCGGGCGGCCGCGCGCCCGCGGCGGGCGAGACCTGGTCCAGCCCGGACCACGCGGCCACCCTGCGGGCCATCGCCGCCAGCCACAGCGCCGACTTCTACGAGGGCTCGCTGGCGAGACGGATCGACCGCTTCGCCCGCGACACGGGCGGCACGCTGCGCGCCGAGGACCTGGCCGCCCACCACACGGATTGGGTGGATCCGATTGGGGCGGCGTACCGCGGGTACGACGTCTGGGAGATCCCGCCGAACGGCCAGGGTATCGCTGCGCTGATGGGCCTCCAGATACTATCTGGCTTCGACCTGGCGGCTGAGCCGCGCGACGGCGTCGTGTCGTACCACCGCCAGATCGAGGCGACGAAGCTGGCTTTGACCGACGCCCGCGGCTTCGTCGCCGACCCCGAGCACTCGGCCGTCCCGGTCCAGGGCCTGCTCGATCCGGCGTACGCGGCCAGCCGGCGCGAGCTGATCGGCGAGCGCGCGCTGTGCCCGGAGGTGGGGCGGCCTGTGGAGAGTGGCACGGTCTACCTGTGCGCGGCGGACGCCGACGGCATGATGGTCAGCTACATCCAGTCCAATTTCAACGGCTTTGGGTCGGGCATCGTCGTCCCGGGCACGGGCATCGCGCTGCACAACCGGGGCTACGGGTTCACGCTGGAGCCCGATCACCCGAACCGGCTGTCCCCGGGCAAGCGGCCTTACCACACGATCATCCCGGCCTTCCTGACGCGCGACGGCCAGGCGGTGGGGCCGTTCGGCGTGATGGGTGGCTACATGCAGGCGCAGGGCCACCTCCAGGTGATGGTCAACGTCCTAGACCACGGCTTGCAGCCGCAAGCGGCGCTCGACGCCCCTCGCTTCCGCTACGAGACCGGCCGCACGGTGATCGTCGAGCCGGAGACAGCGCCGGCCGTGGTCGACGGGCTGCGGGACCGGGGCCACGACGTGCAGGTCCAGCCGGACGGCTCGCTGTTCGGCCGCGGCCAGATCATCTGGCGGCTGCCTGGCGGTGGCTACGTGGCGGGCAGCGACCGGCGCGCCGACGGCTGCGCCATCGGCTATTGAGCTATTGAGCTATTGGGCTATTGAGCGGCCGGCGCCGGCTGTGCGCACCCACCGACAGTCGCGCTCTATGATCGCTTAGCAGAGCCCTATAAGGTCGTTAGGAGCTCTTTAATACGTTGGCTACCACACTGAGAGGCCAGTTCGTCGCGGTACGCGGCGTGGAGCGTCCTGCATGGGTCTGACAGCACTCGCCATCCGGCGCCCCCTCGCCGTGCTGATGGGGATCATGACTCTCGTCCTGATGGGTGGCGTCGCGTACACCTATCTTCACGTGGACCGGCTCCCGCCGGTCAGCATTGGCGTCGTGTCGGTGTCTGTCAGCTGGCCGAACGCCTCCGCGGCGAACGTCGAGCGCCTCATCGCCGAGCCGTTGGAGAACGCCATCTCCGGCATCTCCGGCGTCGACACAATCACCTCCAATTCGAGCCAGGGCACGTGCAGCGTCATCGTGGGGCTGGTCGACGGCTACGACCCGAATCGGGCGAATATCGACATCCAGCAGGCCATGGGGCCCGTCATACGCCAGCTCCCCACCAACGCGACGCCCCCCGTCGTGCGCAAGTTCGACCCCAACGCCTCGCCCATTATGAGCATCGGCTTCACGGGCGCGCCCCTCAACCAGCTGTACGACCTGGCCACCAACCAGCTGCAGCCTGACCTGGAGTCCATACCTGGCGTCGGACAGGTCAGCATCTCTGGTGGCCTGCAGCGTGAGGTCCAGGTCCAGCTCGACTACACCAAGCTCGCTGGTTACAACGTGGGTGTCCAGCAGGTCGCCACGGCTCTGACCGCCGCCAACGTCAGCGTGCCGTCAGGGTCGGTGTCAGAGCTCAGCCGGGTCATCAACGTCGTACCCCTGGGTCTGTTCCAGACCGTCGACGACATCCGGAACGTGGTGATCACCAACACGCCCAGCGGCGGCTCGGTCCGGGTGGGCGACGTGGCCACGGTGCAAGCCGCGAACAAGGCGCAGTACACGCTTCAGCGGCTGAACGGGCAGGATGCCGTTGGGTTGAACATCACGGCCAATGCCGACGCCAACACCGTCCAGGTGGCGGATTCCGTGCAGGCTGGGCTGCAGCGCCTGCAGCCGCTTCTGCCGCAGGGCACGACGGTGACCGTCGTCGAGGACCAGTCGCTGTTCACCCGTGCCTCGCTGGCCTCGATCCAGCACGACCTGGGCATCGCCATCTTTCTCGTGGCGACCGTGATCCTGATCTTCCTGCACGAGTGGCGGCACACGATCATCGTGCTGTGCGCGATCCCGACCAGCTTGATCAGCACGTTCCTCGTCATGTACCTGCTGGGCTTCACGCTCAACACGATGAGCATGATGGCCCTGGCGCTGATGATCGGCATCCTGGTCGACGACTCGATCGTCGTCCTGGAAAACATCCACCGCCACCTGAAGCTCGGCGAGCACCCGTGGCGGGCAGCGCTGGTTGGACGGAGCGAGATCGGCATGGCCGCCGTGGCCATCACCATGGCCGACGTCGTCGTCTATACGCCGATCGCCTTCATGACGGGCTCGATCGGGCAGCTGTTTCGGCAGTACGGGCTGACGGTGGTGGCCGCGACGCTGCTGTCGATGCTCATGTCGTTCACGTTGACGCCGATGCTGGCGTCCCGCTGGCTGAGCCACAGCGAGGGCCCCGGCCGCTTCTCGCTACTGCGGCCGTTCGCGGTGTGGTGGGACAGCGGATTCGAGAAAGTCGGCCACTTCTTCGCAGGGACGGTTCCGTACGCTTTGCGGGGGCGCTGGTTGGTGCTCCTTCTCGCGACCGGGATGGTGGCGGGTGCTGGCGCGATGATCCCGCTGCACATCCTGGGGACGGAGTACGCGCCCGCCGAGGACGACAACAGCTTCGAGACGACCCTGTCCCTGCCGCCAGGGACGTCGATCGAGGCGACGAACCAGGCAGCGCAGCAGCTCGAGGGCTACATCAAGGCCATGCCGGAGGTGACCTACTACTTCACGTCGGTGTCGGTGCCGGGGGGTGGCGGCTTCGGCCGCGGCGGGGCGAGCAGCGTGAACGTGCGGGTCCAGACCGTCGACAAGAATGACCGCAAGCGCAGCGTCTTCGATCTGATCAACGTGCTGCGCGGGCAGTCGCGGCAGATTCCGGGGGCGAATTTTGGTGGTGGTGTCAACAGTCCATTGCCCGGTGGCGGCGGCGGCGGCGGCGGCATCTCCATGCAGATCACCGGCCCGGACCTGAACGGGGTGAATCAGCTGGCGACCGATGCCCAGGACACGCTGCAAGCGGTGCCGGGTATCTCGGACGTCAGGAGCAGCAACCTGACCACTGTCCCAGAAATGGACATCCATCTGAACAGCCAGGTGATGGCGCAGCTCGGCCTGACGAACCAGCAGGTGGACCAGGCTCTGGGCACCGCTGTCGGCGGGACGGTCGTCACCCAGTTCCAGCCGAACGGCCAGCAAGCCCAGGACATCACCCTGTCGGCGGCCAATGCGAGCCGCTACGACCTGTCGACGCTGTCTCAAATTCCCGTGGGTGTGGTGGCGGGCAGCTCGGCCAGCGGCAGCGGCGTGGGAACGAGCAGCGCCAATGGCAGCGTCGTCACCTTGGGACAAATCGCGACGCTGACCAACGGCACCGGGCCGGTGACGATCCAGCGGATCAACCGCCAGGTTGCCGTGTCGGTGACCGCCGCGGCGATCGGCCGTCCCCTCGGCGACGTCGCCAACGACGTTCAGACAGCCCTGAAGACGATGAGCCTTCAGCCTGGCTATTCGATCACGCTCCGCGGATCGGTGCAGATCTTCAACCAGGCGATCACCGCCCTGGGCTCGGTGCTTGTCCTGTCCTTCATCCTGGAGTACATGCTGCTGGTGGCTTTGTACGAGTCGTTCCTGTTCCCGATCGTGCGCATGCTGACGGTTCCGCTCGGCATGGTGGGCGCGTTCCTGCTGCTGTGGGCCACCGGCAACACCATCAACATCTTCTCGATCATCGGCATGATCATGGGTGAGGGGCTGGTCGCCAAGAGCGGCATCCTGCTCGTGGACTACACGAACACGCTGCGCGAGCAGGGCTGGGGTCGAACCGAAGCGCTGCAAGAGGCGGCGCGGGTGCGGCTGCGCCCGATCATGATGACCTCAGCCACGATGATCTTCGGCATGCTGCCGCTGGCGCTGAAGCTGGAGCCTGGCGCCGAGACGCGGGCGCCCATGGCGGTGGTCGTGATCGGCGCGCTGATCTCGTCAACGTTCCTGACGCTGCTGGTGGTACCCGCGCTGTACACGATGATGGACGACCTGCAGACGCGGCTGTTCGGCGCGCCACGCACGCCGCAAGAGGTGGCGGAGCTCGACTCTCTTCTCGCCGACACGGCGCCGCTCGTCGTGGCCGGAGCGCAGCACGCTGGCGTCCCGGCCGGCGTGGGCGATGGCCATGCCGACGGCGATGGCAATGGCAATGGCCGCGGACGTGGCCGTGCCGCCCCCGGTCGGCGGCGGCGCGGCAGACCCGCCGATGGAGCGGCCGACCGGGGCGACTAGCGTCCCGGTCGGTGGAGCTCAGTCGAAGAACTCGCGGTCGTCTGCGCCCAGGTAGGCGCGCGCGGCGTCCGGGACCAGCGTGACACCCATGCCAGGCCGGTCCCAGCCGTCCAGCTCGATGAAGCCGTTGCGCACTATCGGGTTCGGCAGCCCGTCGACGATGTGGTACCACCAGTCCGGCTTGCCGACCGGGTACTCGAAGGCGATGAAGTTCTCGGGGAGCGCGGCCGACACCTGGACCAGGGCGGCCAGCCCGAGCAGGCCGTCACCCGTGCCGTGGGGCGCCATCAGGATGCCGTGCAGGTCGGCGTACTCGGCTATCCACTTCAGCTCCGCGATACCGCCAACGTCGCACGGGTCTGGACCAACAACGTTGACCGCGTGCCGCTCGATCAGGTCCTTGAAGTTCTGGCGCAGATAGATCTGTTCGCCGGTGTGGATGGGCGTCGCCGTGCTCATGGTGAGGTCGCGGTAGACGTCGGCGTTCACGTACGGCGTGTAGTCGCCGGTCAGCAGATCCTCCAGCCAGAGCACGTTCAGCGGCTCGACGGCCCGCGCCAGCCGGATGGCGTCAGGCACCGTCCAGCCGGGTCCGCAGTCGAGCGCCAGGCCCACCTCGTCACCCAGCACGCCCTTCATGGCCTCGACGCAGGCGACCACGTGCTTCAGGCCACGCTCGGTCAGCAGTCCACGGTCGCGCTGGCCGTGCGAGCGCTCGGTCTGAGCCGCGCCGTAGAAGAAGTCGGGCACTTCGCGGGCCATCGGGCTGTGGAATCCGATGCCCTGCTTGATGATGGTGAAGCCCTCTGGCGACGCCTTCATGCGGGCCATGTTCGCAGCGTAGTCGTCCGGCGAGTACCCCGCCATGGGAAAGCGGACAGCCCCGTTGTAGACGCGGACGCGGTCGCGGATCTTGCCACCGAGCAGCTTGTACACGGGGAGACCGGCAGCCTTCCCGGCGATGTCCCAGAGCGCCATCTCGATGGCGCTGACGGCGCTGCCCCAGGGCTTGAAGGCGCCCCGGTAGCGGATCTTCAGCATGACGCGCTCGACGTCCGTGGGATCGTCGCCAAGCACAAGGTCGCGGTAGTGGAGCACGTGGGGCTTCAGGTAGGGCTTGAACGACTCGACCTCGCCGTAACCGTCGATGCCTTCGTCGGTGACGACCCGGACGATGGGGTTCTGCCCGAGAATGGCGCACTTGACGTCGGTGATTCGCATACGCCTGCCAGTCTAGAACGCCAGGGTCACCGCCAGCACCCAGCCTTCGCGGCCGTCGTCGCCGCGGATGTGCGCCCAGTCGCCGTCCTGTCCGAGCAGCGTCACGACGGCCCCCTCGTCGTACCCTTTCTCGGGGAGGCGATCGCCGCCGGGTGACGCCCGGAGCGCCACGCCGCGGCCGTCGGTGTTCACGACCCGTCGTCGCGCGCCGGCCAGCGCCGTCGGCGAGGACGCCGCCCTGACGGCCGGGCGGGTCGCCGTGGCAGGGGCCGCGACGAGGGCAGTCGGCGACGGGTCGGTGGGGGGCGATGGCTTGCTGTTGCTGTTGCCGAGCGGGGCGTCCGCGACGGACTGACTGGGGGCCGGCCCGAGCGTGTCGCGACCGATCAGGCGGGACCCGAAGACGACGCCCCCGACCACCAGGCCACCGGCGAGCAGGAGCACGGCGAAGAGCAGTAGCAGGCCAGCGAGACTGCGGCCGCCCGCGGCTGGCTCTGGCGCCCGCGTCCGAGCGGCCCGTACCCGTGGCGCCGGCGGCACCACCGGCAGAGGTCGCGTTGCCTCGAGCCCGGGTGGCGCTGGGCGATCGTCAGCCGGCTCGGTCACCACGAACGGGACACCGCTGGCGGCGTCGTCGCCAGCGTCCAGGACACGAGGCTGGCCCGGCGTGGTGGACTGCGCCGCCGCCCGGGCCGCCCGGCGAAACCGCTCGGCCGCTGCCGGATCACCCGCCAGGCGCCGCTCGAGCAGGGTCACCGCCACGCGTCGGTCTAGCGCGACGTCGACCGCCTCCCAGGCTGTCGCATCAGCCGTCTCGCCGACCTGGCGCACCAGCCGGTACCGGCCCTGGACGAGCCTGTCCGAAGCGCTCACACCTCTCCTGGCCATTCAGGATACCCGTCCTTCAGGCCATAACACCTGCCTGTCACCCGCCCGAAGCTGGAGACGTCTATTCTTAACGAGCAACGAGCAACGAGCAACGAGCGGCCAGGTCTTGGACGATGGCAAGCGGTGCGCGCTACGCTCTGGACACGACGACCGCCTTCTGCACACGCGAACGAGGGCACATGATTGGCGTAGTACCGACCCGCAACTATTGGCGATCCGCCGTCACCGGACTGTGGGGCTCCACGATCGGCAAGAAAGCCGTCATGGCCGTCACCGGGATGATCTGGTTCGGCTACCTGATCCTCCACCTGTGGGGCAATCTCAAGGTTTACGAGGGGCCAGCGCAGCTGAACACCTACGCCGGCTTCCTGCGCACAGTCGGGACACCCCTGTTCGGCAGCCAGCAGCTCCTCTGGCTGGTACGGGCCGTCCTCATCGTGGCGCTCGGGCTCCACATCGTCGCGGCCTACCAGCTCACCCGTCTCGACCTGGCCAGTCGGCCGGTCCCCTACGCCCTCCGCCGCTACCAGAAGGCGAGTCTGGCGTCCCGCACCATGCGCTGGGGCGGCGTCGCCATCGCCCTGTTTCTCGTGTACCACATCCTCCATTTCACGACAGGAGCGGCCCATCCGGACTTCGTCGAGGGGGACGTCTACCATAACCTCATCGCCGGATTCCGGCAGTGGCCCGCGTCCCTGGTGTACATCCTGGCCATGGTCGCCGTCGGCATGCATCTGTACCACGGCGTCTGGAGCATGCTGCAGACACTCGGCGTCGTCAGCCTGAGGTCCGACGGCTTGTGGCGCAACTTTGCCCGGGTGGCGGCGGCGCTCATCACTCTCGGCAATATCTCGATACCGGTCGCGGTCCTGGCCGGAGTTGTCAGGTGAAAACTGGCAGAGGGACTCGATGACGCGTCGAGAGGCCCAGCTGTGATGACCACCCGCGGCGACGCGACGACTATCATCGCGCCGTCGCGACCCACCGTGCTGCCCCCGGCCCCGGGTGACCCGGACTCCCTGTACACCGTCGCGGATGCGCCGCTGGACGGCGCCGTCCCCGCCGGCCCCATCGAGAACACGTGGCAGCGCCACTGCTTCGAAATGAAGCTGGTCAATCCCGCCAATCGGCGGAAGTACACCATCATCGTGGTCGGCTCGGGTCTGGCCGGCGGTGCGGCGGCGGCGACACTGGCGGAGCTCGGCTACAACGTCGAGTGCTTCTGCTTCCAGGACAGCCCGCGCCGCGCCCACAGTATCGCTGCCCAGGGCGGCATCAACGCCGCGAAGAATTACCACAATGACGGCGACTCGGTCTTCCGTCTGTTTTACGATACCGTCAAAGGTGGCGACTTCCGGTCCCGCGAAGCGAACGTCTACCGGCTGGCAACGCTCAGCCTGAACATCATCGATCAGGCAGTAGCCCAGGGGGTCCCATTCGCCCGCGAGTACGGCGGCATGCTCGACAACCGCTCGTTCGGTGGGGCGCAGGTGTCGCGAACGTTCTACGCGCGGGGCCAGACGGGACAGCAGCTCCTGCTCGGCGTGTACCAGGCGCTCGAGCAGCAGGTGGCGCTGGGGCGCGTCCGGATGTACCCGCGCCACGACATGCTGGACCTGGTGGTGGCCGACGGGCGCGCGCGCGGCATCGTCGTCCGCAACATGGTGACCGGCGAGATCAGCACGCGGCTGGCCGACGCCGTGGTGCTGGCAACAGGCGGCTACGGCAACGTCTTCTACCTGTCGACAAACGCCAAGGGCTCGAACGCCAGCGCGATCTGGCGGGCGCACCGCAAGGGGGCTCTATTCGCGAACCCGTGCTACACGCAGATCCACCCGACGTGCATCCCGGTCTCGGGCGACTACCAGTCGAAGCTGACCCTGATGAGCGAGTCGCTGCGCAACGACGGCCGGGTGTGGGTCCCCAAAGTCGGCGGGGACACGCGCCGACCGAGCGAGATCCCCGAAGGGGAGCGCGACTACTACCTGGAGCGCAAGTATCCGAGCTTTGGCAACCTCGCGCCCCGCGATATTGCCTCCCGCGCCGCCAAGGAGGTGTGCGACGAGGGGCGCGGCGTCGGCCCGACCCGCCTGGGCGTGTACCTGGACTTCGCCGAGGCGATCCAGCGGCTCGGGATCACGGTGGTGCGCGAGCGCTACGGCAACCTGTTCGACATGTACCAGCGCATCACCGGCGAGGACCCCTACGTCGACCCGATGCGCATCTACCCGGCCGTGCACTACACCATGGGCGGCCTGTGGGTGGACTACAACCTCCAGAGCACTATCCCGGGCCTGTTCGTTGGCGGTGAGGCAAACTTCTCGGACCATGGCGCCAATCGCCTGGGCGCCAGCGCGCTGATGCAGGGCCTGGCCGACGGCTACTTCGTCCTGCCGGCCACCATCGCCGACTACCTCGGCTCGAACAGGTTCGACCGGATGTCGCCGACCGACCCGGCCTGTCGGGAGGCGGAGAACGAGGTGCAGGCACGCCTCAAGCGCCTCATGTCCATCGACGGCAGCCGGTCGGTCGACTCGTTCCACCGCGAGCTGGGCCACCTGATGTGGGAGAAGTGTGGCATGGCGCGCAACGCGCGCGGGCTGAAGGAAGCCTTGCGCCAGATCCCGGCGATCCGCGCCGAGTTCTGGCAGAACGTGCGTGTTCCCGGCACGTGCGAGGAGCTGAACCAGTCACTGGAGCGGGCCAATCGCGTGGCCGACTTCCTGGAGCTGGCCGAGCTGGTCGTGCTGGACGCGCTGCACCGCGAGGAGTCGTGCGGCGGCCACTTCCGTGAGGAGTACCAGACAGCGGAAGGCGAGGCCAAGCGGAACGACGACGAGTTCGCCTACGTGGGCGCGTGGGAGTACACGGGCAGCGGCCAGGCGCCGAGGCTGCACCGGGAGCCGCTGACGTTCGAGAACGTCCACCTGGCCGAACGGAACTACAAGTGACCCCAAGGACACAGCGCGCATGAGGATCACCCTGAACGTGTGGCGCCAGAGGGGGCCGCGGGACCGCGGGCACATGGCCACGTACCAGGTACCCGACGTCAACCCTGACATGTCGTTCCTCGAGATGCTGGACACGGTGAACGAGGCGCTCTTCCGAGACGGTGACGAGCCCATCGCTTTCGACCACGACTGTCGCGAAGGCATTTGCGGGTCGTGCGCCCTCATGATCAATGGCTACGCGCACGGTCCGGAGCCGGGAACGGCCGCCTGCCAGCTGCACATGCGCCACTTCCACGATGGCGAGACCATCACTGTCGAGCCATGGCGGGCCCGCGCTTTCCCCATCGTCAAGGACCTGTCAGTGGACCGGAGCGCGCTGGACCGCATCATCGCGGCCGGTGGCTACGTCTCGGTGTCGACCGGCAGCCCACCGGACGGCAACGCCATCCCCGTCCCCAAGGCGAACGCCGATCGTGCCATGGACGCCGCCGCCTGCATCGGCTGCGGCGCCTGTGTGGCGGCGTGCCCCAACGCCTCGGCCATGCTCTTCACCGCTGCCAAAGTCGCCCACCTGGCGCTGCTGCCGCAGGGCCAACCGGAGCGCTACCGTCGGGCGGTGCGGATGGTGGAGCAGCATGACCGCGAAGGGTTCGGCGGCTGCACCAACATGGGCGAGTGCGAGGCGGCCTGCCCGAAGCTCATCTCCATGAACCACATCGCCCAGTTGAACAAGGATCTGCTCGCGGCCCGCTTGCGCGGCTAGCGCCGCGCACAGTGCAAAAGCAGCGCAAGAGAGGGGGTCGGGAGCCCGGGCTCCCGACCCCCTCTCGTTGACGATGTGTCGCGCTACTTCTTGTCGTCGGTTGCGCTCTTGACCTCGTCGCCCACCTGGGCAGCCTTGTCCTTGAGGTCGCCGCGCGTCCCCTGCGCCTTGCCTTCGGCTTCGCGCGCCTTGTCGTCGGTGACTTTGCCTTCGACCTCTTTGGCCTTACCGGCCACTTGATCTCCAAGGCCTGCCATGGAATTCTCCTTTCAGACTCGCCTCGTCGGCGGATCTCCAGCCGCTCGCTGCCAGCGGTCGCTGCGACAGTTGGCGTTGGCGGCGGCAACTAGCCTAAAGCAAGCCGTGTGCCACCCGAGCCAGCGCGGCCCCGGTCGCAGTTCTGGTGTCCGGGACGGGACGTCGTTAGAGTTGAGAGCACCATGGGAAGTGCCAAGGCACCGGGACTCGCGCGCCCCGTGGCCGCTCTGGTCGCGTGCCTGGTGTGTACTGCGCTGCTGCTGGTCCAGGTTCCCCGGGCGGGCGCCCAGGCCGCGCCGGCGGCCCCCGGCTCGGGCCCGAGCGGCACTGCCGCTGCCGCTGACGACTCGTGCGACCTGCCGCGGCCCGACCCGCTGCCCACACCAGGAAACCCGGCCGCTCAGGACTTCTGGCGCGCCTTCCGCCTGCCCTTGCCACCGGCCCCCCTGTGGGACCCGCCGGGTGTCAAACACGTCGGCCTCCAGGCAGGGCACTGGCTCACGGAGCAGGTCCCGCCTGAGCTTGGCCGTCTGCAGCAGGGCACATCGGGTGGCGGCAAGCAGGAGTGGGAGGTGAACCTCGACCTGGCGACCCGCGCGGCGGTGATGCTCACCGCTCTGGGGATCGACGTGGACGTCCTGCCGGCCACCGTGCCCCAGAACTACCACGCCCACCTGTTCCTGGCCATCCACGCCGACGGGGACTCCTCCGGCAGCTTGCACGGGTTCAAGGTTGCCCATCCGGCATTCAGCTCGGTCCCAGACGCGGACGACCACCTGGTCGACACGCTGAATCGCGACTACGCCCTGGCGACTGGCCTGCCCCGTGACGACGAGCACATCAGCCGACGCATGCTCTACTACTACGCTTTCAACTCGCGCCGCTACTGCCATGCGGTGGCGCCGGGGGTGCCCCAGGCGGTGATCGAGGCCGGCTTCCTGACCAGCGCGATCGACCGCCAACTGCTGATAAGCGACCCGGACTCCGCCGCGCGCGGTATCGCGTCGGCAGTTGTCGATTTCCTGGCGTCCGAGCCGTCGTAGCGGTCCCGTCTCGCGGCGAGCTCAGAGATGACGAAGGTGACGATAGGATGGACGTAGGGATTGGCCTGGACGCTCGTCTCGGTTTGTCGCTGCCCGAGCTGCGCACGCTGGCGGCCGAGGCCGCCGACCTCGGCTACACCAGCGCCTGGACGCCCGCCGGCGCCACGGCGCGCGACGCCTTCCACATCTGCGCGCAGTTCTGGGAGGGCAGCCACTCGCTGACCACTGGCACGTCAGTCGTCCCGGTGCCCGCCTGGACCGTGCCGTCGCTCGCATCCCAGGCGGCAACCCTGTCCGAGCTCACTGGCGGGCAGTTCATCCTTGGCATCGGGCCCGGAGCCATCATGGACGCCGAGGCTCGGCAGACGTTCGGCACACCCGCGTACCCCGCGGTCGGGATGATGCGCGACTACGTCGTGACGCTACGCGGGCTCCTGGGCGGGCAGCGCCTGGACTACGACGGACCGTCGGTCTCCCTGCGCGGGGCACGAATGGCGTTCGAGGCGCCGCCGGTGCCGGTCTACCTGGCAGCCATGGGACCGAGGATGCTGCGCCTGGCCGGCGAGTCCGCCGACGGCGCCATGCCGAACTGGAGCACGCCGGAGCAGCTGGCCTGGTGCCGAGAGCGCATCGCGGAGGGCGCTCGGAGCGCCGGTCGCGATCCCGCCGGCGTGACGCTGGCGCAGTACGTTCGGGTGTGCATCGACGAGGACGAGGCCGCGGCGCGGCGCGCGCTCGCCGGGCAGGTGTTGGGCTACGCGCTGGCTCGGCGGGGCGCCCCGAAGACGCTCGGCTACCGGGCGCACTTCGCGCGCATGGGCTTCGACGATGTGCTGAATGAGCTCGAGGCGCGGCGTGACGCCGGCGCTGCCACGGCGCAGCTGATCGACGCCGTGCCCGAGGAGCTGTTGCGCCGCGTGGGCTACTTCGGGCGGCCGGCGCGGGCTCCGGCCGCGTTCGCGGCCCTGGCCCGGGGGCTCGACACGGCCATCGTGCGGGTGATCACGGCGCGTCCTGGCCTCGACGCCGTCCGGCTGGCGATGCGCACGCTGGCCCCCGCCGCTACCCTTTGACGCCGCCGACAGTGAGGCCCTTGATGACGAGCCGCTGGGCCAGGGTGTACATGATGACGGGCGGCAGCGCTGTGATCAGCGCGCCGGCCATCATCTGGCCCCAGTAGAACACGTCCTCGCCGAGCATCTGGGTCAGGCCCACGGTCACTGTGCGCGTGGACAGCGAGTTGGTGAAGACCAGCGCGTACAGGAACTCGTTCCACGCCTGGGTGAACGAGAATAGGCAGACCACCACGATGGCAGGCGTCGACAGCGGCAGCACGATGCGGAACAGCACGCCAAGCCGGGTGCAACCGTCGATCAGCGCGGCCTCTTCGAGCTCGACGGGAATGCCACGGAAGTAGCTCATCAGCAGCCAGGTGCAGAAGGGCAGAGTGATCGTCGGGTAGACCAGGATCAAGCCACCGACGGTGTCCGCCAGGCCGACCCCGGAGACGATCTGGAAGAGTGGGATGAACAGCAGAGTCTGCGGGATGAGGTAGGTGAAGATGAGCCCCACTGCGACGACGCGACGGCCGGCGAAGCGCAGCCTGGTGATGCTGTAGGCACCCATGGCCGCCAGCACGATGGAGAGCGCGGTGGCTGAGACTGATACCACCGCGCTGTTCCGCATCCAGACGCTGAACTTGCCGCCCAACAGGCTGACGTAGTGGCCGAAGTAAAGCGACTGGGGCAGGACCGTGAAGTCGTTGTAGATCTCCTTGTTCGTCTTGAGCGACGTCAGGATCATCCACAGGAAGGGTATGGCCGTCCACAGGACGAAGAAGACCAGTGCGACGTAGGTTGCGATGACCCAGCCGCGCCCGATCGCCCGCCGCCCGACCCTGGTGGAGCCCTGAGCCCGGCGTCCGAATCGCCGCGATGTCTGCGCTGGAGCGATGGCTGCCATGGCTTACTCCTGCCGCAAGAGTCGTCGGGTGAGGAAGAAGACGAGAACCGCGTAGAAGGGCACCATCGTCATGGCGATCGCGGCGCCGGCGCCGAGCTGGTGGCCCGGGATGGCCACGAGGTACGAGAGCAGCGGGATCGTCGTTGTGGCGTAGTTCGGGCCGCCGCCAGTCAGGACGAAGATCTGGGTCAGATTTGCCGACGTCCAGATGGTCGACAGCAGGGCTGTCACGAACAGCACCGGCTGCAGGCCGGGCAGCGTGACGTAGACGAAGCGGTGGAACGTTCCGGCGCCGTCGATCTCGGCCGCCTCGTACAGCTCCTGGGAGATCGCCTGCATGCCGGCCAGGAGGTTCATCGTCCAGAACGGCGTGCCGGACCACACGATCACCAGGATCAAAGCTGGTACGGCCAGCCTGGCGTCGCTGAAGAAGTAGATGTAGTCGTCGGCCAGCCCGAAGTTGGCGATGGCGCCGTTGATGGGCCCAGTGGTATCGAACATGAAGCGCCAGACGTAGGCGGACACGACGGCCGGAACCGCCCACGGCAGGAACATCAAGCCACGGAAGAGGTTCCTGGCCGGGATGTCCTGGTTCAGCACGCAGGCCATCGCCAGGCCAATCAGCAGCTTGGTCACGATGGCGCCAGCGGTCACGACGAGCGTCGTGCCGGCCGCCTTGAGCCACGGCGAGCTGGCGTCGGTGAAAAACGCCGTGTAGTTGGCGACGCCGATCCACGTGCCCGTCTTGCCAATGAAGCGGTCCTGAAAGCTCAGCAGGATGGCGTCGATGAAGGGGTAGATGAGGAGGGCCGTTACGATGACGACGACAGGAGCCACCAGCAGCCAACCCAGCTGCCAGTCGCGGCCGAGGGCGCGCCGAAACGTCACCGCGCGGGAGCGGGGGACTGCTTTTAGAGAAGTAGCGATCTGGGCCACCGGAGCGCCTCCACGGGGACGTCTGCCCGCGAGCTTGATGCTTGCTCTTATTTAGGGCGTAATCAAGGCTCAGGGCGAAGCTCAGGGCTTCTTCGCCGCTCTGTTGTACGAGTCCATCATCTCCTTCTGCGCCCACTGCTGCGCGTCCTCGATGGCCATCTTGTCGTTGATGATCTTCTGCATCATGTCGGACAGCGTGTACTTCGCGTCCTGGACGTCTGCCATCCAGGCCTGAGAGTGCGCCGGCCACTCGCGGATGCGGCCAAACTCGGCGATCTTCTTCAGCTCGGCAAACTTGCTCTTCTCCCAGAACTCGCCAGTGGCGTGGTCCCGGTAGACAGGCACGAAACGGCCCTCGACGGACTTCGAGATTTTCAACAGGTTCTCTGGTTGCATGAAGTAGTCGAGCGCTGCCACGGCCTTGTCGGCCATCGGCGCCTTCTTGTAGTAGTTGAAGGCGATCGCGGCGCCCTCGGCAAACGAGCCGGCCGGTCCCTTGGGTGGCAGAGAGAGACCTGTCTTGTCGGCAAGATCCTTGTCGTTCACCAGCAGCCAGCCCATGATCGTGGCCGGGTTGATGGCGATCATGCCGCGGCCTTTCTGGTAGGCCTCGTTGTTCCAGGACGTGACGGTGGATGCGAACGTGTCAGGGGGGATCAGCTTCGCCTGCCAGAGCCGGACGATGGTCTCGATGCCGGCTTTGTTGGCCGGATTGGCGATGTCGGGCACGCCCTTGTCGTCGGCGACCCGTCCGCCGTAGCCCCAGAGGACTGTGTCGATGTTGTTGAAGTGGTCGCCCTCGTGGCCCAAGGCCATGGCGTAGGTGTACGTCTTGGGCGGCTGCTGGGCTTTGGGGCCGAGCTCGATCAGCTCGTCCCAGGTGTCGAAGAACCTGCCGCCGGTGACCGCGCCAATGGTGTCCATGCGCCAGTGCGCCGGCCAGACGTCGACGGCATACGGCGCGCCGATCACGGCGCCGTCTGCCAGGGTGCTGGAGCTGATGGCGATGTCGTACATACCGCCGGCCTTGTCTTTGAACCTGCCGACGAGATCTTTGAGGTCCGCCATCTCGCCCTGGCTGTACCAGTAGGTGCGGTCGTTGTTGTTGAGCTCGGGTGGCTGGCCGGCGGCGACGGCGGCCGACTCCTTGGCGAGCTGCTGTGGCGAGCCCGGGATGGACTGCCACTCCACCTTGACGCCGTTCTGCTTGCCCCACTCGACGAAAGTGTTGCCAACTGCTTCGTCGGTCGTGGTGTTCCAATTGGCCGAGAACCAGACGTTGAACACGCCCGGCGACGGCGGGGCGATCTCGGCGGCCGGTTTTGCCGCCGCCGTGGCCGCGGTGGTCGGCGCAGCCTGGCCGCCGGCCGGCGGCGTCGT
>JAABUZ0100002234.1_pt1 | contig 32888 bp, 30 predicted proteins | sample 5562091 | NCBI WGS metagenome assembly JAABUZ01 (sample SAMN12813069, study PRJNA571459) | rock metagenome | isolation source: Antarctica rocks | place: Antarctica: Victoria Land, Linnaeus Terrace sud | collected 2015-12-21
GCCCCGTCGGCCGCCGCATCGCTCGCGCTGACGCCCCGTCCGCGTCCGACGCCGCTGCGTCACCAACGTCCCTTCCTCCCGCCACGCGCCCGCTCCGCCTGAGTTCACTTTTTTGGGGTACACCCGCCAGTGTCGTCTTAAAGCGGTCTGTTTGCAGCGGACAACGCCTGCGACTGCGGTCCATAGGAGTAGGCAGGTTGTGGCACAATGTCGTAGAAAGCGTGGTCAAAGGGCAAAAAGTGCGGCCAATGCAGTCGTTTTCGGTGCCGATGCGGTCCATTTACGCCCTTCCGTCCCGTCACTTCCGTCATTTGCGACGCGATTAGCGCGCCTCTCGCCCCATAACGACATATCCTGCCCACTCCTATGGACTGCGGTCGCATGGCAAACCGCGCCGACTGCGGTCGGTTGTTCGGCGACGCCGCAACGCAAGCTCCTCAATGTTGCACCAGGACACTGCCACCTGGCAATGTTATGATGTAGCGTAAGGCCGGATGCGCAGAATGACCATGGGGTGAGGGTGTCCACTTTCGACTGGCAAGAGTTCCTCCAGCAATACAGCCGTGACATCCTTGCGTCGGATGACTGCCCGGATGATCTATCGCCCGAGACCGTCGCATCCCAGTGGTTGGGGTATCCGGGCGCGACGGACGAGCAGGTCAGGCGGGCCGAGGACCGTCTGGGAGTGACGCTGCCTCCATCGTACCGCGCATTCCTGCGCGTGAGCAACGGTTGGCGGTGTCTGAAATACAGCGGGTTGCGCCTGTATTCGACCGAGGAGGTCGAATGGTACAGCGTGAGAGGGCGTCGCAGCATCGACGGGTGGCTATACGGAGCGGGAGATGAAGATCCCGAGCCGCTGTTCGTCCCGGATACCGCGTATTTCGCGTATCGAGATGATCCTATCGGCATGTACTTTGCCTACTACCCGACGACGCTGCATATCAGCGCCGAAGGCGACTGCGATGTGTATCTGCTTAATCCCCGCATCGTGACGCGCGACGGCGAGTGGGAAGCATGGCATATGATGGACGAGGCTTCCCGCTTCCGTACGTTCCCGGAATTGCTGTTGTTGGAAACGTTGGTCGAACCGGATGGTAGTGGACCGGGGCGCGAAGTACCCGCTCCGTGGCCAAACAAGCCGGTCGAGGCGTATATCGACGCCCTCCGGTCGCCCGACGACGGGGTGCGCCGGCAAGCTGCCACGGCCCTTGGGTTCCTGGCGGACCAGCGTGCCGTCGAGCCCCTTGTCAGGACTCTTACCAAAGATCCGAATCCGGGTGTACGCGGCAATGCTGCTCGCGCATTGGGGTCGGTCGACGACGTGCGAGCGGTCGAGCCGCTGATCAACGCACTGGCTGCCGAGCCGTCCGGTTCAGTGCGCTCCTATATCGTGCATGCGCTCTCTATGTTGCGGGATCCCCGCGCGCTGAAGCCGCTGATCCGGGCGCTCGAGGACCCCGATGGCAACGTGCGGCTGCAAGCCTCATGGGCGCATGTATGGTCCCGGCACGAATGGCCGCGCGAGTCGGAGGAGAATTAAAGGCCAGACCGTGCCACAGGCTTCCAAACTCAACGTTTTCGATCATATGTTAACCACAGTATCGGCTATAGCACGGATGAGAGTATCTTCTCGATATCTACCGTGGCTCCTCTGTTGGATCGGTACCGAGAGCAAACCGGGTCGAGAGCGGCTGGGCGCGGCGGCACATCCAGGACTGCATCGGCACGCCGGCGAGGGCCTCGGCCATCGGCGGGATGTGCCCCAGGTTCGCGGCGATGTGGTCTTCGGCCACGCACCGGGTGGGGACCTCGCGGCCGTCGGAGCAGGCGATGACCGGCCCGAGCAGCGACTCGCACAGGAAGGGACCCCAGGCGTTGTGCGTGGGCAGGCGGTGTCGCCAGTCGGGGAGGTGGCGCGCCGGGCCGTCCAGCAGCGCGTGCAGGGCGTGGTAGTCGGCGGGCAGACCGCCGTAGCGTCGCGCGCTGCGCTCGGCGTGGCGTTGGACTGTTTGCGGATCGAGTTCTTGCTCCAACGAATGCTTGGGCGTGGGCCAGTCCGGCGGCACGCCGGCCATGGCGCGCTCCAGGGTCGGGACCTCGTCCAGGTCTTCGCGGATGTGGTCTTCGGCCAGTTGCCGCGTGGGGACGCCGGCAAGGGTGGGGCCGAAGCGCATTGCCACGATCTCCAGGCCCCATTCGTTGTGCAGGACCATGCGGTGGCGGCAATCGGCGATCAGCGCCTTGGTCTGGTCCAGGAAGCTATGCAGAGGCAGGTAATCCCGCGCCTGACCGCCGTAGCGGTGCGCCGACGCCCGGCTGTGGTAGAGCGCGTGAGCCATGGATCGCCTCCTTAATTGAGATGGGTGCGTTTCATGTGAGGTAGAGCGCCTCCTCCTCCTCTCCCGCGCACAGGGAGAGGGGTGGGGTCCCGCGTGCGGGAGGGGTGGGTGAGGGTGTCCCCAACACGGATGAAACACACCCTATTGAGATGGCTGCCCAAAAGCGACCGGGACTATGCCGTGTACGATGATACGACTTCGTGTACCGAGATCGACATGTTTAGAGATCTATACCGCGTTGCTGGTCCTCGGGAATCGGCTTCCGCAGGACCTGGAATCGTGCGTCGCCGATCCTGCACAGGCGTCGCCCCGGCACGTCGAGGCGGAATCGGCCAAAGGATGTTGGGGCTTGAGCGGTCAGCACTATCAAGAATATGTCGATGTCCGTATCCAGGAGGTCATACAGTAATTCATCGATTTGCTGGAAAACATCTTTCAGGATGTTACCTGAAGCATCAAAATAGTGGACATCGTCCCCGAGGTGCGCCCTACCCTCGTGCCAGTATGTTGTCCACTCTATCCGACTGACACCCTCTTCGGCCAGGATCGCAAAGCCCATGTCTTGTTGATCCTTGTCCAGCCCGCGGGATTCAAGGATAAGGATGTAGTCGCGCAAGAAGTCGTCCACCTGCGCGGGACTAAGCCTCTTGGGTTGATCGTTGTACCGGGGCTTAGGCATAGGATATCGCTCTCGCCGTTGAACAGGTATCACACATTGATACACTCCTGCTGGCCTTCCGGTAGCTCCCTGACGTCGATATTGTACTGCGTGTCGGCGACGCATCGTGCGGTGCGGTTGGCTACGTCCAGTTGGAAGACACCGTAGTAACTGCCGCGCTGCTTGCGAAGCTCCTCTGTGATCGAATACAGGAGAGGCCGTCAGATGACTTTTGCATCCGTCAACGTCTTCACCGTCCATCCCGGTCAGATGAACTCCTGCGTCGCGCTCCAACGCGACGCGTTCCTGCCCTTGCTGCGGCAACAGCCGGGCTTCCTGGCCCTTGAGGTCGTGCAAACGGGGCCGGACACGGGTGTGGGCACGCTATGGTGGGCGTCGGAGGAGGCGCGGATCGCCGCGACGCCCGCGCTAACGGCCTGGGTCGAAGAGTTCCTCGCCCCCTTCTTCGTCGCGCTGGACAACCCCGCCGGTCCGGTCGTGTTGTCCTCGTCGAGCGGCGAATAGGCGCTACGTCGGCGCTGGCAGGTTCTTGCGGCATAGCGGCACAGGAGGTCCACCCGGGAGCGCCGGCTTCCAGCCGGCTATCGCTTGCCGGCTGGAAGCCGGCGCTCCCAGGAACGTGCCAGCACCTACGTAGCCGGGACCAACGTCCCCGCGCCTCCGCCTAACAGAGCCAGCAGCCCGTCGGACAGCGTGCCCTGCCAGCACAAGAATGTGTGGCCGCCCCGGAACTCGGCGTAGCGGACGGGATATCCTTTCCCCTGCAAGACATCGCGCAGGCGCTCGTTAGCGCGGCGTTGCCCGTCGCTCTCCAGGGAGCCGACGTCGAGGTAGAAGCGCAGCGGCAACCGCGGCGCGGCCTCGAATTGCCGTGCCAGCCAGTGCGGCTCGGCGTCGTCCGGCGGTCGCCACCAGTACGATCCCGACTGCGAGAGGACGTTGCCGAACAGGTCGGGACGGCGCAGGGCGGCGAAGGCGGCCGTCAGCCCGCCCAGGCTGGAGCCGCCCACGACGGTGTGGGACGCCGCGCGGTCACGTGGTAGTGTTGGCGTACCCACGGGAGCAACTCGTTGGCCAGGACATCGACGAACGGCGCATAGCAGGATAGCTCACGCAGGCGCGCCTCGACGTCCGGGCTGTTCACCAGCACGGCGACGACCGGGGGGATGAGCCCCTCCACGAGGAGGTTGTCCAGTACCGTTGGCGCGGGGATCACGTGCGTGTAGATGAAGCCGTCGAAGAGGATCAGCAGGGCGCACGGCTCGCCGCCCGGATCGTAACTCGGCGGCGTATAGACCCACACCGGCCGGTCGTTGCCCAGGATGGCGCCGCGCATGCGGCGCGCCTCGACCCGACCCGCGGGCACAGCGGGCCGGCGCCGCACCCACGGTTGCGGCGGCGTGCGCGGGAGCTCGACCACGGACCAGACCTCGTCGCGCGGCGCGACGGGGTTGTCGGGGCTGCCGGCGACGAGGTAGCGGCGCGGGTTGAGCGGATCGGGGACGAAGGCCGCCGTGCGAGCGGCCCAGTCCGTTGAGGGCTGCAGCGAGTCGTTGGGCGAGAGGCGGTACCAGCGGTACCAGGCGCGCACATCGGCCTGGACCCGCTCGGTCTTGTACCACACGTCGGTGTCGAGCAGCCGCGCCATCCCATTGCGGGCAAAGTCCCAGTAGTAGTGGAAGCCGCCGGGGCTCGGAGCCTTGCGCGGTATCAGTGTGCAAGAATTGCCTTAACGGCATGATATCGCACGGCGCTTGCCCATGCCGTTACTGTAAGCCTTCGTCGCCTAGCGCTCTCGCAGCGGACGACGTAGTATAATACACCAACAAGACACGAATGTTGGGCGAGGAGACATCGGTATGACCGCCAGAGCCGAGCGACGTGAGCCTATCGTGGCAACGGCAGATGACGCCCGCTCTCTTGAGCGTCTGCGACATGTGCTCGAGGCGACACAATCCGAGGATATGCAGCTTGTCGGCGCCGATGGTCAGCGTCTAGATATTCCCCAGTCGGTGTACGAGTTGTTGCGTCAAACGGTCCCGATCCTTGCCGACGGCGATGCGGTCGCCCTTGAGTTTCTTGGCGAGCAGGTGACCGTTCAGGCAGCGGCGGACTTCTTGAACGTGAGCGAACACTATCTAGTCCGGTTGCTAGAGGCCGGGGAGGTTCCTTCGTCAAGCAGGTTGTTCCACAGTTGGGATAGCGTCCCAGAACCAGGGTCGCGAGGATACGTCCGCTTGTCGGACCTCATCCGCTATAAGAAGCAACGCGACGAATCGCGGCGTGAGGCGCTCAGGGAGCTCACGCAACTAAGCCAAGAACTTGGGCTGTACTCGTAGGTTCGGAAACGTGCCTACGCCACCCGTCGTACTCGACGCCTGCATCATTATTCCTGCCTCTATTCGCGATACGCTGCTACGCGCAACAGCGGCTGGCCTGTATCGTGTCCACTGGAGTGAGGCGATCCTGGCGGAGGTGCAGCGCAATCTATACGAGAACGGCATGATGACGGAGCAAAAGGCAGCATCGCTTGTCGGAGTGTTACGTAAGGCTTTTCCCGACGCCATTGTGTCTGGCTATGAACCGCTCGTCGACACGATGCTCAACGATCCCAAGGACCGGCATGTCGCGGCCGCGGCAGTGGTTGCTGGAGCCAAAGTTATCGTCACTGCAAACCTCAAAGATTTTCCCAGGCAGGCTCTCGAGCCTTTCGGCGTCATAGCCCAGTCTCCGGACGACTTCCTGACTGACCTGTTCCATCGATCTCCATCGACTCTTGCGACAATCGTTGCCCACCAAGCCGCCGACCTCCGCGCGCCTACCATGACGATCGAGGAGTTGCTGGCGAGTGTGGGCAAGCATGCGCCAACCTTTGCTGCCCTCGTTGGCGCTTATCTCAGTAGTCGCGGGGAGACCGGATGAACGTACCGCCGTTGGCATAATTAATGAGGGAGTCATCGCAAAGCGTGGCGGGCCTGACTTGGCACAGGCTGTGCTGTGTCCTCATCGTAGATAAGCCTTAAACGCGTTGTCACATAGCGCCCACCCGTTTAGACATATAATGGGGATAGACAGGGCTTCACGTACAGGCGGCATGTCTGTACACACGCAAGATAGGGAGGAGACAACAGATGGCAGCCGAGAAAAACACCTTACACCAACTCCTCGCACAGGGCCAGAGTCCCTGGATCGACAACATTACCCGCGCCATGCTGACCGGCGGCACGCTGCAGGAACTCATCGACAAGGGCATCGTCGGGCTGACCAGCAACCCCACTATCTTCCAGAAGGCCATCGGCGGCTCGGCCGACTACGACGACGACCTGCGTCAACTGGTCCGCAATGGTAAAAGCGTTAGCGAGATCTACGACGGTTTAGTGCTCGACGATATCCGCAGCGCCGCCACCATCCTGCGGCCGGTCTACGACTCTTCTAACGGCCACGACGGCTTTGTGAGCATTGAGGTGGCGCCGAACCTGGCCTATGACACCGAGGGTACCCTGACCGAGGCGCGCCGCCTCTTCAGCTACCTCGACATACCCAACATCATGGTCAAGATCCCCGGTACCGCCGAGGGTATCCCCGCCTTCCAGCAGGCCATTGCCGATGGCATCAACGTCAATGTGACGCTGGTCTTCTCGCTGCAAAGCTACCGTGAGGTCGCCGAGGCCTACGTCAAGGGCCTGGAGCAGCGCGCCGCATCCGGCCAGCCGGTCGACCACCTGGCTTCCGTGGCCTCCTTCTTCGTCAGCCGCGTCGACACGATGGTCGACAAGCGCCTCGACGCCGCCATCGCCGAGGCCGGCTCGGAAGAGCGCAAGGGGGAACTCAAGGCGCTGCAGGGCAAGGCCGCGATCGCCAACGCCAAGATGGCCTACGCCGCCTATCAGGAGATCTTCAGCGGGCCGCGCTGGGAGGTTCTCGCCGCCAAGGGCGCCAAGCCGCAACGCTGCCTCTGGGCCAGCACCAGCACCAAGAATCCGGCCTACCGCGATGTCATCTACGTGGAGGAACTGATCGGTCCCGACACCGTGGATACGATGCCGCCCGCGACGATCGACGCTTTCCTCGACCACGGCAACGCCGCCCGCACGCTCGACCAGAACGTCGACGAGGCGCGGGCGCAGTTGGCGGGGCTCGAGAAGGCCGGCATCTCCATGGACGAGGCCACGCTGCAATTGCAGAAGGACGGCGTCCGCCTGTTCGCCGAGTCGTTCAACGAGCTGATCGGCACGATCACCGCGAAGCGCGAGGAGATGATGGCGCACGCCGGTTAGCCATTAGCCGTTAGCCGTTAGCCGTTAGCCGTTAGCCTTCGACTCGTCGTCCGCGCGGCTTCAATCTAACGTTCGCTGCTGCCGACAGCTGATGGCTAACGGCTAACGGCTAATTACTAATTACTAACGGCTAACGACCTGAGGAGAAACATGCAGATTGCCATGATTGGGCTGGGCCGCATGGGCGGCAATATGGTGCGTCGCTTGATGCAGGGCGGGCACCAATGCGTCGTCTATGACCAGAGCGCGGATACCGTTCGCCAGTACGAGGCCGAGGGCGCGATCGGGGCCTACTCGCTGCAGGAGGTGGCCGAAAAAATGGAGGCGCCGCGCCACTTCTGGGTCATGGTCCCCGCTGGCGCGCCGGTCGACCAGACGATTACGGGCCTGCTCCCTCATATGACGCACGGCGATACCATCATCGATGGCGGCAACTCCAAGTGGACCGACACCAAGCACCGCGCGGCCGAGCTGGAGGCGCAGGGCTTCAATATGCTGGACTGCGGCACCTCCGGCGGCGTGTGGGGCCTCAAGGTCGGCTACTGCATGATGATCGGCGGACCCGAAGAGGTGTTCCAGCGCGTCGCGCCCGTCTTTGCCACGCTGGCCCCGCCCGATGGCTATATGCGCGTGGGGCCCGCCGGGGCGGGCCACTACGTCAAGATGGTGCATAACGGCATCGAATACGCCATGCTCCAGGGCTACGGCGAGGGCTTCGAGATCTTGCACGGCAGCGAGTACGGCGCCGACCTTAACCTACAATCCATCGCCCACCTGTGGAATCAGGGCTCGGTTGTGCGCAGCTGGCTGCTGGAGCTGGCCGAGTTAGCCTTCCACGACGACTCCAACCTGACGCATATCCGCGGCTACGTCGACGACTCGGGTGAGGGCCGCTGGACGGTACAGGACGCCATGGACCACAACATCCCCGCCCCCGTCATCACGCTCTCGCTGCTGCAGCGTTTCGCCTCGCGGCAGCCCGAGAGCTTCAGCGCCAAGGTTATCGCCGCGCTGCGCAACCAGTTCGGCGGCCACGCCGTCAAGTGCCAGTAACAAGTAGGGGCTAGAGGAAAACACGATGGTCATGACGGCCCCGGATACGACGGCCGCGAGCGCCGCGGCGCAGGTCGAGAACCCCTTGCGCGAGGGGATGCGCCTGGCGCGCACCCCCCAGCCCTGCACCGTTGTCATCTTTGGCGCATCGGGTGACCTGACCCGGCGCAAGCTGCTCCCCGCGCTCTATAATCTGGCGCTGGAGCAGTGGCTCCCGGCCGGCTTCTCGGTCGTCGGCTTCTCGCGCCGCCCCGATAGCGACGACGAGTTCCGCGAGAACATGAAGGAGTCAGTCAATGAGTTCTCGCGCCGCCGGCCCGTGCAACCGGCGGTGTGGGACAGCTTCGCGCAAGGTATCACCTACATCCCGGCCGAGTTCCAGGAGGCCGACTATTATGATCGGCTGCGCCAGTGTCTGGACGAGATCGACCGGGAGCGCGGCACGCAGGGCAACCGCGTATTCTATCTGGCCACCCCACCCTCGTTCTACCCCGACATCATCCGCCAACTGGGCCGGGCCGGGCTCAACCACGGCGGGATGGACGGCAAGGGTTGGGCGCGCGTGATCATCGAGAAGCCGTTCGGGCATGACTTGCAGTCGGCCAAAGATCTCAACCGCGAGGTGTTACAGGTCTTCCGCGAGGATCAGGTCTATCGCATCGACCATTACCTCGGCAAAGAGACGGTGCAGAATATCCTGATCTTCCGCTTCGCCAACGGCATCTTCGAGCCAGTCTGGAACCGCGCCTACGTCGACCATGTGCAGATCACGGTGGCCGAGAGCGTCGGCGTGGAGGGGCGCGCCAGCTACTACGAAGAGGCCGGCGCGCTGCGCGATATGGTGCAGAGCCATATGCTGCAACTGCTCAACCTGACCTGCATGGAGCCGCCCATCGCGTTCGACGCCGAGGCCGTGCGCGATGAGAAGGTGAAGGTGCTGCGCGCGTTGCGGCCGCTGGTCCCCGAGGAGGCGGCCCAACACGCCGTGCGCGGGCAGTACGGTCCGGGCTGGGTGGCGGGCAAGGAGATGGCCGGCTATCGTGAGGAGCAGGGCATCGCGCCCGACTCGTCGACCGAGACCTACGTGGCGCTCAAGCTGTTCGTGGACAACTGGCGCTGGGAGGGCGTGCCCTTCTACCTGCGCACCGGCAAGTCGCTGCCCAAGCGCACCACCGAGATCGCGGTGCAGTTCAAGAGCGCGCCCTATATGCTCTTCCATCCCTCCGGTGGCGAGGTCGCGCCCAACGTGCTGACCATGCACATCCAGCCCGATGAGGGCATCTCGCTGCGCTTCGATTCCAAGGCGCCGGGGGCCAGTCTGCAGATCCGGCCGGTGCATATGGACTTCCTCTACGGCACGGCGTTCAACGACCAGTCGCCCGACGCCTATGAGCGCCTGCTGCTGGACTGTATGCTCGGCGACAGCACCTTGTTCACGCGGCGCGACGAGGTCGAGGCGGAGTGGACCTTTATCCAGGGCGTGCTGGACGGCTGGGTCGGGCAAGGGCTCCCCTCCTTCCCCAACTATGAAGCCGGCTCCTGGGGTCCTGCCGCGGCCGACGAACTCCTTGCCCGCGATGGCCGGGTCTGGCGCAAACCATAGTAGGCAACTGGCAACTCGAAGGAGGGTGCAATGATTGCAACCGACACGTGGGAGGGGGCATCGGTCGATGTGCCGACGATCGAGTCGGCGATCGCGCGGCTATGGCACGGCGCGTCCAACGGCGTCCATAGCCACCCACCGGCGCGGACCAGCGTGATCAACCTCGTTGCCTATGTCTCGCGCGAGGACGACGTCGACCGCGTCAGCAATGCCATCGGCGAACTGACCGAGCGCCATCCGTCGCGCACCATCGTGGTGGTGGCTGACCCGCAGGCGCCGACATCGTCCATCGACGCGCGCGTGGTGGCGCAGTGCGGCGAGGCCACGCTGGTGCAGGAGCGCCTGTGCTGGGAGCAGGTCACGCTGACAGCGCACGGCGCGGCGGCGCTGCACGCCTCCAGCATCGTCACCCCGCTGTTGCGGCCCGAGTTGCCGACCTATCTCTGGTGGAGCGAGGACGCCCCGTTCGGCAGCGACCTGTTCTCCCGCATGCTGGATCTGTGCGACCGATTGATCGTGGAGTCGTCGCGTTTCGCTCGACCAGTCGACGGGCTGGCCAAGCTGTGGGCCATCAGCCGCACGGGCCGCGAGGATCGCGGGGTGAGCGATTTCAACTGGATTCGGTTGACCCCCTGGCGCGGGTTGATTGCGCAGTTCTTCGATCCGCCCGAGATACAGCCCTATGCCCGGCGCATCGACAGCGTCGCTATCACCTATGCACGAGCCGATGGGGATCGGACGGGCGCGACGGGCGGGACGGGCGCGACGGGCGGGACGGGCGCGACGGGCGGGACGGGCGCGGCCAGTCCGTCCCAGGCATTGCTGCTGGCGGGTTGGCTGACATCGCGCCTTGGCTGGACGCCTCGCTCCAGCGGCGCACGCCGGCGAGGCGACCTGCTCCACCTGGAGGCCGATCGCCCCGGCCTGACCGTGCCGATCAAGATAGAGGCACAACCCTCCGACGGAGCGACGGCGGGGCACGTGCTATCGCTGACCTTGAATGGGACGTTGCGCGACGTGCCCGCTTCCTTCACGGTGCAACGCTGCGCCGACGACGATACGGCGACGACCACCACGGCGATCGGACCGGCCGCCCCGATCACGCGCACCGCTCGCATGGCCACGCGGCCGCTCGGCGACCTGCTGGCCGAAGAGCTCGACGTGTTTCGCCACGACCGCGTCTACGAAGACGCGCTCGGCGCGGCCGCCCTGATGTGCGAGCGTCTGGCGGCCGGCGAATAGGGAACCCCCTCCTACTCCGTAGGACACCGCCGGACCCCTCTCTCGGCCACCGAAGAGGGGAGACGGAACCCTCACCCCCGACCTCTCTCCCGGTGCGCGGGAGAGGGGAGGAGGGAGGAGGACGCGGCTCGGCGTTGGGCTGTTACATAACCTCAAGAGGAGATCGAGATGAACATGGACGCGGGAGCGGAATCAGGATCGGCAGCCAAGCAGCCCACGTTGGCGCTGGCGCATCCAAGCGGAGGCCAGTTGATCGTCTCGCGCGATATCGACGAGTGGGTCCAGCGTGCCGCTGACCTGTTCGTAACCCTGGCCCAGTCGGCTGCCCAGGGCGTGGACGGACGCTTCACCGTGGCCCTCTCCGGCGGCAGCACCCCCAAGCATCTCTATAGCACGCTAGCCACGCCGGCCTACGCGGGGCAGATCCCCTGGGAGCGCGTCCACTTGTTCTGGGGTGACGAGCGTCACGTCGGGCCGGACGACCCCGAGAGCAACTACCGCATGGTGCGCGAGTCGTTGCTGGACCGGATTACTATCCCGGAGGAGAATGTGCATCGTGTCCGCGCCGAGTTGTCCGACGCCGCGGAGGTCGCGCGCACGTACGAGGCCGACCTGCGCGGCTTCTTCGATCTCCAGCCGGACGGATTGCCGCGCTTCGACCTGATCCTGCTGGGGCTGGGTCCCGACGGCCACACCGCCTCGCTCTTCCCCGGTGTCGACGCCCTGCGCGACAGCGAACATCTGGTTGCCGCGCCCTGGGTCTCCAAGATGAACACCTATCGCATCACCCTGACCGCGCCGGCGCTCAACAACGCGGCCACGGTGGCTTTTCTGGTCGCGGGCGGCGAGAAAGCGCGCATTCTGCACGATGTCCTGGAGGGACCCTCCCAGCCCGCGATCTTCCCGGCGCAACTGATCGCCCCGGCCAACGGTAACCTCCTGTGGCTGCTCGACGACGCCGCGGCGGCTAACGTCGCGCACTAATTTACACCCGCACCAATTGTATGGACTGGCCCCTGTGAACGGTCTCCGTGCGCGGTTCGAAACCGATAACGAACGAGTCGAAAACCCCGAGGGTCCGACTCGACCACGGCAGGGGATGAGGATTGGGGCTGGTATACTGCGGCCATATCCCCTGACGTTCTTTTAAGAAGCGCGACTGCGGCTGTAGGACCATGGCTTGCCGCCGCGTCGCTCCACTGCCACTATCAATCGGACCGAGGTAACGAACGCTATGCCCGTGAGCAAGACCATCACCTGCGGAGAGCTGACGGCGGCCGACGAGGGCCGCGCCGTCACCTTGATGGGCTGGGTCAACCGCCGCCGCGACCACGGCGACCTCATCTTCGTCGATCTGCGCGACCGCTGGGGCGTGACGCAGGTCGTCTTCGACCCCGAAGATTCGCCCGGGGCGCGCGCCGCCTGGGAGGAGGCGGGCGACGTGCGCGCGGAGTACGTGCTCGCCGTGACCGGCGTGGTGGCCCGCCGCCTGCCCGGCAAGGAGAACCCCGCGCTGCCGACCGGCGAGATCGAGCTGCGCGCCACCGGGCTGCGGGTGCTCAACGCGGCCAAAGTACCGCCCTTCGCGATCAATGAGGATCAGGCGGTGGACGAGGCGCTGCGCCTGCGCTACCGCTACCTGGACCTGCGCCGGCCGCATATGACGTCCAACATCCTGCTGCGCCACCGCACGGTTAAGTTCATGCGCGACTACCTGGACGCGCGCGGCTTCGTGGAGATCGAGACGCCGATCCTGTTCAAGAGCACGCCCGGTGGCGCGCGCGACTACCTGGTGCCCAGCCGCGTCCACCCCGGCGAGTTCTACGCCCTGCCGCAGTCGCCGCAGCAGTTCAAGCAACTCTTGATGGTGGCCGGCTTCGAGCGCTACTTCCAGATCGCGCGTTGCTTCCGCGATGAGGACCAGCGCGGCGACCGCCAGCCCGAGTTCACCCAACTCGACATCGAGATGAGCTTCGTCGACCGCGACGACGTGCTCAATCTGGTCGAGGGGCTAATGACCGAGCTTGTGCCCTCCGTCTCGGACAAGCGCATGCAGCAGACGCCCTTCCCGCGCCTGACCTTCCACGAGGCCATGGACCGCTACGGCTCCGATAAGCCCGACCTGCGCTTCGGCCTGGAGTTGAAGAACGTGGGCGACCTGTTCGCCGGCACCGAGTTCAAGCTCTTCGCCAGCGTGCTGGAGAGTGGGGGACAGATCAAGGCCCTGCGCGCGCCAGGCCTGGGCGAGATCTCGCGCCGCGAGATCGACGAGCTAACCGAGACGGCCAAACGCTTCGGGGCACGGGGGCTGGTCACGATTGGCCTGACCGACGATGGCGTGCGCTCCAACGTGGCCCGATTCATCTCGCCCGAAACGCGCGCCGCGCTGATGGAACGCCTGGAGGCCGTCCCCGGCGACATGCTGCTGCTGGTGGCCGACGCGCCGGCCGTGGTGGCCGAGGCGCTGGGCCGGCTGCGCCTGGAGTTGGGCGCGCGGTTGGGCCTGGCCGACCCCGACACACTGGCCTTTGCCTGGGTGGTCGAGATGCCTATGTTCGAGCGCGACGAGGAGACGGGCGGCATCAAGGCGGTGCATCACCAGTTCACCGCGCCGCTGGACGAGGACGTGTCGCTGCTGGAGACCGACCCGCTGGCGGTGCGCGCCAAGCAGTACGACCTGGTCTGCAACGGCTACGAGCTGGCCGGCGGCTCCATCCGTATCTACCAGCGCGCGGTGCAGGAGCAGGTATTCCGGCTGCTGGGCATCCCGGAGGACCAGACCGAGGCGCAGTTCGGGCACATGCTGCGCGCGTTCGAGTACGGCACGCCGCCCCACGGCGGCATCGCCCCTGGCGTCGACCGCATCGTGATGCTGCTGGCCGGGGAAGACAACATCCGCGAGGTCATCCCCTTCCCCAAGAACCAGAGTGCGCAAGACCTGATGGGCGACGCGCCGGGCCCCGTCACGCCGGGCCAGCTGGAAGAGTTGCACATCCGCGTGCAACCGCCGCAAGGGTGAAGTATAGGAGGTAGGCGATGGTTGCACCGAAGCGCGACACCGACGAGTGGGCACGGACATATCAGGCGTCGAAGGCATGCGAGCAGGGGACGTGTAAAAATAGGACGTAGCGACAGGGCGTCGGCGTCGCACCGCTTCCGACCGTCGCATCCGCAATCAGCCAGGCTCCGGCCCCCCCGATTGCCGTGAACGGTGTGCCGGGTGGTAAGCGGATCGTGCCCGTGGGCCCTTTCGCCGAGCCAATGAGGATGATTACGCTGGGGGTGGATGGAAGATGCCCGGGGCGGACGTCATGACCGCGACGCTCGCCGTGGCCGTCGGCAACTATGTCGACGGCCTGCCCCCGCGCCCCTTGCGTCGGCACGTCCGCCGCGTGTGGACCTATCGCTTGCCGGACCGGGATGTCGGGCCTGTCGTCGTCGTGCCCGACGGGCGCATCGACCTCCGCTGGGTTGAGGGGCGCCTGAGCGTGGACGGGCCGCATCGAGAGGCCATGGCCGAGATGCTCGCCCCCGGCGCGCTCGTGGTGGGGGTGACCTTCCAGCCGGGCGCCGCCCCCCGCTGGCTGGGTCTGCCGGCCTCGGACATCGCGGACCGCTGCGTCGCGCTCGAGGATATCTGGGGCGGCGAGGCGCGCCGGCTCGCGGAGTGGGCCGGCGAGGCCCGGACCCCGGCGGGCATCGCTCGTCGGCTAGAGATGGCCCTGGGCGACCGGGCGGCGGCGGGGCCGGCCGACGCGGAGATGCGACGCGTCTTCGCCGCGTTGGCTGGCGCGACGGCCACCCCCATTCCGGATGTGGCGGCCGTGGCCGCGCGCCTCGGCCTCGGCGAGCGCACGCTGCGTCGCCGCTGCCACGCGGCGTTCGGGTACGGGCCCAAGACGCTCGCGCGCATCCTGCGCTTCCAGCGCTTCCTGCGCCTGGCCTACCGCTGCCAAGGCGAGGCGGCGCTGGCGCGCTGCGCCGGCGAGGCGGGGTACGCGGACCAGGCCCACCTCAGCCGCGAAGCCCGGCGTCTGAGCGGGCTCTCGCCGCGCGCGATCGCCGCCCAACTCGCCCGGTGAGTGGCCGTTTTGTTCAAGACGCCCGCGCGGCGAGGACCTACGCTTACTGATGCCGGCACGACCGCCGGCGGCGTGGGGACGGCGCGCGCCTCATCGATCGACGGGGCGGGCACAGCCCCCGGGGGACGTGACGAATGGCATCGGAACCGGCGATACCCATCCTCGATGGGCACAATGACACCTTGCTCCGCCTTTACCAGGCCGAGAGCGCGGCTGGGGAGGGGCGCGACTTCTTCGCGCGCAGTGCTGTAGGCCACATCGACCTCCCGCGCGCCCGCGCGGGCGGCCTCGCCGGCGGCTTCTGCGCCGCCTTCGTGCCGCCGGGCTCCGTCTCCGACGGCGACGGCGTGACGATCGGGGACATACACTTCGACGTGGACATCGTCGACGGCGGCTACGCGGTGCGCCCGGCCCCGCCGCTCGACCCGGCGTATGCCCGGCGCGCGACGCTCGCCCTGGTCGCGCACCTCTTCCGGCTGGAAGAGCGGTCGGCTGGGCAGGTGCGCGTCGCGCGCACCGCCGACGAGGTGGCGGCCTGCCTGCGCGCGGGCGTGTTCGCGGCCATCCCCCACCTCGAGGGGGCCGAGGCCATCGACCCCGCGCTCGACGCGCTGGAGGTGTTCTACCGGGCGGGCGTGCGCTCGCTCGGCCCGGTGTGGAGCCGGCCCAACGCCTTCGGGCACGGCGTGCCTTTCCGCTTCCCCGCCTCGCCGGACACGGGCCCCGGGCTCACCACGGCCGGGCGCGCCCTCGTGCGCGCCTGCAACCGGCTCGGCGTCCTGATCGATCTGTCGCACCTGAACGAGCGGGGCTTCTGGGACGTGGCCGGCCTGTCCGACGCGCCGCTCGTGGCGACCCACTCCGCCGCCCATGCGCTCTGCCCCTCGACGCGGAACCTCACCGACGCGCAACTCGACGCCATCAAGGGGTCGGACGGGCTGGTGGGGCTGAACTTCGAGGTGAGCGCGCTGCGCCCCGACGGGTACGACGAGCCCGACACGCCGCTCGACGTCCTGGCGCGGCAGGTCGACTACCTGGTCGGACGCCTGGGCATCGAGCGGGTCGGCTTCGGCTCGGACTTCGATGGGGCCACGATGCCGCGGGAGATCGGCGACGCGGCGGGGTTGCCCCGCCTGCTGGCGGCGCTGCGCGCGCGCGGCTACGACGACGACGCCTTGCGCAAGCTGGCGCACGAGAACTGGCTGCGCGTCCTGCGCGCCACCTGGAAAGGGTGAGTCCCCCTGGCTAGGGCGTCGCCCTGGCACGATTGCCGCACAAACAGCGCTGGGTTGTCGGGATGGATAGGGCCTGCGCTCCTTCCAGCAACCCAGCCCATCCGTGCATCCCGCCAACTCTACTCGTCGCTATGAACGATATCTGCTAACAGACATTAGCGGACATAGAGGGGGCGATGTCGCCCCCTCTATGTCCGCTAATGCCGCCCGAAACGCCCCGTTTCTATGTCTGCTAACGGTCTCGCCGACGGCCTATGTCCTATTTTTACATGTACCTTGCTCATACCCCTCAAAGGCTCGTACGGCGTCGTCGTCGCGTCATGCGTGCGGCGTGGCTGTGCCATTGGGGGTTGTGGTCGCGGTTGGCGCCGCCGTCGCGGTGGTGGTGGTCGTCGGGGGCGCGGTGGGCGTCGCGGTGGCCGTGTCGGTGCTGGTGGGCGTCGGCGTGGCGCTGGGGGTGGGCGTGGGGGTCACGGTGGCGGTCGGGCTGGGCGTGGCCGTCGGCGTGAGCGTGGGCTGATCGGTGGGGCTGGGATACGGCGCGATGGTGGGCAGGGTCGGCGCGGTGGGATAGACGAACGTGGGCGTGGCGCTGGGACCGCCTGGTGTGGCCGTGCTGGCCGGCGTCAGGGTCGGTGCGTGCCCCGGCAACACGACGGTCGGGTGCGCGGTAGGCGGGTGTGGTCGAGGCCGTGAGGCCGTGCAGCGCGGGCCGCCGACAGCGTAGACGGCGAGGCTGCCGTGACGGCCGCCCTCGTGGACGGTGATGGTGGCGCCGCGCGGCGCGCTGACGAGCGGACCCGTAAAGCGCAGGGCAACCGACAGCGGCAGGTCGCGGCGGTGCAGTCCGGTCACAGTGACCGCCCCGCTCCGGCGGTCGACCCGCAGGTGAGGTGTGGCGCCGCGCGTGGCCGCCCCGACCGTGACGCGCGCTATTTGCCGCGCGCTCCAGCACCCGGCCAGCCCAACCGTGTCCAGGGTCAAACCGGGGGTGCGCATCAGTCGTTCGCCCAGCAGCGTCCAGGTATAGAAGCGGGAAATGGCCGGGGGCACGGGCGACGACAGCCGGGTGCTCGGGACGCTATGGGCAGGGGCGTGACGCGGGGCTGGCGACGAGGCGACGGGAGACGCTGGCGGGACTGTCGCGGCGGACACGGGGAGAGCGGGCAGTAGGAGCAGGGCAAGTGCGAGGCGAGTGAGGTAATGGCGGGCGCGCGAGTGACGCATCGAATAGTCCTCCAGGACGGGATAAGGGCGCGTTGGGTCCGCACCCTATGATACCGCCATCGCGCCATTACCGCGCCTACCCGCAGCTATAAAGCATGAAAAGGCGCGCAGTTTATAGGGCAGGGTGTGTTTATAGCGCGGAGGTTGGGTCTGACGGCCAGGTCAGGCGAACACGTTGATCTGGCGGTCTTCCAGCGCGCGGGTGATGGCCGAGCGCTCGGGCACGTCATCCACGTTCACACCCTTGCTGACGTTGAGGAACTCTACCCCGATAGGCCTGCCGTCCGCGCTATAGTCGATGTGGCGCGCGTCGTCCAGGCTCTTACCGTAGGCGTAGGGCGCGTCTCGGAGATAGACGTACACAGCATTTGCCCGCTCGTCGTATCCAACTCTCATCCGCCGGGTCCCCACACTCGCGCGATTATGACGGGCATGCCTGGTCGAGCAGGCCGCCCAACTCACGGTTAACATTGCTGAGGATGCCCTTGGTCAGGTTGTCCATGGTCGTGCCTCATAGCCCGCTGATCTTGCTAAGGGTCGGATGTGTTACTCGCCTGGCGGTTGCTCGAATGTTGGGATGGGCTTTCGCCCACACGGTACGGAAGTTGTCGATCTGGACGCCGACGATCTCCCCTGTCTGCCCTTTCACGAGCAAAAATACCTCGTTCTCGGCCCCGTCCGTCTTGTCGGCCGCTCCGATATTGAAGCTACCTGCTGGCTCGACGGGCAGCGCCAATATATAAAGGATGTCTGCCTTGCGGTCATAGTCCAGGCGCAGGTTGCCTGGCCGCCACCGCTCACCGTTTGGCCATAGGGAACGGGGCTGATCCGTGCTCATCGTGGCCATACCCGCACCTCCCCTGCCTTCACCCTGTTCGTCTCGTAGGCCGTCACAACTTCCGCCCTTCCAATGAGGGGAAACTCGACCACCACCTTGAGGTGAGGCGTCAACGGGTCGAGATTAACGTTGAGCTTGTAGAATCCGCGCCTGTTCGCGTGGTCACGTGCCTCACCTCGCGTGACAAAAGGGCGCATGTCGTACAGTGTAGGACTCCTCGACAACCGTAGCAAGAGTCAGGACATGTCACGTTCTCGGGGCATCTTGTGGTATCGTGGCTCCCCCCTTCGCCGGCCTGCTCGTGACGCAGCGCCATGGGCTACCCGCGCCTCGGAACAACCGGGTGCGCCCCGCGATGATGATCGTGCGTGCGGGCCGCTTGACCGTGAGAGGTCAGGCAGCCTCACTATCATGGGCGCGCATCAGGACAATCGCGTCGATATGCGACAAGAGCGCCCAGCGACTACAATGTGGGATGGGTGACATGAATAGCTGAAGAAACCGCAATGGGAGGCAGCACGCTGGACGCACAAGACGCGCCGAGAGATACGAGTACGGGCACGGGCACGCATGTGGATGGCAACAAGGTGGCGTTAGTGACGGGGGGGTCGCGGGGCATCGGCGCCGCGACCTGCCTGGCGCTGGCGGCGCGTGGCCATGACGTGGCCCTGACCTATCGCAACAAGGCGGCGCGGGCCGAGGCGGTCGCCGCCAAGATCCGGGAGCAGGGGTCGCGTGCCCTCGCCGTGGGCTGTGATATGACGGAGGCCGACGAGGTCGCGCGGCTGATGGAGACGCTGGGCGGGTGGCGCCAGGGGCTGGACCTGCTGGTCCTCAACGCCTCGGGCGGGCTGGAACGCGACCTCGTGGCCGCGGACCCCGCCTATCCCATGCGCATCAACCGCGACGCCCAACTGGCCACCGTCGACGCCGCCCTGCCCCTGCTGCGTCCCGGCGGGACGATCGTCTTCGTCACCAGTCACTGGGCGCACCTGCACGGCAAGGTAGCGTACTTCGACGCCTACGCCCCGGTGGCCTCGACCAAGCACGCCGGCGAGGCGGCCTTGCGCGCGCGTCAAGCGGAGTTGGCGGCGGCCGGCCTGCGCCTGCTGGTGGTCACCGGCGACATGATCGAGGGCACCGTCACGCCCAGGCTGCTGGAACGTAGCGCGCCGGGCATCTTCAAGCAGCGGCGTGACGCCGTGGAGCGGTTGCCCACCGCCGACGACATGGGCGCGGCCATCGCGGACGCCGCGCTAGATGCGGACCTGCCCAGCGGGCACACCGTCGTCGTGGGCGGGGCGCTCGACTCGCTGCCGATGCGACAAGAGCCGTAGGCAACACTGCCTACCCCTCCCTTTACATGGGACGTCTTACATGGGACGTCTTACATGGGACGTCTTACATGGGACGTCTTACATGGGACGTCTTACATGGGACGTCTTACATGGGACGTCTTACATGGGACGTCTTACATGGGACGTCTTACATGGGACGTCACTCCACCCTCCTCCCGACCGCGGGAGAGGGCAGTAGCACCGATAATTGACGGGCGATAGGGTACAGACGGTGAATACGACGGGTAAGGATAGCATCAGTCAGACCAGCACGGAGCCGGTCACGCCGTTGGCCGCGGGCGCCACCATCGCTGGACAGCAGGTCGACGGCGCGCCCGAGTCGCTCTTAGAGGGGGCGCTCGAGGCGGCCATCGCGACGCAGCGCGAGGACATCGCCCAGTTCGAGAAGGAGTTCGTGCCCATGCGACGGCGCTACGAGCGGCTGCGCGGCCGCCTGCGCCAGCTGGAGGGCGAGCGCGAGCGCCGTCGCCTGGCCGCGGCGGGGACGGCCGAGGGATTCAAGCCGATCCCGCGCCGCTCCATCACCGTCGCCGACGCCGTGCTGGGGCGCGAGAAGAACGTGGCTATGGACCTGCCGCTGGCCCGCTTCACCTTCCTCTCCATGCGCCGCCAACCGATCGTGCTGCATCCAGAGGGCGACCGCGAGCGACAGCGGCTGACCTTCTATCGCGCGGCCATGGCGGAGGCGCCCGCGCGGACGGCCGAGGCCCCCACGTTCGGGGAGGCCAAGCGCCTCAACGACGGGGGCTGGACGCCCGGTGTCCCCGGCGTCGCCCTCAACCGCCTGGCCGTCTACTACCCTGAGACATCGTCGCCCGGCTGGCTGCGCCTGGATCAGATGTATTTTGAGGAGCCGGGGTAGTTGCCGGTTGCCAGTTGGCAGTGACCAGTGGCCAGTGGCCAGTTGGCGGTGGCCAGTTGGCGGCGAGAGGACGATGGGACACGAGCAGGATCATGCGTAGACCGTAACCATCTGTCACGGTTGTCCTCGCGACAGGTGGCGCTTGACAACTCGCGCAGGGCCATTTCATTCTCGGGGAGGTGGCCCGGACTCTTAATCACTAGGTTCAGGGTTCGATTCCCTGCGCTCTCACTCCTCACATCTCTTGCCTTCTCTCGCGGCCGGTCCACTTTGGGCCGGCCGTTCACGTTTTATCGTCCGACGGCGCACAAAGGCGCACGCGCGATCTTTGCTGGAACTGAACGAGCCCATTGTGTGCAACCGGTGCGGTTGCGCCGGCGCCTGTTGCTACACTATGTCTATAGATCCAAAGATCGACGCTGTGAGGTGCATCAGTGGCGCAAAGCCCGGCGGATCGCGATGTCGACGGGGGACACGAGGCCATCCTGCGCACGAGCTTGCCGTTGCCGCTGTTCTCGCGCGGTAAGGTGCGCGACACGTACCATCTGGGTGATGACCTGCTGATGGTGGCCACCGATCGCATCTCCGCCTACGACGTGGTCATGCCAACGGCTATCCCGCGCAAGGGCGCGGCCCTGACGAGGCTGGCGCGCTACTGGTTCGACGCCACCGGGCGCCTTGTGCCCAATCACCTGCTGTCCCACCTCGACCTCAACGCCCATGCCGACCTGCTCGCCGCGCTGCCCGACCTGCCGCGGCGCGCCATGGTGGTGCGCCGGGCCGAACGCATCGATGTAGAGTGCGTCGTGCGCGGCTATCTGGCCGGGTCGGGCTGGGCCGAATATCGGGCGCGGGGCACGCTGGCCGAGGAACCGCTGCCGGCGGGCCTGCCAGAGAGCGCACAACTACCGCACCCCGTCTTCACGCCCGCGATCAAGAACGACGACGGGCACGACGAGAATATCAGCCGCGCTCGACTATCCGAGGTGGTAGGAGCGCGGGCGACCGAGTTGGAGCGGCTGAGCCTGGCGCTCTACTCCTTCGCGGCGGAGGTGGCGCGCGCGCGCGGCGTCATCATCGCCGACACCAAGTTCGAGTTCGGGCTGATCGATGGCCGGCTGACCCTGATCGACGAGGCGCTGACTCCGGATTCCTCGCGCTTCTGGCCCGCGGCTACCTATCGGCCTGGCGGGCCTCAGCCGAGCCTGGACAAGCAGCCCGTGCGCGACTACCTGGCCGCGTCGGGTTGGGACAAACGGCCGCCCGGCCCGCCCTTGCCGCGGCCGGTGGTGGCCGACACGACGCGTCGCTACCTGGAGGCGGTGCGTCTGCTGACGGGGCAGGATCTCGACGAGGGGAGCAGGGCACGGACCGGCACGGACACAATGGATGAAGGGAGGGAGACGACATGACGTGGCTGGCACGGGTCTACGTTTTGCCCAAGGAGGAGGTGCTCGACCCGCAGGGCGAGGCCATCCTGGGCGCGTTGCGGCACCTGGACTTCACGGGCATCGCGGCGGTGCGCAGCGGGCGGCTCTTCGAGCTGCACATAGCAAACGGCGATCGCGAGGAGGCGGAGCGCATCGCCGCCGACGCGGCGCGGCGCTTGCTGGCCAATCTGACCGTCGAGACCTACCACTACGAGGTCACGCCGTTGGAGGTAGAGACCACGGTCGGGGTAGAGGTGGTGGCGGAGGCAACACTATGAGCGCGCGCTTCGGGGTGGTCGTCTTTCCGGGCAGCAATTGCGACGCGGACACCGTCTACGCCCTGAGCACTATCCTGGGTGCCGAGACGGCGACGCTGTGGCATGCGGACGCCACCGTCAAAGGGGTGGACTGTGTGGTGGTACCGGGAGGCTTCGCCTACGGCGACTACCTGCGCGCCGGCGCCATCGCCCGCTTCTCGCCGGTGATGTCCGCGGTTCAGGCGCATGCCGCTGGGGGAGGGCTGGTGCTGGGCATTTGTAACGGCTTCCAGGTGCTGGTCGAGGCCGGCCTGTTGCCGGGGGCGCTGCTGCGCAACCGTGCCCTGGAGTTCCGCTGTCGCTGGACCGGCCTGCGGGTCGAGCGCACGGACACGCCCTTCACCATGGCCTATGCAGCGGACGAGACCATCCGCCTCCCCGTGGCCCACGGCGAGGGCTGCTACTATGCCGACAGGGCCACGCTGGAGCAACTGGAGGCCAACCGCCAGGTCGTGCTGCGCTACACGGAGCACCCCTCACCCCAGGAGCCCTCACCCCCCGACCCCCTCCCCCTAACCGTGGGAGAGGGGAAGGAACCTTTCCTGCCCCCCTCTCACGCGGCAGGGAGAGGGGCTGGGGGAGAGGGCCGTGAGGGCTACAATCCCAACGGCTCGCTGCACGATATCGCGGGCATCGTCAACGAGGCGGGCAACGTGTGTGGCCTGATGCCGCACCCCGAGCGCGCCTGCGAGGCCCTTGTCGGCGGAACGGACGGGCTGCGCCTCTTCGCGTCGGTCGTCGCCGCCCTGGCGCGGGTCCCGGCATGACCACGACAGCGGACTTCACGGACGCGCAGCTGCGCGAGGTGGCGCTGTCGCGCGCCGAGTACCAGTTGATCGTGGCCGGTCTGGGCCGCGCGCCCAACGCGGTCGAGCTGGGCATGTTCGGCGCGATGTGGTCGGAGCACTGCGGCTACAAGAACTCGCGCCCGCTGCTGAAGCGCTTCCCGACCAGCGGTCCCGGTGTGCTGCAGGGGCCGGGCGAGAATGCCGGCGCGGTCGACATCGGCGACGGACAGGCCCTGGTGCTCAAGATCGAGAGTCACAACCATCCCAGCGCGCTGGAGCCCTATCAGGGTGCGGCCACCGGCGTCGGCGGGATCATCCGCGATATCTTCACCATGGGCGCGCGGCCGGTCGCCCTGCTCGACTCGCTGCGCTTTGGCCCCCTGGACGAGCCGCGCACGCGCTACCTGTTCGGCGGCGTGGTCGGCGGCGTGGCCGGCTACGGCAACTGCATGGGCATCCCCACCGTGGGCGGCGAGACCCTGTTCCATCCCACCTATAGCGGCAACCCCCTGGTCAACGCCATGTGCGTCGGCGTCATCGAGCAGCGCCATCTGACTCGCGCCACGGCCGGCGCGCCCGGCAACCTCGTGCTGCTGGTCGGGGCGGCGACCGGCCGCGACGGCGTGCATGGCGCCACTTTCGCCTCGGTCGAGCTGACCGCCCAGTCGGAGCAGCGCCGCTCGGCCGTGCAGGTGGGCGACCCCTTCACCGAGAAGCTCTTGATGGAGGCCTGCATCGCGCTGTGCCTGGAGGGCGCCGTGGTCGGGATGCAGGACCTCGGCGCGGCGGGCCTGACCAGCTCCAGCGTCGAGATCGCGGCGCGCGGCGAGGGCACGGGCATCGACATCGACCTGGCGCTGGCGCCGCGCCGCGCCGCGGGCATGACGCCCTACGAGCTGATGCTCAGCGAGAGCCAGGAGCGCATGCTCGTCGTGGTGACGGAGCAGCAGTTGGACCACGCGCTCGGCGTGTTTGCGCGCTGGGAACTGCCGGCCGTGACCATCGGCCGCGTCACCGGCGACGGGCTGGTGCGCGTGCGCGACGGCGACGTGGTGGTGGCCGAGGTCCCGGCCGCGCTCTTCACCGACGGCTGCCCGGTCTATAGCCGCCAGGGGCGCGAGGACGAGCGCGTGGCCGCCGCCCGGTCGCGCGCCGTGGACGACCTGCCCGAGCCCGACGACCATGGCGCGGCGCTGCTGGCCCTTCTTGGCAGCCCCGACATCGCCTCCAAGCGCACCGTCTGGCGCCGCTATGACCACACCATCGGCAGCAACACCGTCATCGGACCGGGGCACGACGCCGCGCTGCTGCGCATCAAGGGTACGCGCAAGGCCGTGGCGCTGACGACCGATTGCAACGGGCGCCTGTGCCTCCTCGACCCCTATGCCGGCGGCATGACGGCGGTGCTGGAGGCGGCGACAAACCTGGCCGTGACAGGGGCCCGGCCCTTGTGCGTGACCGATTGCCTCAACTTCGGCAATCCCGAGCGGCCCGAGGTGTACTATCAACTGGAGCGGGCGGTGCAGGGCATGGCCGACGCCTGTCGCGCCCTGGATGTGCCGGTGGTCAGCGGCAACGTCAGCCTTTATAACGAGAGCGCGGGTGGGGCGATCATCCCCACGCCGGTGGTGGGCATGGCCGGACTGCTGGCCGACGTCGATCACCGCGTGGACGGCGCCTTTGCCGGCGACGGCGACGCCGTGCTCCTGCTGGGCAGCCCCGACGTCTCCTTGGGCGGGAGCGCCTACCTGGCCGTCCAGCACGGCCTCGACGCGGGCGCCCCTGTCGTCCCCGACCCGCAGACGGCGGCGCGGCTGGTGCGCTTGCTGCCGGAGCTGGCGGAGCGCAGGCTGCTGCGCTCCGCGCACGACTGCAGCGAGGGCGGCCTCGCCGTGGCCCTGGCCGAGTGCTGCGTCTGGGGCGGACGCGGCGCCACGATCACCCTGACTTCCGCGTCGACACCCACGCATGCGAGTAAGGCGCTCTTTGGAGAAGGTCCGGCGCGCGTCGTCATCTCCTGCGCTCCCGCGGATGCCGAGAGGATCGAGGGGGCGGCGCGCGAGGCGGCCCTCTCGGTCGTCCGACTGGGTGCGACGGGCGGGGATGCCCTGCGCATCGTGGCCGGCGACGCGCGCGTCAACGCGCTGGTCGTGACGCTGGATGACGCCTACGAGGCCGGCCTGCCCGACGCCCTGTCGGCGGGACAGCGGTAGAGCGTTAGCCGCAGCATACGCAGGATACCAGAGGTTATGCGCCGACAGTCCCCTCATCCCACGGCGCATCAAGCGGGGCGGCGGCGCCCGCGCGGACATACACGGGGATGCGATCCGGCGGCACGTCCACCATCATCGCGCGCGGCCCCTCGATCGACTCCCACGTCCACGGATCGCGCCACGTCCCGGCGGGCACGTAGACCTCCTGCGTCGTCGCCCCCTCCTCGACCGTCGGCGCCACGAGCAGGTCGCGCCCGAACAGGTACTGATAGGGGTAGGCGCGCACGCGCGGGTCGTCAGGGTAGGCCAGGGGCAGCGCGCACATCAGCGGCCGCCCCGTCGCCGCCGTGTGCCTCGCCTCGCGCAGGATGTAGGGGCGTAGCCAGCGGCGTCGCGCGGCGTAGGAGCGGCAGACGGGCAGCACAAACGGGTCCCCGGTGCGCGCGGCGATGTTCCAGGGCGTGCGGTCGCGGCTGGGCTCGCGGCGGGCGTTGTACTCACTGTGGTATTGCATGATCGGGCAGAAGGTCGCCATCATCCAGGCCCGGCGGTACAGCTCGCCCGTGGGGATGTCCTCGCTGAAGCCGGCAATGTCCCAGCCCCAGAAGGGGATGCCCGACGCGCCGGCCGAGAGGCCGGCTATGATGGAGTGGCGGAACGCGTCCCAGGTCGAGTTCTCGTCGCCCGCCCAATGCGCCGGGTAGCGCTGGCTACCCGCGTAGCCCGCGCGGCTGAACGTCAACCCATCCTCGCGCCCGCACTCGTGCAGCAGGCGGTGGTACGCCGCGGCGTAGAGCACGGGGTAGGCGTTGACCATCTCGTCGCCGCGCCGGCCGTCGGCGAAGACGATGTCGCGGCCCCAGATGTGCTCGCCGCCGTCGGTCTTGAAGCCGTCCACCCCCAGCTCCTCGACGAGATAGCGGCGGCGTGAGAGCCACCAGTCGCGGGCCTCGGGGTGCGTCAGGTCGGGCAACAAGGCGCCGGGGAACCACCACCCCGGATTGCGGTAGGGCGTCCCGTCGGGGTTATGGGCGCACCAGCCGTTGCGGATCACCGTGTCGGCGTCGGCGCTATTCTGCGCGTGCGCCTCCTCGCCCATGTCCTTGAGCAGCGGGATCTGCCAGAGCAGCAGGCGCACTCCGGCGGCGTGTAACCGGTCGATCATGCCCTTCGGATCGGGCCAGAGCCCCTCGGACGGGAAGTGAAAGTCGGCCAGGCGTGGGGGACGGTCGGGCGGCAAGGGATCGTACCGGGCGTCGTTCCAGATATAGAAGGTGGCCTCGTCGGCCCAGGCCTCGATCACCATGACGTCGCCCGGGATGCCCTCCCGCTCGGCGCGCTCGACCTCGGCGAGCACGCGCGCCTGGCTGTTCCAGTCGTTGCCGCTCATCCAGACACCGAACGCCCAGTCCGGCGGCAGGGCCGGCAGCCCCGCGCGGCGCAGATAGGCGCGCAGGGCGTCCAGGGGCGTCGACGCCAGATAGAGACGCGCCTCCAGCGGGGCGGCGCCCGTCTGGTCCACGTCCGCCTCGATCACCAACTCGTCCGGCGTGGAGGCCCCCGCGTCGATCAGCAGCGGGCGCGTGCCGTCGATAGAGAGCGCGTAGCCCCGCGAGGAGAGCGCCAGCGGGACGGGCAGGTACGTGCGCGCCCCCTGGTTTTTGTATTGTTCGTAGACGCGCGCGTCGAAGCGCAGGCCCCGCCGATCGAACGCGTCGAAACGCTCCCCCGTCCCGTAGAGCGCCTCATCGTCCTGGAGGGCGACGGCGAGACGGACGGCGCGCGCGGCGCGCCCGGCGACGAGCAGGGACAACAGCGGGCGGCGCGCCGAGGAGCGCACCGTGTCGTCGCCACCCCGACGGCGCGCGGCGAACGCGCCGTCGACCAGCCCGATCCGTACCTCCAGGTTCGCGCCCTCCACGACCAGGTCGTCGCCCTCCTGCCGCGCCGCGGTGGGGACCATGCCCCCGGCTTCGGGTAGCTCCAAGGGAACGGTTGGCCAGACGCGGAGACGCGCCTCGTCTGGCCCCACCACCTCGATGGCCGCCAGCGCATCGCGGCCCTGCCCATCGGACAGGGTCAGGGTGGCGCCGCCCCTCGTGGCCCGCCACGCGCCGACGCGCCCCAACGCGCGCCATGATCCCACGTCGAATGCGTAGGGTCCGGCGATGGCGCCCTGCCCCTCGGCGGACAGGGCCGTGACCTGATAGGACACCTGCGCGCCGTCCGGAAAGGCGCCCAGGTGGGCTTCCCAGCGGGTTCCCTCCCCGTCCCACGTGACGACGGCGGCGGGGACGACGCGCGGCTCCTCGCCCGGGGACGACACATGGACCGACACGGCGTCGACGGCGCCGGCCGGGCGCGTAACCGCGGCGATCACGACATCCTCGCCGGCGCGCGGCTCCCGCGGCGTCCGTTCCCAGGGCCGCGGCGCATAGGGGTCATCGATGCCGTGCGGGACGTGCAAGATCCGGAGGTCGGGCGACGCGCTCTGAACCATCTGATCTCCTGGTCGTGTGGCGTGTGCGGTTGGTGGTCGAGACAGGGCCGGGCGCACGCGCCCGAGTGACGCGACGCCCGGCCCTGTCCCGTGTCAGGAGCTTTGGGCTTAATGCAGGAGCGTGTTGACCTTGGACTCCATGTCGGCCAGGGCAGCCTGGGCGGTCAGGGAGCCGTCCTGCACCTGCTGCAGGTCTTTGGTGATGACGTCCTGCATCTGCGTCTCTTTGTTGATCGTCGGCGGCAGCACCAGCGTGTCCAGCGCCTGGAAGACGACCTGCCGGTGTTGCGGCGGCTTCTGAGCCAGATACTGGCTGACCAGGCTCTTGTCGCTCACGGCCGGCAGCTCCCAGGAGGAGGCGATGCGCGCGTGGGCGGCCGTCGCGCTGCTGGTGAGGTAGCGCAGCCACTTGTACGACGCGGCGGCGTTGGGCGATTTGGCCGAGATCACGACGGCGTTGGCGAAGTACTGGTGCGCCCGCTGCCGGTCGGCCGGCTCAAGGGCCACGTCCCAATGCACGCTCGACGCGGCGAAGGCGGAGAACATCCAGATGCCGGTGCGATCCATCGCCAGCTTGCCGGCCTTGAAGAGATCGCCATCGGAGAGGCCGCCCATCTGCGCCTGGGTGGGCATCACATGATAGCGGTTGGCCTTGTCGACGAGCCAGTTCACGGCGCGCACGCCCGCCGGGCTGTTGAAGGCGACAGCGGTGTGGGCCTTGTTGAAGAACTGGCCGCCCGCCTGGGCGAGCACCTTGTAGAACTCGAAGAACTGCACGGGCTCGTAGTCGCCATAGACGCCGTTACCCGTCAACTTCCGGGCCGCGTTGATCTCGTCGGACCACGTCCAGGTCGCCGTGGGATAGGCGACGTGGGCTTTATCGAAGAGGTCCTTGTTGTAGAAGAGCAGCACGTCGGAGAAGCTCTCCGGGAGGCCGTACTGGGCGCCGTTGGCCTGGAACGCGGCGAGCGCGCGGGGATAGTACACGTTGGCATAACTCGCCCGCGGCGTTACCGTGGCCAGATTGAGCAGCGTGCCCTTGGAGGCGTAGGAGACGAAATCCTGGTAGTCGAGCTCGAAGGTGTCCGGAGCGCTGTTGCCCGCGACGGCGATCTGCAGCTTGGTGAAGTACTGGGCGAACGCCACGGGCATCACGTTGACGTGGATGCCGGGGTTGGCGGCCTCGAAGCCGCGGCGGATCGTGTCCAGGTCCTTGAGGTGGTCCGGAGTCGCCGAGAAGGTCATGAACGAGATCGTGACATTGGATGCCGCGCGAGCGGACGTGCGGCCGGCGGGCGCGCCGCCGACAAGGCTGCTCACGGCGAGGGCAGCGAGGGCGAGGGAAGTGAGAGTCCGTTTGAGCATATGAGCCTTCCTTTATCAGCTAGGGGTGACGACAGTGTCGCGTATGATCGCAAGACCACGTGGTCCGTGTTGGCCGGCCGGGGATGCTCGTGTCGTGACGCCTCCTTCCTGTCGTTCGTCGTGGCGCGACGGCTGCTAGGCCTTGATGCCCGAGAGCGCCAGCCCTTCAACGAAGTGGCGCTGGGCCAGGATGTAGACGATGATGATGGGGATGATGGAGAGGACCGTGCCGGCCATGAGCTGGTTCCAGGCCGTGCTGTACTGGCCCTGTAGGGTCGAGAGCCCGAGCGGAAGCGTCATCAGGTTCTGGTCGCTGGTCACCAGCAGGGGCCAGAGGAAGCTGTTCCAGGAGCCCATGAAGCTGAAGATGGTCAGCGCGGCGAGGCCGGAGCGCGCGAGCGGCAGGATAATGCGGGCATAGACGGTCCAGTGAGAGGCGCCGTCGAGGAAGGCCGCCTCCTCCAACTCGCGCGGGATGGTCATGAAGAACTGCCGCAGCAGAAAGACGCCGAAGGCGCTGGTCACACCGGGCAAGATCAGGCCGGCGTAGGTGTCGGTCAATCCGAACAGGCGCATGAGGATGAAGAGCGGGGTCAGCGTCACCTGGGCCGGTACCATCAGCGTTGCCAGATAGACCAGGAAGAGGGGGGCGCGGAAGCGGAAGCGCACGCGCGCGAAGGCGTAGGCGGCCATGGAGCAGGTCAGGAGCTGCAGGGCGGTCGTGGCCACGGCGACGATGAGACTGTTGACGAAGAAGCGCCCCAGCGGGATCGTCCGCGCCACGGCCGCGTAGTTGTCCCACTGCAGGGACGTGGGCAGGAGTTGCGGCGGCGTGGCCAGGACGGCGTCGTTGCCCTTGAGCGAGGCGCTGACCGTCCAGAAGAACGGGAACAGCATCGTCAGCGCGAGTGTGATCAGCAGCAGGTGCAGCAGACCGCGCCGGGCAAGAGGCCACGGGTGGACCCTGGCACGGACGCGTGGGCGCGTTGCGATGGGGCGGGTGGACGCGGCCGTCCCGTCCAGGCGTCCACCCGTTGCGCGATCGGCCAGCGTGTTACTCATACGTCACCCACTTTCTCTGCACGAGGAACTGGAGCGCCGTGATGGCAAAGATGATGGCGAAGAGCAGCCAGGAGAGCGCGGAGGCGTAGCCCATGCGCGCGTAGCTGAAGGCGTTGCGCACGATCTCCTCGACGAGGACGGAACTGGCGCCGCCCGGCCCGCCGTCGGTCATAACCCAGACCTGGTCGAAGACCTGGAACGAGTTGATCAGCGAGATGACGACCACGAAGAACGTGGCCGGCGAGAGCAGCGGCAGCGTGACGTGGCGGAAGCGCGCCCACGCGCCCCCGCCGTCGATCATGGCGGCCTCGTAGTACTGGCGGCCGATGTTTTGCAGGCCGGCGAGCAAGAGCACCATCACGAAGCCGAGGTCCTTCCACACGCTGGCGATGATGACGGCGGGCAGCGCCCAGTGCGGGTCGGCCCACCAGCCGGGTTGGGGCAGGTGCGCCAGGCCGAGCAGATAGTTGACGAGTCCGAAGGCAGGGTTGAGCAGCCACTTCCACATCAGTGAGACCGCGACCCACGACGACACCACCGGCATGAAGAAGGCGGTGCGGTAGAGCTGCAAGCCGCGCAGGGGGCGGTTCAGCAGCAGGGCCAGTCCCAGCCCGAGCACAAGGACCGTGGGCAGGTAGAGCGCGATGAAGAGCAGGGTATGCAGCAAGGCGTCGCGCACGTCCGCGTCGCGCCCCAGATTGGCGTAGTTATCCAGGCCGACGAATTGCGGCGGCGTGAGCAGGTCCCAGCGCGTGAAGCTGATGCCGAGCGAGGCCAGCAAGGGACCCAACGTGAAGAGGGCGAGCCCCAGTAAGCTGGGTCCGACGAAGAGCGCCACCACGCGGGCCTGGCGCCAGCCCTGTTGTCCAACCATCTCTCCTCCTTCCGCCCCTAACGCCCCACTCTCGCGGCGGGTCGACGTAGCGGCCGACCGCGGGCATCGTTCCGCGGCTCACCGCCCTGGCGGGTGAGGAGGTCATCGATGATGAGCGGCTCCTCCCGCTCGTAGATGGGAGGGCGGAACAGCTCCCGCAGCACGAGGCTGGCCGCGCCGCGCGCCCAATCCGCCTCGGTGGTCGAACATATCTCAAGGGCGATGTCCTCGCGCGACCGGCCGAACGCATGGCGGGGGATGGCCGCGCGCGCCGGTCCCAGCAGGGCCTCGCCGGCGCGCAGGCCCTCGCCTCCCAACAACACGAGCGCGGGGTCGAAGATGTTGATCAGGTTGGCGATGGCGATACCAATCGCGGCGCCCGCCCGCTCGAAAATGGCGCGCACATCCTCGTCGCCCGCCGCGGCGCGGTCGAGCACCGCCTGCATGGCCCCCTCGACGTGGCGGCCCGGCTCGGCGCCGGTCGCCGCTCGCAGGATGCCGTAATCGGACGCCACGGCCTCGAGACAGCCCCGCTTGCCGCAGTTGCACGCGGGCGCATCGGGCGACGTATCCACCGTCATGTGGCCGAACTCGCCGGCGCCGCCGTGGGCGCCGCGGTAAATCTCGCCCCCCACCACGATGCCCAGGCCCACGCCCCGGCCGACGGTGATCAGGAGGAAGTTGGCCGCCCCGCGGCCGGCGCCGAATTGACGCTCCGCCACGGCCAGGGTGTTCACGTCGTTGTCGACGCGGACGGGCAGGCGCAGCTTGTACTCCAGCGCCGGGCCGAGGTCGACGTCGCGCCAATCGAGGATGGCCGAGTAGCGGCAGAGCCCGCGCGATGAGTCGATCAGGCCGGACAGGCCGATGCCCACCCCCAGCACGCCCGGACGCGCCACGTCCGCCTCGCCGATGCACTGTTCGACGGCCGCCGCAATCGTCGCGACCGCACGATGGGGTTCGATGTCGGGGAGGTCGGCCTCGCATTGGTGAACGACCGTGCAGCCGAGGTTGCAGAGCGCCACGGTCAGCGTATCCTCGCGCACCTTGACGCCCACGACGTGGCCGGCCACGGGATTGACCCGCAGCAGGATCGGCCGGCGTCCGCCGCTCGATTCATCCGACGCCGTCTCCATGACTAGCCCGGCGGCAACGAAATCGGCGGCGATGCGCGTGATGGTGGCCGCCGGCAAGCCGCTCAGACGCGCGAGGTCCGCGCGCGAGAGCGGGCCGCGCTCGGCGATGAGGTTGAGCGCGAGACTCTGGTTGAGGTCACGTAGCAGGCGCTTGCTTCCGGTCCGCATCGCCACCATCGAGATTATTCCTTCACTAAAAGATGTTGATAATACGATAGCAGAAGGCGCGCCCGTCTGTCAACCAGTAGCGCAACACGCGACCGGTTGCCGCGACAGTGCATCGGCGCCTTGGGCTTCACTGATTGAATGAAGTCGGGAATGCGCCTGGACCTACCGTCGCCGGTCGCAGCGTACGGGTTCCCACCCCTGCGTCGGTCTTGCTCTACGCCTGCGACCGCGGTCGCA
>JAABUZ0100002235.1_pt1 | contig 32882 bp, 28 predicted proteins | sample 5562091 | NCBI WGS metagenome assembly JAABUZ01 (sample SAMN12813069, study PRJNA571459) | rock metagenome | isolation source: Antarctica rocks | place: Antarctica: Victoria Land, Linnaeus Terrace sud | collected 2015-12-21
GACGATTTTACCGATATTCTCCGCAAGGCTAAACGCGGGACGAAAACGACCGACGCGGAACTCGCCTCGGCCACCGGAATTGCCGCTGCGACGCTCGTCGCATGGACGAAGGGCAACCGCCTGCCGACCGAAGACGAGGCACGCGCCGTCGCGCGCGTCCTCGGGCTCGATCCGGGCAAATTCGCCGCTGCCGCCGCGAGCCGCTGGACGCCGAACGTCGCGCTGCCGGCGGACGTCCGCCATCACCCGCAAGATCCCCATCCTTCCAACGGCTATCTCTTTTTTCTCGAAGACGGCAAGACGGCTGCGCTAGTCGATCCGGCCGGCATTCCGGCCAACCTCTTGCGCGCGATCGACGAAGGACCGTACGCGCTGCGCTACATCCTCGTCACGCACGAACATGCCGATCACTGCGACGCGACGGCCGCGATCGCGAGCGCCTTTCCGGCCGCGCAAATCGTAATGCACCGCGCCGACGTCCACGCGATCGGCGCGCTCGGTGCGCAAGCGCTTCCGATCGTCGATGGCGACGAACTGCCCTTCGGAGACGACGCCGCGATCCGCATGCTCCACACGCCCGGGCACACGGACGGCTCGTCGTGCTTTCTCTTTCGCTCGACCCTCTTCACGGGCGATACGCTCTTCGCCGGCAGCGTCGGGGGCGCGTTCGGCGAGCGCAGCACGTACCGCGATATTCTCGATAGCGTCTCCACGAAGATCTTCGCGCTCGACGACGCGACGGTGCTGATGCCCGGCCACGGACCGCCCTCCACCGTGGCGGAAGAACGCGCGCACAACCCATTTTTCGAGGCGTGAAGCGACTCGAGGGCGTCTTCGAAGCGATTCTGTGGAACAGCCGATTCGTTACGCTGGTCGCGGTGTTGGCCAGTTTGCTCGGCGCCTTCGCGCTATCTTATGTGGCCGCGCTCGATGTCGCGGCGCTCTTCGGCAACTCTTGAATTATTCAAATCGCAGCGTCGCCTCTTCGGTCTGGTGCTGCTCATCTTCGCCTTCGGTATCTACGGACTTTTCATCGGCAAGATCGATGCGGCGGAGCGTTCGCCCGTGGCCACGCGCATTCTGCTCGTCAATTCTCCGATCTGCTCTATCTGGCGGTCGTATCGCGCTCATCGCCGTCGCGCTCCATCTGACGATTCCCAAAGCGAAGCACGCATAGCGACTACGTCGTCGCGGAGGATTCGTGCGCTCCGTCGCGCCCGGTGACGCGAACCTTCGGAGCGCCGCCCTTTCCGTCGGGGGCGACGAGTTGGAACTCGATCACTTTAACTCCGGAGGCTGGCAACGCGACGGTCGTCTTGAACGGCGCGCAAACGCGATCGGTGCAGAACGACGCCACCCAGCCATGCGGAACGTCCGCCGTCCGCAGCGCGACCGAACGCCCCGGTACGCCGGCGACGACGAGTCGGAATTTTACTGTGTTCGGGATGCTTCCCGGAAGATCCGGACCCGTCCATGGCGCGAGCGATACCAGCGCCCCGTTCTTGGCGTCGCTTAAACCCAGCGCGACGATGGCTTCCTGATTTTCCTCGACGTACATGTCGTGACGGCCGTCGTTCGCGGGCAGTTTGAGCGCGGCCGCGAGCGACCGCTCGAATTCGGCACGCGCGCGAACCGGATCGCCGTTTTTCGCGTAGGTGCGACCGGCGTAGAGATGCGCGTATGCCGCCATGCGCAGCGGGATGGGCTTACCGAAATTCGCCGCGATCTGCCCGAGTGCGGCGGCATGGGCCTTGGCGAACGTGGCGTAGGCATCGTCGTTATGTCCCGCCTTCGCTTGCGCGCGCGCGAGATCGACGAGGGTTCCAACGTCCGTAGGATCGAGCGCCGCGAGCGCTGCATCCGCGTCGACTGCCGCATCGTACTTCTCGAGGCGGCTCGCCGCTACCGCGACGCCCGCGAGCGCTGCCGCATTCTTCGGATCGATCGCGAGAACGGCGCGATACGCGTCGAGCGCATCGGTCCACGATTCCCGATCGCGCGCCGCATCGCCGCGCAGACGCGGGAGCAGCGTGGTATCGGTCACCGACGTACCGACGTTGACGAGCGCCGCAATCGTACGGTCGCGCAGCTCCGCTTCGGCCGCGCGCGTGCGTAAGAAATCCGTCGCATTGCCTTTCGCAGCGTCGCTTTCGTCGAGCAGGCTCTCCGCCGTCGCGATCGCCGCGAGCGCCTTTTTCGCATTCGCTTCGACGCTCGGCGCGTCGCTCGAAAACGCGATGCTCTGATCGGCGAGCGCGGCGTCGATCTTCGCCTGCAACGGCGAAGCGATCGCGCCGTTACGGCCGGCTTTCGCAGCCTGCACGAGCGCTGCAAGCTGCACGGTGCCGAGCTGGTCGATATAGCGGGCCCGCAGCACGCCCTGCGGATCGATCACGTACGTCGTGGGAAAATACGCGACGTCGTACGCCTTTGCGAAGGACTTATCCGCGTCGAGCGCCTGCGCGTACGGGACGTTGCGGGCGGCGACAAAAGCGCGCACGAGCGGCGCATCTTCGGTCGTGTCGACCCCGAGAAATGCGACGCCGTCCTTCTGCAATTTCGTCGCACTGGCGCTCAGATCGGCGGTTTCCAAGCGGCAAGGCGGACACCACGTCGCCCAAACGTTGATCACGAGCGTGCGCCCACGAAAGCTGTCGTTACGGACCGTCGTTCCGTCGAGCGTCTTGAGCGTGAAGGGCGGCGCGGGGGCGCCGATCTGCGGCCCAGTCAACGCGGCCGGGCTCGGCGACTCGGCCGCCCGAAGGGAACCCGGCCCAGCGAACGCGGCTGCGAGCGCGGCGACGGAAGCGATAACGGCGAACGATGGGCGCATCGACGTATCGTTCGCGCTCGGCGCCGACGGCCTTGCGCCGGAGCCTCGAGCTAAGGCGAGGCGGTCGCCGCCGGGGCGCCGTCGGCCGGAACGGCGATACGCGCCGTCGCGCCGGCCGCATCGATGCGGACCGTGCCGCCGGCCACGCGCGTAACGAAGAACTCCAAGGGCACGTAGAGCACGCCGCCGGACACGTACGCCGGTCCCGGCATCTCCGCGGCCTCCTTATCGAGCGAAATCTGCGCGCTACCCGGGACGAACGTTGCCGCCCGCGCTCGCACCGTCACCGAGGTCGCGCCGCTCGAAACCGAAACGATGCCGCCGTACGAACGGACGAGTTCGACCAGATTGACATACGCCAGATGGCGATGCAGCACGGCCACCGCTCCAGTGCGCGAAACCGGCCGCCCGTCGATCGTGAGCGAGAGCGGCCGATCCGCTGCGAGCGCCGGCGCGGCGAGCGAGACGACAAGCAAGACCAACGCCACGCCGCGCTTCATGCCCGCTCTGTCCCGCAAGGCACCGCATCGCACCTGCCGAACGCAGCCGCGCGAACGCGGAGCCGCGCATTACGAGTTCGGTAGGATCACCGCGCGAAAACGGACGTCGCCCTTGGCGACCCGATCGTACGCCCGCGCGATATCGCCGAGCGCGAATGTCTCCGTCATGACTTTGACGCGGCCTTTCGCCACGACGTCGAGCGCTTCGTACAGATCCCTTTTGCCGTTCTGCGAAGACATGACGATCCGGATACGCTTGGAAAGCGCGGCGACCGGATAGAACGAGAACGGCGCGCTGCTGCCGTCCACGCCCATCACGATGATGCGGCCGTCCGGCCGCAGCGCGTCGATCGCCTGCGTCATCGCTTCGTTGGAATTGCTGGTCGCGAGCACCACGTCGACGCCGCCGGCTTTCGCAAGTTCCGCGCCATCGCGGACGACTTCGTCGGCGCCGAGTGACTTTGCGAGTTCGACCTTATCGGGCGAACTCGTCACCGCCGTCGTGTGGAACCCGGCCGCCTTGGCATACTGCAGCGCCAGGTGGCCGAGGCCGCCGATGCCGACGATCGCGATCCGTTCGTTCGGCTGCGGCTCCGCAATCCGCAAACCGCTATACACGGTATAACCGGCGCAGAAGATCGGCGCGGCTTGCTCGTAACTCAGACCCTCCGGCAAGAGCATCGTCGCATCGGCAAACGCGAGCAGATACTCGGCGTGACCGCCGGGCATATGAATCGCGGCCTGCACGGAGTTCGGACAGTTCGCCGGCAATCCGCGCAGACACCATTCGCAACGCCCGCACGACGACTGCAGCCACGGGACGCCGACGCGGTCACCGACGGCACGCGACGTGACGCCGACGCCGACCGCAACGATCTCCCCGACCGGCTCGTGGCCCAAGCGCATCGGATACGGCATATGGAAATGCCCGAGCGTTTGGTGAACGTCGGTATAACACAATCCGCTCGCGTGAATCTTGATGACGACTTGACTGGGGCCGGGCTCGGGGGTCGCGACGTCTTGGATTTCCCACGGTGCACCGGCTGAAGTAACGACTGCTGCTTTCACGTTACTCCGTGACGTCGCAGCGCCCCGAGAAGTTTCAGCGACACAACCGCGCTCGCTCAGACGCGCAACTTGTACCCGACGGCCGTCATGCGTAGCGCGATGCCGAGCGCGAGCGCCGCGAGCGCCGCAACGATGCCGATCGAAAGCGCCACCGGCACGTCGCTGCGCCCCGTAAACGCATATCGAAACGCATCGATCATATAAAACATCGGATTGACGAGCGAAACCCGCCGCACCAGTGGCGGCAGAAACTGCATCGATGTAAAAACGCCGCCGACGAAGACCAGCGGCGTGATGACGAACGTCGTGAAGACGGCGATGTGGTCGAACTTCTCGGCGAGCAAACCGAACATGATGCCGATGCCGCCGAACAGGGCGGCGACGAGGCCGGTCATCAAGACGTAGATCGCCCAATTCTGAGGCGCGGTATGCACCATCACGAACCCGACTGCCGTGATCAGCAACGCGATGACGAACGCGCGCAAGATCGACGAGACGATATAGCCCGTCACGATTTCGATCGCCGAGAGCGGCGCGACGAGTAACTCCTGAATCGAATTCATGAAGCGGCCCTGAAAGAGCGAACTCGACGATTCGCCGTACGTCTGATCGATGACTTGCAGCATGATGAGACCCGGAATCAGAAACGCGGCGTACGGTACGCCTTGCACGTTCTGGACGCGGCTTCCGAGCCCGAGCCCAAAGACGAGCACGTACAGGATCGTCGTGATGATGGGCGGCCAGATCACCTGATTGATGATCTTGTACGTGCGCACGAGTTCGCGTTGCACGAGCGTCCACAGACCGACCGGATTGCGAAATCCCCACACATCGAGCATCAGCGGCGCACGAGTTCCAGAAAGACGTCCTGAAGACTGGAGCGGGTGAAATCGACGTTTTCGATATCGTAGCCATGCGCGACCAATTCGGCGAGCGTCGGCGCGATCGCCGCTGGTGCGATGTCGTGAAAACTCAAGGTGCGCGTCGCCGCCTCGTAACGCGCGCCGCGAGCGGCGAGCGCCGGCGGCATGGTGACGAGCGCCCGTTCGATCGTGACGGTCAGCGTCGTCGAACCCCGCCGGGCCATAAGCTTCGCCGTCGACTCGAGCGCCACGAGCTTTCCGCCTTCGACGATCCCGATATTCTTACAGAGCGCTTCGGCTTCTTCGAGATAGTGCGTCGTGAGGATGATCGTCGTTCCGGCGGCATTGAGTTCGCGCAGCAAATCCCATAGCTCGATCCGCAGCTCGACGTCGACACCCGCCGTCGGTTCGTCCAGGATCAAGAGCTCCGGCTCGTGGATGAGTGCGCGAGCGAGCGAGAGCCGGCGTTTCATGCCGCCCGATAGCTTGACGAACGTGTCGTTGGCCTTGGAGCCGAGGCCGAATCGTTCGAGCAAACCGTCGGCGCGCGCGCGCACGGCGGGTCCGCGCAGCCCATAGTATCCCGCCTGATAGATCAGCACGTCGCGAATCGACAGATAGCGGTCGAAGTTGTACTCCTGCGGTGCGAGGCCGACGAGACGGCGCGCTTCGCGCCACGCGCGGACGTTATCGTAGCCGAAGATTTCGATCGAACCCGACGTCAGCGTCGCGAGGCCGACGATGGCGTTGATCGACGTCGTCTTCCCGGCGCCGTTGGGCCCGAGGAAGCCGAAGAAATCGCCGCGGGCCACTTCGAGCGAGATTCCGTCGACGGCGGTGAAATCGCCATAGCGTTTGCGCAGGCGGTCGACCCGCAGCGCCGGCGAGCCCTTAGGGGTGTCGTTCATCGAGTTCTTTATACCGGTGCCGACGCAGAACGTTTACGCGCTTCTTCGCACCCGGCATACCGCTCTTCTCGAGCTCCCGCGCGACGCGCTCGACATCGAATGCGACACGCCGCTGCCGGACTTGCCAGCCGCCGGAGCGCTGCGTTAGGATCGCGTAGCCGGCCCGCGGATCGCCGTCCTTGGGTAAACCCGCCGACGCGACGTCGACGAACAAACGGTCGCGCCACACGCGCGCGTACGGAAGATGCAGGTGCCCAAAGGCGATGGTCCGTTCGGGGACGCCCTCGGTCATCCGCTCGAGAAACGCATCGTTCGCATCGGGCCAAATATGTTCGTCGTCGCTCTTGGGGTTCGCATGGACGACGAGCAAGGTGTTCGTAGCGCCGCCGGGGCCGCCGGAACCGAAGCGCTCGGCGAACGGCAGCGCTCGCAGCCAACTCAATCGTTCGGCGCCGAGCCGCTCGCGCTGCCAGGCGAGTGCCCGTGCCTCGCGGTCGTCCGCCCCGGCGGGCGGCGCCGCCTGCGTGCAAGCGATGTACCGGTCGGTATTGCCGCGCACGCAGGTGGCGCCGAGTTCGCGCAGGCGGTCGACGACGGCCTCGGGCCGCGGCCCGTCCAGACAGTAATCGCCGACCCCGACGACCGCGTCGGCCCCCCCCTGCTCGCGCAGATCCGCAAGACAGGCGTCGAAGGCGCGCAGGTTCCCGTGGATGTCCGAAAAGCACGCGAGACGCACGTCAATCGCGCTTGAGTGCCAGCGCCATCGAAGACGGCGTCGCACCGAGCTTGCCGAACTCCCAGAGATCGATCGCGTCCACCGCTATCTTGGCTTGACGTAAGAGCGGAATCGTCTCGCGAAAACGCAGGTTTGCGAGCACGCGTTTGTTGCCTAGGGCGAGCACGCCCGCTCCAAAATCCTCGCCGCGCGGTGCCATTATCGTCGTGAGGCCCCGAAAAGCGGCGCCGTCGACGAGAGCGGCGGCGAAGAGCACGGTGCGTTCGTCCACGAGCGCGGCGACCGACCGCAAGCGGCTCACCTCGGCGGCTATGGAGACGTCCACGACGGTCAAGTTCTGGGAGCGCGCGTACGCGGCGAGCTGTTGGCGTCCGAAGGCATTGCCGTGGAGGGACGGCCGGATACCCTCCTCGTTGCGGCGCGGCACCGGCACGGCGACGAAGAGCGTTTCCCCCGCGAGCAGGACGTCGCCGCCGTCGAGCAGTCCCGGCGCCTCGATCCGGCCCACCACGGGTACGTTGGCGCGCGCGAGGGCCGCTTCTAGCGGCGCGATCTCCCCGCGCCGGCGCAGATCGCTCGGCCGCATCAGAAACGCACCGTCGGCGAAAAGGACAGCGCCATCGGCGCAGAGCGTTCCGAACGCTGCGCCGGCGGCGTCGCTGAGGATGACCTTCACGCCGTGGGCCGCGAGGCGCCCGGTGAAAACGCCAAATTGCTCGGCCGCCCGCTCGGCGATCGCGTGCGATTCACCGTGTAGCGGACGGACCTCGGCGAGACCGGCGCTCGGTGCCACGACGACGACGCCGCGCAACGTTCCGGCATCGTACCGGACGAACGGCGCTTTAAAGGTCGGGCTTACGGAAGTCACGGCAACATCTTCGCCGCTAACGCCTCGTTGAACTCCGTCGGGCGTCCGCGGGGCCGAAGCGGGCGACGAATTCTTCGGGACTCGAAGGTTTGGCAAAATAGAACCCTTGCAGCATGTCGCATCCGACGGTGCACAGAGCGGCGAGCTGCTCCGCAGTCTCGACGCCCTCTGCGATGACTTGCAAGTGAAGGGTGTGCGCGAGATTCACGATGCCGGTAACGATCGCCGTGTCGTCGCGCTCCGCCGGCACGTTGCGCACGAAGCTCTTATCGATCTTGACCGTATCGATGGGGAACGATTTGAGATAGGCGAGCGAACTGTATCCCGTTCCGAAGTCGTCGATCGATATTCCGACCCCGAGTTTCTTGAGCTCGCGAAGGGTCTTTGCGTTCGCCTCGACATCGCTCATGATGACGCTCTCCGTTATCTCGAGCTGGAGGGCACTGGGATGGAGACCGGATTCTTGTAGGGCCGCTGCGACCACCGACACGAAATCGCGCCGTTGCAATTGCCGCCCCGACACGTTGACGGCGAGCTCGAGGGTCGGGAACGCGGACGCGCGCCAAAGCTGAACTTGGGCACAAGCGGCGCGTAAGAGGAACGCACCGATCGCTAAGATGGAGCCAGTCTCTTCGGCAATCGCTATGAACGTATCGGGCATGACGAGCTGGCGCGTCGGATGGCGCCAGCGTAACAAAGCCTCTACGCAAACCAGTCGCTCGCGGTTGTCCATAATGGGTTGGTAGTCGAGATAAAATTCGCCGCGTTCGAGCGCTCCACGGAGATCGGCCTCGAGCGCGAGCCGTTCCAGAGCTTCGGTGCCCATGCCGCGCGCGAAGACTTCGAACGAATTGCGCCCGCGTGACTTCGCGCGATACATCGCCGTGTCCGCATTACGGAGCAGCTCGTCGGCGGTTTCGCCGTCGCTCGGATACACGCAGACGCCGATGCTCGCACTCGGGTAGAGATCGTGGCCGTCGATTCGCAAGCGGGCCGTCAGCGTCTTGAGAATACGGTCCGCGACGTCGCTTACGTCTTCGCGCTTCGACGATCCGGACAGCACGACGAACTCGTCTCCGCCGAGCCGTGCGACGAAGTCGCTCGGACGTAACGTATGCCGGAGCCGCTCGGCGACCGCGCAGAGAAACCGGTCGCCGACCGCGTGCCCGAGCGTATCGTTAATCGTTTTGAACCGGTCGATGTCGATGAAGAGAACGGCGAAGGTCTCGTGGCGTCGTTCCGCAGCGGCGGCGCGTTCGGTAAGCCGCTGCGCCAGGAGCGTCCGGTTCGGCAAGGCCGTCAGCGGATCGTGATGGGCGAGGTAGGCGAAGCGCGCTTCGGCCTCTTTGCGTTCGGTGATGTCGAAACTCGTGCCGATGATTCGGATGGGCACGTCGTTTTCGTCGTAGACGAACGCGGCCTGTTGCTGAAGCCAGCGCACGGCGCCGTCGGCGCGCGTGATCCGCCGGTCGAAGTTGTACGGCGTATGGGTGCGTTTCGCGTAGTCCATCTTATCGGAAACGATCGCGGCATCTTCGGGATGGGCGTAGCGAAGCCAGACCTCTTGACTCGCCTCGACTTCGCCCGGCTCGAGGCCGAGAAGCCGGTAGAACTCGTCGGACCACGTAAACCGCCCGGTGATGAGATGATTATCCCAGCTGCCGACGTGAGCGATGCCCTGCGCTAGGGCGAGCGCTGCCTGCGTACGCCGCAGGGCGCCCGCGGCGTATTCCAGGTCGCTCAAGTCCATCGCGATTCCGATGATTCCGACGATCTCCGCATTTGCGGCGCGTTGCGGCTCGACGTGCACTTGAAAGTAGCGGTCTCGCGTCTCGAGCGTATAGCCGCCGCCGCTCCCCCGCAGCGCGGCGCGGTAGGCCGCATCGCGCGCGGGATCCGGCGTCAACTTCAGCGCATCGTCCAAATGTTTTCCGACGACGTCCCCGGCATCGACTGCAAAGACGGCGAGGCCCGCACCGAAACACGACGTGCAGCGGAACGCGGGATCGAGCGTCCAGACGATGGCGGGCACCTGCGCGACGAGAGAACGCATCTGCTCGTTGGCCGTTTGCGCTTCGTGCAGGGCCGCGCGCAGATACATCACCTCGGCTCCGAAGCGTTGCGTGTCGCCCGCCGCGCTGGCCGACCCTATGCGAGCGTCGTGCGCCAACTCGTCCAGACCTCGCCGGTGCGGTCGACCATAGCCCGTGCTCGCACAATAACCCCCGTACGCGGATCGCCCTAACGCATCGAGCCGTCGGCACGTGCGTTCGTAGGTAGTATCGGCGCAACGCAGGCGCGTGATGAGCCGCGCCACGGCAACGCATCGCCGTGCGAGCCGGAAGTTTACAGACGTCTAAAGAGGTGGCGCCGCGCACGAATCGAGCGTGTTTGCATCGGTTCGTATGCGGCTACAGGTCAGCCATGGACGATACGATAACCGCCGCCTCCGAACCGCCGGCCCAGGCGCGCGGCACTCGCGCCGGTCAGCTGTTCGCGCTGATCGCAGGCGCCGTCGCACTCGCCTTCATCGGTGTCTACTTTACGAAGAAACGCGAACGCGAACGGACGCCCGCCGAAGCGGCCGACGCCGCGGTCACCGCGGCGCTCGCGGCGCGTTCGAGCGCCGCTCCGTTACCGGCCACGGACGCGGATCGAGCGTAGCGAGCGCGGCGACGTACAGCGCCGTTTGGCGCCGCTCGTATTCGCGACGCGGCACAGTTGTCGCGCGCGTGGCCAGACGGTCCGCCCGGCGCGAGAGATCGACCAGCCGGCCGGCACGCAGACCGTCGGCGTCGGGTGCGGATTGATCGGTGCGCGCGAGCAGAGCGGCGATCCGATGGCCTTCCCGGCTCTCGCTTTGCGTGCGAGCGACGGTATGTGTAAACGGCACGAGTTCGGGGCTCGGCGTAAAGAAATCGCTCATATCAGTTGCGAGCGCGTCGCCGAGCGAGAGAGCGGGCAGACCGAGCAGTTCTTCTTCGGTCTTGAGCACACTGACCGTCGAGAGATGGCGCATACCGACGTAGTGGCGTTTCGCGTACGGCGAAACGACCACGGCATACGAGCGATGGACGTTGACGTGATCGCGCGACGATTGCGCGTCGTCGGGCATGATGAAGATCGCCGTCGAACTCCATTGCGGGATGTGCGTGAGATAATCGACGATCTGCCCGAGTGCGCGATCGCCGTCAGCGACTTCCTCCGCCAGCGGCGGGATGTTCTTTCCGAAGCCCCCGTGATCGGCCGGCAGCCAAATATGCGTGAAGGCCGGCATCTGATCAGATCTCACGTACGGATCGAAATCGCGCAAAAACTCGCTCGCACGACGGACGTCGCGGATGTGCAGGTTCCAGCCCGGATAGTCGAGGTCGACGTGTCCCGCAAGCGCTAACGGAGCCGGAACGTCGAGGGAATAGAGCCCGCCGAGCCCGGCGGTCGGCGCGGTCGCATCGGCTTGATCGATGAAGTGCGGATCGTCACTTTTCGGATCGGCCGCGTCACCTTCGTCGTAGCCCGAGACGCGGACGTAATCGCCGTAATCGCGATAGGTCTTGCCGCGCGCAGCGAGCGTGTTGAACACGTATCCCGCGCGTGGGTAATCTTCGGGATCCTCGTTCTTATTGATCAGCGGCCGGCGGCCGCGTTTGACGAGCAGCGTCTTCTCCGTGAAGACGCTCGCGATGCCGGCGGCGACGAACTGATGGCCCGCATCGGATTCCTCGGCGTCCGCATACAGATTTCCGGCTAGCGCGTAGGTACTCGCGAGCGCGTGCAGATTCGGCGTGACGGATTCGTCGAAGGCGACATAGTTCGGATCGCCCGGGCCGTACGGCGCGCCCGCGCCATCTTTGAGATCGCCGAGCATCGAATCGTAGGTTTTATTTTCCTCCAGAATCAGGACGACGTGTTTAATCTTCTCGCTGCCGGGGCCGCCGAAACGTTGCGGCACGATCGCATTTCGCGGTCGCGCACGGATCGCCCGAAGATACGCAAGCGCGAGCGGGGTCGTCGCCTTGAGATTGACAGTCGCGAGATCGATCCGCTCGAGCGTCGACCAGATCGCGTTGCTATCCGCTTCGACGGTTTCGACGTGGCGCTTCGCATCGACGAACAGCGCCTGATCGCCCGTAAAACCGCGATCGTGTCCCAGACCTTTGGAGTTCGTGACGAAGAGATAGCGGCCGTCGCGCGAGAGTGCGAGCGCGGAGGGAAACCAACCGGTCGGAATCAGACCGATACGGTGCGGATGCGAAGGGTCTTTAATATCGAGCACGGCGATCGCATCGATGCCGGCGAGCGCGACGTAGAGGGTGCGTTCGTCTTTGGAAAGCGCGAGGGCGTCGGGCTGCGTGCCGTATGGGCCTCGATCGTAAAGGCGAAGTTCCGTTCCCCCCACGGCTCTGGGGACGCCCGCGAGCGAGATCGTCGCGATGCGATCGAGGTTGCTCATCGCAACGAAGGCGTACGGTTTCGTACGCATCGCCGCCACTGCGGCGGGATGCGTACCGCCGACGTCGCGGACGCCGTCGGGACCGCGATCGAGCGGCACCGCGTGCCCCGTCGCCACGAGCCCGGCGGCGCCGCGACGCAGCACCGTGACGGACGAAGCGTGCTCGAGATCCGCCCGCGGCGCGCCGAACGGCGGCGCCGCGACCGGCGCGGCGAGCGTGCCATAACGCATCAAACCTTCGTTCGCTACGAGCAGACCGGCCTTCGACATGGCGGCAGCCAGCGGAAAGAACCCGACGGCCGTCGTGGCGCCGACCACGCTCCGCGACGCGAGATCGATCGTCGCGACGTCGTTGCTCAAGTTATCGACGGCGTACGCAAGCGACCCCGCGGGATCGAGCACGAGGGTCGCAGGAAACGCATGGCCGGCATTGGCGAACTGCGCGTCGGACGGCGTCGGAATCGCGATAGCGTGCTTCGCGTCAGGCGTAAGGTGGCCCGTCGCATCGAGATCGAAGGCGTAGACGACGTTGCTCGCGCCGCCGCTCGCGAGCACGAGCGTTGCGTTCGGCATCGCCCGATCGGCCACGGCGACGACCCCGACGAAAAACGATTCGCTCGGTGCCGCATAGCGCGAGACGACGGTCATGGAACGCGTATCGACGACGGCGAGCGTGTACCCGCCGGTCGATAGGCCGTCGAGCGCGCTCGTCGTTTTCGCTTGGCGCTCGTCGTCGTTGGAAACGATCGCGTACCGGCCGTCGGGCGTCAACGCGACGCCGAGTGCGTTCATTCCCGTAACGACGCTAACGCCCGTCGGATGGACGATGCGTCCCGATGGCAGCACGCGCGAAAACGCATCGCCGGGCGAGGTCGGTCCGGCGGGATTGCTCGCTGCGGGCGCTTCGAAGATAACGGGCGTTGCGGATGCGCTGCCCTGCGCGTGCGTGCTCGCGCAGGGCAGCGCAACGAGCGCGGCGGCGATAGCGACTGCGATCGTGCGACGGAACTTCATGCGGCTTCGTGAGACGAACGCGAAAGCCGCTCCTGCGGCGTTAGCCGCTCGTTCGCGCGAACGCTCGCGCGAGCCGTGCGACCGCATCGCGCATCGTCGCATCGTCGAGATCTCCGAAGCCCAGACGCAGGGCCGCCGGGCCGCTGCGCGTAGGATACCAGGCATCGGCCGGCATCACCAGGACCCCTTCGCGCGCGCAGGCATCGAAGGCGGACTGCGTCGATAAGCGCGATGGGAGCGGCAGCCACAGCGTCGTTCCGGCGGCGGGCAAGGCGACGTGCGCCCAGGGCAACGCCGTCTGCAGCGCATCGACGAACGCATCGCGCCGCGCGCGATAGAGCGCGCGCGCGGCACGCAGATGCTTGCCGTACGCGGCGGATTCCATGAAGCGCCACAGCGCGCGCTGCGCGAGCGTCGAGGTGAACGAATCGGCGCGCATCTTGGCCGATTCCAGCGGCGCACGCAGCGCTCCGCGTGCGAACACGTAGCCGACGCGCAGCGCCGGAAAAACGGTTTTCGACAAGCTCTCGATGAGCACGACGCGTCCGTCTTCGTCGTGCGACGCGAGCGGTGCGGGCGGCTCGCCTTCGTACGTGAAGATCCAGCCGGTTTGATCCTCGAGGATCACGACATCGTAGCGTCGCGCGAGCGCGACGATCGCTTTCGCGCGCCGTTCGGGCAAGACCGCACCGGTCGGATTTTGTGCGAACGGATTGACGTAGAAAAGGCGCGGGCGGTACTCGGCAAACACCCGCTCGACATCGTCGACGCGAATGCCGCCGCTGTCGGCTGCGATCTCGACATACGATGCGCCGCGCGCATCGAAGATGCCGAGCGTCGGAGCGTACGAGGGCGATTCCGCCGCGACGACGGCTCGCGATTCCAAGAGCGTCGTCGCGACGATGTCGGCGGCTTGCTGCGCGCCCGAACACACGATGATGTCGTCGGCGCGTGCCGGAACGCCGCGGGCGCGCAGCGCCGTCGCGAACGTCTCGCGCAAATCGGCGTCGCCGTTACCCGATGCGTACTGCATCGTCTCGGGCGGATCGTCGACGAGCGTTCGCTGCATGCACCGGCCGAATTCGGCGAGCGGAAACGTCTCGGGCGCGGGATGCCCCGTCGCGAGCGTGATCGCACCCGGCACGCTCGCGCGCGCCAACCGGTCGAGCACGCCCTCCATGCGCGCGCGTGCGAAACCGCCGATATCGGGCTCCCAGCGGCGCGCGAACGGTTCGCTCGGCGCCGGTGCCGGTGCGACGTAGGTTCCCTTGCCGACCCGGGTGATCGCGCGGCCGCGCGCGACGAGCGAATCGTACGCTTGTGAAACGGTGACGAGCGCGATTCCCAAACGCGCTGCGAGCTCGCGCATGCCCGGCAGCCGCTCGCCCTCGACCAGCTCGCCGCGTTCGATACGGCCGGCGAGTTCGTCGGCGAGCTGCACGTACAACGGCCGTTTGTCGCGCTGATCGAGAACGAGATCCGCGATCACGCGACGCCCGCCCGGCTCACGGCGTGTCTAAACGATATCCGATTCCCCGGACCGACGAAATCGCGAGGGCCGCGCCGATCTCTCCGAGTTTCTTGCGCAACGCCGCGACGTGGACGTCGACCACGCGCGTCGGAACCCCCGACACGTCGTTCCAGACGCGCTCGAGAATCTGCGCGCGCGTGAGCAGCCGTCCATCGGCTTCACCGAGGAACCACAACAGCCGAAACTCGAGCGCGGTGAGGCTCACCGAACGCCCGTTCTTTTCCAGCGTATGCAGATCGCGCACGAGTGCCGCATCGCCGAGCTGCAGACGGCCGTCGTTATCGCGTAAGCGGGCGCGTTCGCGCCGTCGCAGAAACGAACCGATCCGGGCGACGAGTTCGTTGCCGCTGAACGGTTTGCTGATGAAGTCGTCGGCGCCGAGGCCGAGCCCCGTCAGCTTGACGTCTTCGCCCGAGTGCCCGCTTACCATCAAGATATACGCATCGGCGGTTTCCGCGATCGTGGTACAGACGTCGAGGCCCGACATATCGGGCAATCCGATATCGAGTAACACGACGTCGGGTTTGAACGATTCCACGAGCGACAGCCCGGCGGCGCCCGTATGGGCGATCTTCGTATGGTAGCTCGCACGCGTCAACATCGTCTCTTCGAACGACGCGATATCGGGGTCGTCTTCGATGATCAGAACGCGGGCTCGTGTATCGCCGGTCATGGGTTTGCGAAGCTCGTCATACAGAGGCTCCGATATCCTCGCCTTCGACGACGGATTTCTGGCGACGGGCCAGCCCTTCGTCCACCGCAGCAGCGGCGACGGCTCGCGCGACCGCGTCGACGACGCGCGTATCGAAGACGCTCGGGACGACGTATTCAGGACCGCGTTCGCTCTCCGTGATGATGCCCGCGATCGCTTTGGCGGCCGCGAGTTTCATGCCGTCGCTGATTCGCGACGCGCGCGAGTCCAGCGCTCCACGGAAGATACCCGGGAAGGCGAGCAGGTTGTTGACCTGATTGGGGAAGTCGCTGCGGCCGGTCGCCATGACGGTAACGTACGGTGCGGCGATGTCGGCATGATTTCAGGCATCGGATTGGCCATCGCAAATACTATCGGATCGCGGGCCATTTTCTTGAGATCTTCGGGGCGCAAGATGCCGGGCGCCGACACGCCGATGAAGACGTCGGCTCCGGCGAGCACGTCGCCGAGGGATCCGCGGCGATTCTCTTTGTTGGTATGATCGGCGAGCCACGACCAATGGGAGTTATCGTACTGTTCGGCCCGATTGATCGCACCGGCGCGGTCGACCGGAACGATATCGCGGACGCCCATCGCGAGCAGCATCTTCATCGTCGCCGTCCCGGCGGCGCCGCTCCCGGCAACGACGACCGTCAGGTCCCCGATCGCTTTTCCTACGACTTCGGCTGCATTGATGAGCGCCGCGACGATGACGACGGCGGTCCCGTGCTGATCGTCGTGCATCACCGGAATGTCCAGCTTCGCTTGAAGCCGAGCTTCGATTTCGAAACAGCGCGGCGCCGAAATATCCTCGAGGTTGATACCGCCGAAGATCGGCGCGATCCGTACGATCGTATCGACGATTTCGTCCGTATCGGTCGTATCCAGGCAGATCGGAAACGCGTCGATGCCGGCAAACTGCTTGAAGAGCATGCATTTGCCTTCCATCACGGGTGCGGCGGCGAGCGGTCCGATATCTCCGAGCCCGAGGACCGCCGTACCGTCGCTGACGACCGCGACCGTATTGCGTTTGATGGTGAGCTGAAACGCTTTGGCCGGATCCTTCGCGATGGCGAGTGAGACCCGGGCGACGCCGGGGGTGTAGACCCGCGAAAGATCGGTGCGCGTTTTTACGGGAATCGTCGGTTCGATCCGGATCTTGCCGCCGAGGTGTGCGAGGAACGTCGAGTCGGAGACGCTGACCAGTCGCACGTTTTCCACGCGGCCGATGGAGGCGCGCACGGCGTTTGCGACCGCATCGGAGGCGACCGTCACGCTCACGTCCCGCGTGACGACGTTCTTGGCGACCGAACGCATATCGACCGCATCGATGATCCCGCCGGCATCGCCGATCGCCGAGGCGAAGCCGCCGAAGGCGCCGGGGCTCGTCGGCATCTCCAAGCGCATGATGAGCGTGTAGCCGATTGCGGGTGAAGCCATGGCGGGCACCTTCAGGTCGGCCTTTCGCCGCCCCTGGATTTACGTTCCCGAGACGATCATTTCCGCCACGCGGAACGTGGGCGAGACGATGCTCTGATCGAAGACCAGATCGTTTGCGACGGCATCGATTCCGGCGAGCATCTCCCCGAGGTTTCCGGCGATCGTGAATTCGTCCAAGGGCCCGGCGAGTGCCCCATTCTCGATGAGGACGCCGCGCGCGCCCCGGCTGTATGTCCCCGTAACGGACTCCGTCGCGAAGCCGATCGTGGCCAGGACGAGGACGCCCCGGGCCGTCGTCGCGATCACCTCGTCGAACGACAGCGCTCCTGGGACGAGATAAAAGTTGTTCGGAGCGATCCCGCCCCCCGCTGCGTTGCCGGTACTCGCCGCGCCGAGCCGCCGCCCGTAATACGTGTCGTAGAGAAACGTGCGCAGGAAGCCGCACTCGAAGACGACGGTGCGGCGCGTCGGCACGCCCTCCCCGTCGAAGGGCGACGTGCCGAGCGCCCCGGGAAGCCGGCCGTCGTCGACGATCGTCGCGAAGTCGCTGCCGACGCGCTCGCCGATCTTACCGGCGAGAAACGAGTTCCCGACGGCGACGTTCGCGGCGCTGACGGCTGCGAAGATATCGCCGAGTACGGCCGCGGCGACGTCGCGTTCGAAGACGATCGGGACGCGCATCGTCGCCGGTTTGCGCGACCCGATGGAGTCGAGCGCACGGCGTGCCGATGTCGCGGCCACCGCTGCGACGGTTTCGAGGGACGCATAGGACCGGGCCGCGCTGCCATAGGACCCGGAGCGTTTGATCTCGCCGTCGACGGCGATCGGATTCGCACCGATGGAAACCTGCGACGAACGATAGGAGCCCGCGAAACCGAGCGAATTTGCGAGTGCCAGGGCGACCGTCGTATCTGCGACGCGGGAACCGCTGGAATTGACGATCCGTGGATCGGCCGCTCGCACGAGGCGTTCCAGTGCGAGCCCGTCCTCGATCTTCGCTTCGGGCGGACGGGCGCGGACGTCCTCGGCGTACGTTTGCAGCGTCGCCTCCGACGGGAGCGGTTCCAGCACGAGTTCGGGCAGCCCGGCATGCGGATCGGGTGCGACGAAGCGCGCCGCGGCGACGGCCTCGCGCACGAAGCTCTCCAGGCCCGCGCCCGAGAGATCGGTCGTGGCGAGTGCGGCTTTGGCGCTGTCGACGAACACGCGCAAGGTCACGCCGCGCGCGACCGATTGTTCGAGCTTGGCGACTTCCTCACCGCGTGCTTCGGCACTGAAGCGATCGGCAACCGTGTACGTCGCTTCCGCCTGCGTGGCGCCCGCTTCTATCGCGAGCGCTACGATGCGTCGCGCGAGGTCGAGATCAGCCTCCAAAAGACGATCCCCCGACCGTCACGCTGGAAAGTTTGACCGTCGGCATGCCGACGCCGACCGGCACGTACTGACCGCCCTTGCCGCACGTATAATAGCGGCCCGCGAACCGTCCGTCGTTGCCCACGGCGGTCACGCGATTCATCACGTCGGGGCCGTTGCCGATCAGGCTCGCGCCGCGCAACGGCGCCGTGAGCTTTCCGTCTTCGATAAGATAGCCTTCCGCGAGCATGAAGACGAAATCGCCTTTGCTGATCTCGACTTGGCCGCCGGCAAACGACGTCGCGAAGATGCCGCGTTTGACCGACCCGACGATCTCGTCGTACGTCGAGCGGCCGTCGGGCATGAACGTGTTGCACATGCGCGGCTGCGGCATGACGCGATACGATTGACGCCGGCCGCTGCCGGTCGACGTCGAGCCGAGCAGCGTCGCGTTGAGACGATCGTGCATGTAGCCGCGCAAGATTCCGTTCTCGACGAGCACCTTGTGTTGACCCGGCGTGCCCTCGTCGTCGATCGCGAGACTGCCCCGTTCGCCCGGCAGATCGCCGTCGTCGAAAATCGTGACGAGCTCGTTTGCGACCCGCTCGCCGATGCGACCGCTATACAGCGACGTACCTTGGCGATTGAAATCCCCTTCGAGACCGTGACCGACCGCTTCGTGCAAGAGCACGCCGCCGCTGCCGGCGCCGACGACGACTTCGAGCTCGCCCGCGGGCGTCGGGATCGCGTCGCTATTGACGCATGCGATCCGCGCCGCCTCGCGCGCGATCGCCTCCGGCGGCACCTCGAGAAAAAAATCGACGCTCGCGCGCCGGCCGTCACCGCAAAAGCCCGTGCCGCGCTCCTTGCCCTGCGCGACGCATTGCACGCCGAGCGTCACCAGCGGCCGCCGATCGACGACGAAACGGCCGTCGCTCGTGGCGATCGCGACCTCTTGCAGCTCGCTTGAGAAAAAAGCATTGACCGTCCGTACGCGCGGATCGGCCGCTCGGGCCGCGACGTCGGCTCGCGCGAGAAGAGCGACGTACGTGGCCGATTCGGCGGCCGTCCGTTCGGGTTCGCTCGCTCCGTAGACGCTCGGGACGCGCGCCGGATCCTGCGGCAGATGGATCGCGCCGACGCGCGCGCTACGATCTTTCGCGATTAGGGCCGCGACGCGCGCCGTTTCGAGCAGGGCGAATTCCGAAAGATCTTCCGTACTGGCGTAACCGGCTCGCTCGCCCGCGAGAACGCGGATGCCGACGCCGCACGAGAGCGCGATCCCCGCCTCGTGAATGCGCCCGTCCTGGAGGCGGAACGTGCGCGTGACGCGCCGTTCGTAGAACGCGTCGGCGTAATCGCCCGCGCCGAGCGCGCGCGTGAGAACGCGTTCGAGAAGAGCGGCATCGAGCGCCACGAACGGCGGCCCTTCGCCGGTGCTCAGCGCAACTCCGCGAGCGCACGGCGCGCGCCGGTCGCGAGCATCGTCGCATCGACCGCGATACCGACGACCGAATAACCGAGCGCGATACAGCGGCGCGCCATCGTCGCATCGTTTGCGAGGATGCCCGCCGCCTTGCCGGCCGCCCGCGCGATGCGCGGGATCGCCGCGATCGCCTCACCGTACGGCCCGTCGGGACGTTCCCAAATCTCAGGAAAGTCGACGCCGTACGAACCGGCCAGATCGAACGGGCCGACGAAAAGGCAATCGATGCCGTCGAGCGCGGCGATCTCATGCGCCGCGGTGACCGCGGCGCGCGTTTCGATCTGCACCATGACGACGGTCCAGGCGTTAGATTCGCGAAAATACGCCGCTGCATCGGCACCGAAGGCGAGAGCCGCGCGGCTGCCGCCGCGGCTCCGTTCGCCGAGCGGAACGAAACGCGTATCGGCAACGACGCTGCGCGCCTCGGCGAGCCCGTTCACCATCGGGACGAGCAGACCGCGCGCGCCGCTATCGAGGGCTACCTGCAGCGATGCGCTATCTTTCCAGGGCGGCCGCACGAGCGGCACCGCACCCGTCGTGCCGATCGCCGTCACCATCGTCTGTACGGCTTGGAGCGGCACCGGACCGTGCTCCATGTCGATGACGAGCCAGTCGTATCCGGCGTTGCCGACGAGCTGCGCCGCAAACGGATCGGAGAGCATGCACCAGGCGCCGAGCAACACGTCGCCCGCGAGCACGGCGTTGCGAAACGCGTTCACGAGCGCGCCAACGCGTCGAGCGCGCGGTCTTCTTCATCGGTCACGACGTCGGCATTGGCGCGCCGATCGTTCACGACGAAGGCGAAGGCGACGCGGCCGTGGTGCTGCGTCTGCACCGTACCGGCGAGGCCGTTCACGTTCTCGATATGTCCGCTCTTGGCGCGCGTGCGTCCGAGCGCCACGGTGAGGTTATGATGTTTCACCGTCCCATCGTAGCCGACGCGCGGCAGCGAGCGTAAAAAGACGCCGGCATTGCGGCCGCGCAGCTCTGCCGCGATCGTTTGCGCGAGGGTCAACGGCATGATCTTATCGCCGGGCGCGAGGCCGCTTCCGTCGTACACGCGCATGCGTTCGCGTACGACGCCGAGGCGCGCGAGCATCGCTTTCTCGACGGCGATGCCGGTTTCGTCCGTCCCGGGCCGGCCGGACCGTTCCCCGACGATCCGCAGCAGCGTCTCGGCGCTATGGTTGTTAGAATACACGAGCATATCTTTGAGAATTGCCTCGAGCGGGGGCGAACGATGGTTCCAGAGCACGAGCGCGCTCGGCGGTGCGGCGCCGACGCGATAGCCGGCCGCGAGCGCGATCCGCCGCTTGGCGAGTAGCGCCGAGACGATGCCGCCGACGTAGCCCGGCATCCCGAGGACCGGCTTATAATACTTCTGCGTTTCGCCCTGCGCGATATGGCCCTCGACGGCATAGGTGTTGGTCGCATTCACCGAGGCGTCCGGCACGCCGCCGGCGGCGCCGAACGTCGGCATCGTCGCTTTGCGTTCGATCGTCACGAATGTCGACGAACCGCTCGAAACGGTGGCGATCGTTCCGGCGATCGCGATCGCATCGTTATCGGGCACGACGCGAACGCGAGCCGGACTTCCGGTCGAACCCGGGGTCACGTCGAATTCCACGACGCCCCAGTCGAGGGCGATGGCACTCGTCCCCGCCGCGTAGTCGTAACCCAGATCGTCGGGATCCCAGCGCGCATTTTGCTCCGGCCCCATGAACGACGTGTCGTCGATTTGCAGCTCCCCGTCGATGCGTTTGATACCGGAGCGCGCGAGAACGCCGACGCCGCGCCGCAAATCTTCGGAGAGGAGCATCGGATCGCCGCCGCCCACGAGCCACAAGCCGCCGGCGAGCGTTCCGCCGGCGTCCGGTAGCGCGCTTGCGACGAAGCGCGTTTCGAAGCGATGCGCGGGTCCGAGCGCTTCGAGCGCCGTCGAGGCGACGATGAGTTTGAGGGTGGAGGCGGGCGTGACCGGCACCCGCGCCCGGCGCGAAAACAGCGTCGAGCCGTCGGCTGCGAGCACGACGAGGCCGCTCGCAGCGGTCGTGATCTCGCTCGTAAAAATGTCGCCGAGCGTCGTGCGCACGCGCGCGCGCTCGGCGGGAGTAAACGGCGGCGGCGGCACGGGCGTCGCCATCGCGCGAACGCTCGCGGACCCGCTTTCGCCGGCGTGCGGCGTCCGCGGAGCGGCCGGGCCGTGCGCGCACGCCGTCGCCGCGAACGCGACGAGCGACAGCGCCGCCGCCAAAGAACGAGAACGGCGCAGCTTCAGATACCGGCGCCTTGTGCGAACGTCGGATCGAGCGCCACCGCACCGTAGCGGCCGCCGAGCGCGATCGTTTCAAGCAGCGCTATCCATTCGTCGTCGCCGACGCGATCGCGCAGACGCTGCGACGGCCGGGTCGCGCGCAGACAATCTTCGCGCACGATCGTCATGCCGAAGCGGCGCGCGCGCCGCATGCGTTCGAACGCGGGCGCGCCGTATTCGATCAATCCGATTGCGCGGTCGAGTTCCCAGCGAAAGATCGCCCCGGCCGGCGCGACGAACGAAAAATGCGTGCAGAACCCGAGGTATTTTTTCCATTTCGCATCGCTCAGAAAGTCGCCACGCGACGATTTGATTTCGTAGATGCGCACTTGCCGGGTGTATTTCGCGATGCCGATCACGTCGAAACGCAGGCCCGTACCGGAGGGTGAAAATTCGGGGGCGACGTACGCGTAACCGAGCTCGCACATGCGCTGCGATGCGAGCGACCGCAGTTCCGCGGTCGCCATGCGCCGTCCGGCCGTCGCGGTCAGCGGAATGTAATCAAGCATCGTCGCGAGGGAGCGCGCGCGTGCGCAGCAGTCGCGCGGCCGCTTCGGGTTCGCGTTCCCAGCGCAGGATCGCCAGGCCATCGTGGGCGAGCCCCTCGCACCACGTGAAATAATACGCGCGCGGCGTCGTGCCGCCGAAGCTATACGGATGCGTGCCGCCGTCGACGACGCGCGCGCACGCGCGGCGCAAGTGCCCCGCGATATCGGGCCGCGTGGAAAGCGGTTCCTTATCGACGAAGAGCGCGCGGTGCGCGGCCCAGCCGTCCGCGTACCAGGCACGCGACTCGCGGCCTTGCCAATCGTAGCCGATGACGACGGGCGCGATGCCCGCGTCGAAATCCATGACCGACGAAAGGCCGTAACCGTCGGTCATGACGATCGCGTCGCGTTCTTTGGCCAGCCGCGCCGCGTCCCGGGCGACCATCGTGTACGTCATGATCTCGAAGGGTCCGCCGTTGCGCAGTTGCGCGCCCGTCTCGCGGTGGACCACGTTATAGATCGGAACCGGGGCGAACGACACCGCGAGAATCGCGGGCACCAAGATCGCGCCCGGCACGACGCAGATCGTCGTCCACACGATTTTGAGCCGGTGCGAGAGCTGCGTGTAGGTGACGCCGAGCATCGCCGCAAGTGAGATCAAGGTGCCGAAAATCCAGTGGATCTCAACTTTTTCGACGAATGCGAGCACCGTCACGATGAGGAGTTGCGGGATCGCGGTCCAGGCGAGAAACGCGTTGCGCGGCCGGATCGCACATAGGAGCACCGCGACGAAAATGCCCGGCGAATAGGCGGCGGCCTGCGTGAGCAAGAGCACGCCGACGCGGCGCAGATCGAAGGCGTGCGCTTCCTCGTGACGGTGCACGAGTGCGAACGAGAGCGTCACCCAATCGTGCGTCGCGTTCCAGGCGATGAACGGCGCGTAGAGCAGCGCCGCGATGCCGAGTGCGAGCGGCAAACCGCGGCGCCACACGTGGCGCACGCTCGGCGAAAGCGCGTACCCGCAGAATCCGAAGAGCAGCGCGAAACCGAGGACGCGCGAGAGCAGCACGCCGGCGATCGCGATACCGAGCAGCGCCCAATCGGCGAGCCGGTCCCGCTTAAAGGCGCGCGCTCCAAACCACAGCGCGAGCGACCAGAACAGCAGATACGGCCCGTCCGGCGACGCCGACCCGAAGGCCAGCGACGCCAGCGGCGTGAGCGCGAGGGCGAGCGCCGCAACGGCACCCGCGCGAGGGTCGCCCGTCAGTTCGGTCGCGCACGCCGCGATCGAGAGCGACGCGCCGAGCCCGCAGATCACGAAGCCCAAGCGTACGAGGCCCGGGCTTTGGCCCAAGGGCGCGAATGCGGCGATCGTCCAGGCCACGAGCGGCGGATGATCGACGTAGCCCCACGCGAGGTGGCGGCTCCACTCCCAATAGTACGCTTCGTCGCCGGTCAGCGGCAGCGTGAAACCGACGATCCCGCGCACGACGACGACGAGCACGACGATCGCCCACACGAATGCTGTCGAACCCACTACTCGTGAGGCTCCACGAGTCCCCCGTTCACGCCGATCGTCTGACCGTTCACGAACGAGGCTTCATCGGAAACGAGAAATCGCACCGCATATGCTATGTCTTCCCACGAGCCGGCATGGCCCGTTGGGTTCTTGGCCGGGATGAGCGCCGCGCCTTCGCGAGCGACGGTCTTATCGCGAATGTCGCCCGGTTCGATGACGTTGATCGTGACGCCGTAGATTGCTTCCTCGAGGGCGAGCGTCCGCGCGAAGGCCACGACGCCGGCTTTCGCGGCGCCGTACAAGCTCATGCCGCGGGCGGGCGCGGTCGCATGCGAACCGTTCATACCGAAGAACACCAGCCGCCCCGAGCGGCGCGCTCGCATCGCCGGAAGCACCGCGAAAGCGCCCTCGACGGCGCTATCGAGGTTGCCGGCCAGCATCGTGCGATACTGCGCGAAGGTCGACCGCTCGAACCGTTTGACCACGATGGGACCGACGGCATGGACGTAGGCGTCCAGCGGGCCCAGCGCCGCTTCGGCGGCCCGGACGCTGCGTTCCGTCTCGCCGGTTAGGCCGTGATCGGCCGGAATTGCGGTGCCCGGCCCGTGGCCCGCAGCTTCGATCGCTGCGAGCGTCTGCGCGGGGCTGGTCCCGCCGGCGCGATACGTAAAAGCGACGCGATAGCCATGGCGCGCGAGATCGGTCGCGATCCCGCGCGCTAGGCCTCGCGCCGCTCCGGTTACGAACGCGGTACGACGGTCGGGCACATTTTAGGCTATTGTGCGCGCAGCCTCAATTTCTTCTGCGCGCTCTCTTTGGTGGTCGGATCGGTCGAAGTGACCGTCAGCCCGATCGTCGCGCCGCTAACCGTTTGCAGCGAGACCGCCTGGGCGAAGTTTCCGTTGCCGTCTGCAAGCGTATCGCCCGTATAATTGCCGGCCCCAAAGGCGAAGACGCCGCCCAGGCTCGCCGTCGCGCCCGCCACGATGTGGATGCGCGCGTTCGGCGCGGTCTTGCCCTTGATCTCGAAGTTCTGACCGACGGCGCTCTCATCGGCCGGCGCGGAGAGGGTCAGACTATTTTTCGGCGCTTCGCTGCCCGACGTAAAGCTCCACGATTGGGCGAAACTGCCGCCGCTTGCGAGTTTGCCCGTGGCCATGACGGTATGCTTGATCGATTGCAGCGGAGAGGGCGGGGCGTACACGAATCCGGTCGAGGAACGCGTCGAGGCGGTCGTGATATCCAGCCCATCGAGCGTCAGGTGGACCGTATTGGCATCCGCGGCCTGCGTGAAGTTTGCCGACACGGTCGGTTTCTGAGAGCCGACGAACGCGTTCGCGCCCGGTTCGAGTTCTTTGAGGACGTTGGTGAGGGCAGCTGCGGGCGCCGCTGCAGGCGCAGCGGCCGGAGCTGCCGCCGGAGCGGCAGCGGCCGCGCTACCGGTCTGTAGCGCGACGACTTGATTGGCGGAATCGTAGTTCACCCCGGCCCCGAGCGCTTCGGAGACGAAGCGCAGCGGCACGTACGTACTCGCTCCCACGATGAAAGGAGCGCTGTCGATCGTTTTAGCAACGCCGTCGATCGTCGCGGCGGTGGAGCCGATCTTCAAAGAGATCGTCCGGTTACTACCGGTGGCGTTGATGACGCCGCCCTGGTAGACGACGCTCGCGCCGAGACGTTCGAAAACCCCGCGCAGCGGTACGAAGACGCGGCCGGCCCGTTGGATCGGCGGCGGATTGAAGGTCACGGGACTGCCATTGACGGTGACCGAGAGGGCCCAGGCCGGCAGCGTCGTCGTAACGAGCAATGCCGCTAGGGTCCCCGCAGCGGTCGCGGGCTTTCTAATATGGATGGATTGCATGAATCTTCTCCCTCACAAGCCATTAGTAAATGGCGATCGATTCTGGGCCATACCCCAGAATCGGCCGCTTGCACGGTTTTCTGTGAAGTGAACGCAGAGTGTGACTAGCTTCCCGGCGCCCCGAGGGCGACGGGCCGCTCGAATTCCGGCAAGCTGCGATCCGCCTCCGGCGCGCGTTTGGCGGCACGCTTGCGTTCGCGCTTATCGACGGCACCCATGATGAACGTGTACATGACCGGTACGAGCGCGAGCGTCAAGATCAGCGAACTCAGCAGCCCGCCGATGAGCACGGTACCCATCGAAGCGCGTTCCTCGGCACCTTCGGTCAGTCCGAGCGAAAGCGGCAACATGCCGAAGATCATGGCGACTGTCGTCATGAGGATCGGGCGGAAACGCGTCGTCGCTGCGGCGAGCATCGCTTCCCGAACGTTGAGGCCGAGCTTCCTACGCTGCTGGTTCGCGTAGTCGACGAGCAGGATGCCGTTCTTGGCGACGAGCCCGAAGAGCATGACGATCGCGATGAGCGAGAAGAGATTGAGCGTCTGGTGGTGCAGCGCGAGGCCGCCGAGCGCGCCGACGATCGCGACGGGCACGGAAAACATGACGACGAACGGTTCGACGAACGACCCGTACAGGACGACCATCAGCATGTACACGAGCATGAACGACGTCGCGAGCGCCAGGCCCATACTCGAAAACGTTTGGTTATAAAGATCTGCGTCGCCGTCGGCGACCGCGTGGACGCCGCTAGGTAAAAAGCCCGGCTCTTTGATCTTCGCGTAAATCGGCGCGAGGATCGACCCGAGCGCGACCTTCGCATTGGGATCGACGTCGGCCGAGACGCGCACGACGCGCTCGCGCGCTTGACGGTCGATCTTCGTCGGTGCGCGCGTCGTTTGGAAATCCGCCACTTGCGCGAGCGGTACCATCGCGCCGTTGGACGCGCGAACCCGGACCTGCTGCACCACTTCCATGCTGTTGCGCTGTTGGGGCGGCAACTCCAGCCGCACGTCGGTCAGCCCGTTTTCCAGACGCACCTTCGTCGCGACCACGCCGCCGATCGCTATCCGCGCGGCGGTTGCGGCATCGCCCGGCGAAACGCCGAGCAGAGACGCGCGCGCCGGGTCGATGTGAATATTCAGGCGCGGCGCTTCGTTTTCGGCTCCCGTCGATACGTTGACGGCACCGGGCTGCTTGCGCACGAGCGCCGCGATCTGCAGTGCCGCCGCGTCGAGCTCCACATCGGGGCCCGTCATCGTGAATCGAATCGCCGAACCCCCGCCGCCGCCTCCGCCTTCTTTGGCGATCTGATACTGGGCGCCCGGAACGAGATAGCCGAACGTCTGCGCTACGGCGAGCACGCGGTCCGATTCGCGCCGGCGATGTTTATCGAGAATGATGGTAAACTGCGCGACGTGACCGCCCGTGTTATTGCCGAAGCCCGAACGCTTCGCACCGACCGTCGTCAGCACGGAAGCGACGCCGTCGATCGCGAGCAGTTTATTCTCGAGCCGTGCCACCGCTCGCGCCGTCGTCGCGAGCGGTTGACCGAGCGCGTATTGTACGGAACCGTTGAGCACGCCGGAATTCGAAGCCGGTATGAATTCCGAACCGATGAAGCCCAGCGGTACGAGCGCGATCGCACCGACGATGAGGGCGAAACAGAACGCGGGCACGAGGATGCGATGGCGCAAGCACCACGGCAACGCACGCTCTGCGTACCACCGCCCGAGCCGGTCGAAGGTCGTCTGGAAAGCGCGCGCCCACCACGGCACGCCCGCGCTGCGAGCTTTAACGGACCACCGTCCCGCGAGCAGCGGCGTCAGCGTAAACGAGACGAGCAGCGAGAAGAGCGTAGCGACGACGATGACGATGCCGAACTCTTTCATGTATTTGCCGACGATGCCGGAGAGAAACGCGATCGGCAGAAAGACGACGACGTCGACCAGCGTGATCGCGATCGCCGCGTTGCCGATTTCGCTGCGGCCATTTAAGGCCGCATCCATCGCCGCTTCGCCGAGGTCGTCGCGATGGCGCGTGATGTTTTCGAGCACGACGATCGAATCGTCGACGAGAATGCCGATCGTGAGGCCGAGGCCCATCAGCGAGATCACGTCGACGGTAAAGCCCAAAAGCTTCATGACGATGAACGTCGCGAGCAGCGATGTCGGAATCGCGATCATGACGACGACGGCGTTGCGCCACGCGTGCAGGAAGAGCAACATCACGATCGCGGTCAACACGATGCCTTCCAAGAGGCTCTGCAGCACGCCGTCGACGGAGGCGTTGGTGTAATCGGCCGATGCATCGATTTCGCCGAACTTCACGCCCGGGAATTCTTTGGCGATCTTCGCGAGCGCCACGCGCGTCAGCGCCGTCGTCTTGAGCGTATCGGCGTCGATCTGACGCTGCACGTCCAGAAGAATCGACGCCGAGCCGTTATAGTGCGTGGGCCGGCGCTGTTCGACGTGACCGTCTTCGACGCGCGCGAGATCGCCGATGGTCAGCGTATTCTGGGCGCCGCCGGGCACGGCGACCGGAATGCGCAGGATGTCTTGGGGCGCCGTGATATCGGCGTGCACGGAAACGGTCGTCTCCTGCGTCGCCGCGTCGATGCGGCCGCCGGGAAGATTCGCGTTATTGCGGGCGAGCACGCCACCCAGATCGGAGAGCGCGGCGTTGGCTGCGAGCAGTCGCGACTGATCGGGAAAGACGTGAATCTCGCGCGCGGTGTCGCCTGCGGTATCGACGCCGAGCACGCCCGGCACGGCCTTGAGCTCGGGGACGATGCGCTGGGAAACCAAATCGGAGAGCTGTGCCGCCGATAACTTCCGCGAGCTGACGGCTTCTTCGAGAATCGGATCGCTGCCGGTCCCGAACTTCGTCACTTCGGGCGGCGTGAGGTCGGTCGGCATGTAGATGCGCGCCGTATCGACGCGGCGCTGCACGTCGATCGTTTCGAAATTGAGATCGGAATCGAGTTTGAAGCGGGCGACGATCGTCGCGCTGCCTTCTTGCGCGGTCGCCGAGAGCCGGTCCAAGTTTTCCATGCCGTCGAGTTGGTCTTCGATCGGCTTGATGACCAGTTTCTCCATCTCGGCCGGCGACGCGCCGGGATAACCCGCGTGCACCGCCACGATCGGAAAGGAGACGTTCGGAAAGAGGTTGACGCCGAGGCTTCGATACGAAACGAGCCCGTAGAGCGCGAGGCCGATGAACACCATGGCCGTGATCACGGGGCGGGTGATCGCGAAGCGAGTCAGCCACATATTTTCGAAACGGCTCCTTGGCGAGATGCGCCGCGCTGGGCTTGCCGGTACTACGGAACGTTCCCGACCGGTGTTTCGCCGGGCCTCGCAAGCCGCGCGAAATCGAAAGCCCGCCGCGGTAAGACGGCGGGCGAAGATCGATGGTGCGCGAGACTGGACTCGAACCAGCACGCCCTTGCGAGCGCTAGCCCCTCAAGCTAGTGCGTCTACCAATTCCGCCACTTGCGCACGAGGGAAGATATGCGCTGTCGACCAGCGGCTATCCGGGAGATACTAGCGCCTCGGCGACCGAAAAGCAAGCCGCGCGGCGCGGCGACTACTTCATGTTCGGATCGAGCGCGTCGCGCAAACCGTCGCCGAGGTAGTTGATCGCGAGCACGGTGACGAGGATGCAGAGGCCGGGAAAAATGGCGACCCAGGGCGCGATCGCCATGTTGGATTCGGCGTTGGCGAGCATGTTGCCCCAGGACGCGGTCGGCGGCTGAATGCCGAAGCCCAAGAACGAGAGCGCCGATTCGACGATGATGACGTTGGCGACCGACAGCGTACCTTGCACGATGATCGGAGCGATGGCATTGGGCAGCAGATGCCGGAAGATGATCCGGCCGTCCCGATTACCCAGCGCTCGCGCCGCCTCGCAGAACTCTTTCTCGCGCAGGCTCAGAAACGACGCGCGAACGAGTCGCGCGACGCCGGGCCAGGAGAGCGCGCCGATGATCACGACGATGACCCCGAGCCCGAGGGACGCCTTATTCGAGGAGGCCGCGACGATGGCCGTGAGAACGAGCAAGAGCGGCAAGAGCGGGATCGAGAGAAACACGTCGGTGATGCGCATCAGCACGTAATCGATCCAGCCGCCGTAGTAGCCGCTGAGCGCGCCGACGACGGTTCCGATCGTGAGCTGCATGAGGACCGTGAAGAAGGCGATCGTCAGCGAGACTTGGCCGCCGTACATGAGGCGCGAGAGCAGATCGCGGCCGTTCTCGTCGGTCCCGAGCAGATGTCCGGCGACGCCCGGCGCGAGCGGGTAACCCGACCAGTGTGCTTGATCGATAAAATTCGGATCGGCCGGCGCGAGAAACTTCGCGAACACCGCGGTCAACGTGACCAGCAACAGCACGACCGCGCCGACCAGGGCGAGTTTGTGTTTGCGGAACCGCTTCCACGGGCCGTGGCGTTCGACGCGGAATTCGTCGTCGGGGGCGGGCGCGGCGAGGGCGCCGGGCAGAAGCGTGGTAGCCATATCCGTCCCCTAGTCGTACTTGACGCGCGGATCGAGGTACGCGTACGCGACGTCGGCGAGCAGATTGAAGAACACGACCAAGAACGAGACGATGACGAGATACCCCATCAGCAGCGAGAAGTCGAATTGGCCGAGCGCGTTGTAGAACAGCCGCCCCATCCCCGGCCACGCGAAGATCGTTTCGGTGATCACGGCGCCCGCAAAAAGATCGGGCAGCGAAAGCGCGATGATGGTCACGACCGGAATCAACGCATTCTTGAGCCCGTGGCGCATGATGATGCGGCCGCGGTCGAGCCCCTTGGCGGCGGCGGTGCGCATGTAATCCGTGCGCACGACTTCGAGCATCGAACTGCGCGTGAAGCGGCTCCAGACCGCGATGTTGAGGAAGCTGAGCACGATCGTCGGCAAGATCAAATGCGCGATGCGATCGCCGAGATTGAAATCGTCGCTGGACGAAATGCCCGCCGACGGCAGCGCGAAGTGATACCCGAACGCGGTAATCCCGCCGACGGCGAAGAGCAGCTGTAGCATCAGCGCGAACCAGAAGACCGGCATGGATTGCCCGAAGAACGCGAGCGTCGTAACGATGTAGTCGACCGCCGAATACGGTTTAACGGCGGCGAAAATACCGATCGAGACGCCGACGAGCAGCGAGAGCACGAGCGAGGTTCCGGTCAAGAGAAACGTTGCGGGAAGCCGCTCGACGATCGCGCTGACGACGCTTTCCGAATTAGAATTGGAGTACCCGAGATCGCCGCGTACGACGAGCCCGAGCCAACGCACGTAACGAATGGGCAACGGCTGGTCGAGCCCAAAATTATGCTTGAGCCGCGCGATATCGGCCGCCGTGATGTGCGGATTCTGCAGATACGGAGCGAGCGGCCCGCCCGGCGCCTTATCGAGAATGAAGTAGAGGATGACCGAGATCAGCAGCAGCAACGGAATTGCCTGCAACGTCCGGCGTACGATGTAGTTGAACAGTTGCGGAGCGCCCCCCACCGGGATTTTGAGTCGGCCACCGTTACGGCGCACCCACTACGAATCCTTGTGACCTAGAATCCGCAAACCTCTGGGAATCTAATGAAAGAGCCGGCCGTGCCCCAGGGTGTAGACGAGCCCCGCCACGCGGGCAAAACCGTGGCCGAACTCGCTGAGGAAAACGACCGCCAACGTGTTCATCACCGACGGATAGCGCCGGAAAACGGCGATAACCCGATTCAAGCTCGGCACGAGCGCCGGTTCCGCGAGCAGCGCGAGCATGGCAACGCACGTGCCGACGAGTACGCCGCCGGCCACATCGGTCGGCCAGTGGAAGCCGAAAGCTATACGATATACGCTCGTATAGAGCCCGAAGAACACGAAGAACCAGCCGTACCGCCGGCCGATGGAAAACGCCATGACGGCGGCGATCGCCGAAAGGGCCGCGTGATCGCTCGGAAACGATCCGAAGCCCTTGAACCCGCCCGTGAGCAGAGCCCAGGTCGCGGGGTCGGCCAACGGCACGAGCGAGACGACGTGGATCGGGCGCGGGTGATGCGAGATATGTTGGAAGAAGCGCGAGACGGCATACGTCGGCACGAAGGCGATGAGGGTGAGCAAGACGCGCCGACGCAGCGCCGCCCGATCGAGCAGACCGATCCGGCGCGCGTTCCACGCCATAATGAGGCCCGCAACGAGCACCATTTCCGCGAGGTCCGATTCGAATAACGCGCGTTGCAGCGTATTGAGCGCGCCGCGCGCGAACCCGGCGTTCGTCGCGCGCAAAAGGACTTCGTCGTACGTCAACCCGCTCGCCGAAACGTGTCCGAGCGCGACGAGCGCGACGCCGCACAGCGCGATAACGACCAAGGGCCAAGCGATCAGCGACCCGGCACTGCCGAGATGAATTCCTGGGGTCGAACGCAAGGTTGCTCGCAAGGTTAAGACGTTGTTAATAGAGCTGGTAGTGCTTCCTCCCGCTCCTTCGCTCGCATAACGCACACTTTACACGAGGCGTAACATCGTGCGAGCGGCCTGCGGTGTGGCGAGCGGACGCCCGAGTTCTCCCGCGATGCGGGCGATGCGCGCGACGAGCTCGTCGTTGCGTGCCAGCCGGCCGCGCGAATAATAGATGTTGTCTTCGAGGCCGACCCGCACGTGGCCGCCCATGGCGATCGCGACGGTCGCGACAGGTAATTGATCGCGACCGATGCCGGCGACGGACCAGGTGCACCCGGCGGGCAGCGCATCGACGAGAAAAACGAGATTCCGGACGCTCGCTTCGAGCGCGCCCGGGACACCGAGTACGAAATCGACGTGCTGCGGAAACGTCAGCAGACCGTCCCGGGCGAGCCGTTTCGCATTGCTCACATGTCCCGCGTCGAAAATCTCGAGTTCCGGCCGTACGCCGTAGCGTACGATTTCGGCGAGAATTTCGCGCATGATCGGAAAACTATTTTCGAAGA